>Ga0058701_10002887_pt1 | contig 13332 bp, 7 predicted proteins | sample AgamicOrMae_FD_97039 | JGI IMG/M metagenome (GOLD analysis project Ga0058701, IMG submission 97039) | Agave microbial communities from Guanajuato, Mexico - Or.Ma.e | ecosystem: Host-associated > Plants > Phyllosphere > Phylloplane/Leaf | place: Guanajuato, Mexico | collected 2012-06-04 | reverse complement strand
GTCTATGACAGTTCTGGCCCACCACGTAACCTAAGGTAGCCTAGGTTTCAAGAAAACCCAAGGCTAAGTTAGGTTAGGTTTCAAAATAACCCTAGGCTACCTTAGGTTACGTGGTGGGCCAGAACTGTCATAGACCAAACTACTTCGATAGTGGGTAATTTTTCCTCGGTCCCTTGTTTACGGACTTTCCAGACTCGACTGTATTAGATAATGCAATAATTACTTATGAAAAATGAAAAATGTCGTGTCTTCGATTTAGACATTTCTTGTAGCAAATCTTTTATAGGAGCGATCATATTTAGCTTTGAAATTAATGTCTAAACGGTTTCTGCTGTTGTAGATTTTAACGTCGTAATTTGTTCTATCCCTGTTATCTCACCTTTTTTAAGCAAGAGCGGGTTCCAGAAAGTGTGAGCGTTTTGGGCATTTGTTTTCAACATTGTTGTTTAGTCTTCGATGTATGATTGAAATTTTCCCGAAAAGCAATCAAAAGTTTAAAATGAAGTTCCTTTATTCGAATCGATAGAATTTACCTAAGAAAATTAGAACAACAAAAAAGGTTAGACATAATGCCTTCCCGGAAGGCTATTCAAAGTTTACGCTGTTGAAAATATGTACAATCATTTTCTTTGTGCCGATCGTAATTTATTCAACTTAATCTTCCGAAAAGTGGGCTTCTTCACTTCCCCTTTTATTTGCCAAAGTTGGGCGCGCGCCAAAAGATGACCTGTTAGGACACGGCCTATTCAAATTTGACCACGGCCAAATGAAGATTATTTTATGAAATATTCATTGCTTCTCATCCTTTCGCTTAATTTTGTTTGATGAGAGTTATTTCAGTTACCTTCCGAAATGCGTAAAAATTTAAGCAGCAGAAGAGGCCGTTATCTTGTTTCAATTGCACGAGGAGCAATGCATTTGCAGCAACAATATGTCATCCGCACCGACCTAGTATCCCCCTAGGATTTGAAGAAATTCGTCAAGACAAAGTCTCGGCTTTACTGCGAGGCGGGACGACTTTTCCAACCAATGACAAGCCGGAGAATACAGCTTTGATAGGCCACTAGCATAGCAGCCGTGTCAAGATTTTGCGTAGACCTTTTTTTTACATTGTACATAATAGTCATAGAGTTGCTCGATACAGGACACCTTTTTCAAGCGAGGCCTTTGCGTTTGTCATATGATATATTATACCTCGTAGATAAGGTGTCCTCTGCCTCGGTGCTATGCCACTACACCCGTCCAACGTGGTTTCGGAAGGTACGGTAGAGCACAATATGTATAAGACGCATCCTTGAAAATGTACACAGGAAAAACGAAACAACTGTCTGAGGGAGTTTTTACCTATTTTAGGTGTAAAAATAAAACGGAGGTAGTAGTGTTTTGGTTATTTTTTAAGATAGACCTATGCTCAGCCACATTATACAAAAGTTCTCGACGAGAGCTTTCCATTGATGTGGCTGAACATAGGTCTATCTTGAATAGTAAGGGAGTTGTGCGCATTTTGATTATTTTTTAAGATAGACCTTTGTTCAGCCATATTATTCAAAAGGTGTCGACGAGAGCTTTCCATTGATGTAGCTGAACATAGGTCTATCTCGAAAAGTAAGGGAGTGGTGCGATTTTGATTATTTTTCAAGACAGACCTATGTTCAGCCTCAGCCAAATTATTCAAAAGGTCTCGACGAGAACTTCCCACTGATGTGACTGAACATGAGACTATCTTGAAGATTTACCAGAATACGTACAAACTCCGTTTTATTTTTACATCCTAAACAGGTCCCAGCTCCCTAAAACATAGGCGTCAAGTTTTTGTATTATACTACCAACATCAAAAGTCCTGTCATGTTCTTTGATGAAACTTTTTCATGTGTAAGCATAACATAACATCTGATCGCCACTGTACAGTATATAACAGAAAGTCACGTATTGGATCAGCTGAATCTTCAGCCACCCCGAACTTGACGACATTTAATCTAACCTCGTCTAAATTTAGTTACAGCTATTGCCTTTCAGTGACTGCCGACTTGGGACACTTTCCGCGGTCGATGACAAGCCCACCGATTCGAACGACTTTGTTCGGCGGTTTCCTCGTCGGACACATTCCCCTTTAAGTTGTCACGAAAACAGCGACATCAGCACATTTTTTGTCGGGCCTAATTTATCCGTTCTACCGCAAGGTCCCAGCCGAAAAGCAGCGAAGAGCTTGTCGCAAATCTTTAAAAGAGCCCCGGGTGACTTAAAAGCCCTGTAATCCTTGGGGACTTGCCCCTTTCGCTGCTGAAAAAGTAAATGTCGGTCCGTTTTCAGTAGACACGTGTCGTTCTGTAGGCGCCGCTTCGCTTCACAGCTGATCTCTTGCTGCCTGCCGTTCAAATAAAGTGGCCCACTTAAAATACACTGCCTTTGATTAGGTCTTGCCTCAGGGGAAACTCGGATGCTGTGTTCAACAGAGATGAGGGTAGTTTAGTCAGGAAGTGAACTGATATCTGATCTTTTGGAACGAATGAAAGTGACTTCTACTTGGCTAAGAGAGATTTTATTTTTTCACCTCTCCTCACCGGTAACTCAAGTGACATCTGAGCAATGCACGATGTTCGCAACCCACACAGTAAAATATATCCCCTGTTGAAGGCGTAAAAGTGTAAATTGGGGAAAAGTGTTATGTAGCTATTTTTTTTAAATAAGTCTGTGAACAACTATATTAATGAAAAGGTCTCGTTGAGAGCTCTTCATTGAAGTGATTGTTAGTAACCAAATTACGCTCCTTCCGTGTTTTACTTGTATACCTAAAACAGTCATGGGACTAACAAGAACAGGGGACAGTTTTTTACTATCCCTTGTCCTTGAGCTAAAGGCACGGAAACACGCTTACTCCAATCCAGCCCAACACTTCCCTAAATTAAAATGAAAATTATCAGCAAGCACGATAATTTTCCTTTTTGTGGATTGTTGATGTCGATCGTTTGCTATTTATGACGTAACGGATGCCGGTCAGAAATTCCCATCATTTATGCAGTAATCCAAGGTATGAGAATTTCTTCAGTGCAAACAGCGTTTGTCTACTGTGCAGCCAGATTCCGGTCGCTAGCGCTATCCGCAGAATTATGGCTTACACAAGAAAGTCTTGCAGAAATTGGAACTTAACCTTAAAGTATCTCTTTAATGCGAAAACAGGAGAATTCTTTCCTTGGACGATGAATTGCGTTGAATAAATAATAATTCTTATTTGCAGTGTTTTTTGTTGGTTTTTTTCCACAGGATTCCTTACTCAATTTTGTCGTTCAAGGGCTACCAATGAGTCACTTTTGTCACTTTTTTTTTGTCTTTTAAAACAATCTCTTCCCTATTTGTCTCTTTTCCGTATATTTTGTGACTATTTTAAGTATCCTTCTATTTTAGTCTCATTCGTTGAAATAGTGTTTTTGAGCGGACCGTTGGCCCTTAAATATGATCGCTAATGCCCTCGCGCAGAAGAGCATTGAAAGTCTCGCCTCTCCTCCACCTCCCGGCCGTGAACTACCGCTCTTCCGGGCCCGTTTTAAGTCGACAAAGTGACCAACAGTCATTGGTTTTAACCATTTTTAGCGTCCTTCAAAAGCGGTGAAATACCGATATTGCTTTCGAAAAAAAAAGTGAAGTACTCAAGTAGCCATAAATAATGCTTGCGTTTTATAACCCGTGCAACACGAAATTTATATACAGACGGGCCTAAAACCTTCGTAATACATAGCCTCTTACGTCATATAATATTCTTACAATGAAGGCATGCTGTTTCGTGTCGTTATTAGTTTCTTTTACTTACAAAGCCCTTTTACAAAGTTCGTTTAAGGGCCGTACCTCCCTTCGACAGGATCCCTTTGTAGACGAAACTTGTTAGTTTAAGGTTGCGACCGAGTACTTTTTCATAGAATTGCAGCGTACCGGTAGCAGCGCATGTCTTTTCATTATCCTGGGAAACGTAATGAGACGAAATGGCTCACAGGAGGGGCAGAGTGACGAACGCCGTTGTGGTTCGCTCGCCGACTAATGCACGTTTTTGCTCTGTTTCAGGTGGGTTTGTTCTGTTCAGCGCGGCAAAAGTTAAGTCAAACTTATTTCCTGGTTAATAAACGGATAATTTGTTGGTGGAGGTAGTCCTGTTTTGCGCTGTGCTCGCCTGGGGACTGACTTTGCGCCATCAAGCCGCGCGTTACATTGTCATACCCGACTTTAATACTTCATAATTTTTCGCCTCTTTCACCTCGTGGCTTTCGAAACACGTGATTTGCTCCAAGATGGCGGCCGCGATTATCCTACAGAAAAAAAGCCCTACGAATTTACTTTTATATTTTACTTCGATCGGGGAGTAAAAACGACTTTTTCAAGAGTAATATCTATGTTTTTGTAAACTTTGAATTAAAAAACAGTTTGAAGGAGAACAAGTGATAAAGTCGTTAAAGTTTTGGAGGCATCGTCGAAGGCGTATTGTGTAAAATGTGAATTATGGATTTAAATTTTTTTTCGAAATATCAATACGAAGGGACTACTCACATGCTGCCCCAATAAAAATGTATTAGGCTGGTTTCCGCGTATTCAAGCCAGCTCCCATTTGAAACACATTAGGTTGGTTTCCGTGCGTCTCCTTTGTGTTAACATAGGCGTGCGAATAGAACTGACCCTGTTAATATATTCGGTAGCCCATGCGCATACATGCTCTTGTCGAAAGTAGGAGATAAGACCGTCAAAAGCAGAAGGCCCTCGTAACAGGAAACTAAAACAAAACTCAACCTTAGAAACAAAGACGCAGTAATCAATTTACAAACACAGTCAAAGAAAAACACCTGTTTTAGGGAGTTCTTACGTGTTTTGGGTGTTAAGATAAGTCGAAAGCAGTACGCAATTGCTTTTTTTTCTTCTTCCAAGATAGAACTATGTTCAGCGTCCGAAAGCTCTCGCTAAGACCATTCGATATATATGTCTGAACAGGTCTGGCGTCTCACACAAACACAAAAAAAAATAACTTTGCAAATTTACAATTTTTAGCTTACAGTTACTCAAAAAAATTGTAATGGTGAAAAGGAAAATTGTAGAGGTGACAAAAATGATTGTTATTAGGAACAAAGCGCGATTGTCAAGTGTCACAGATACTTTTATTGTGACAAAATCTGTTTTTTTTTTGTGCTTAAGAACGGTTAAAATACGTTATACCGCGTTATATATTTCCTCACCCAAATAAGGTAAAAGATCTCCTTGAACCAGGTTTTTCGCTTCTGCTGGGTGCGCTCAAGAGGAAACAAAAACAAAGTCTAAAACGAAAAAAAGCTTGTCCAATATTTACAAAAACTACCCACACGCAAAAGAATGGCTTTGTCACAGTAACAAATATCAGTGACACTGACAAGCGTGCTTTGCTCTATACAGACTACAACCGTATCTGTTGCAATAACGACCATTTTTTGTCGCCTTTTCTATTTTCTTGTCACCGTTACAATTTTTTAGTAACTGTCAACTGGAACCAAATAAAAATTGTAATTTCAACAGTCATTTTTTTGCGAGCTCGAAAATCGAAAAGTTTTCGCGCGATTCTTTCATTAATCGTGTATACCTAAAACGCATTATTTAACGGGCGAGTGTTGATAAAAGAAGGCAATTTCTCGTCCGCTACCTCTGAGCGGAAACACGGTAACCCAGAAGTGCGATTTCATCTGAGGACTTAAAACTCGGGCGTGCCGACGCCTCCTTTTATTGCTTAGCAATTCGCTTCGTTGGGGGGGGGGGGGCGGCCTTGTTTGTGTACACCTTGCGATGTGAATAAAGAAGGGGGGTGAACAAATCACCCCGTCGTCGGTTCGTTGACTCATCAGCCCCACCCCCTCCCCCGCTCTCCCTTACTATTATATGAGGTGTCGCCCGAGCTCTTAACTCCCTCTGCACTGATGGATGGGGGTCTCAGTCTTAGCTACCTCGTCCCCCTTTCTTTCAACCGAACACGTATACCTTGTAGATTCCCCGAAGCCCCGTATACGGAGCCATCTATCTTCTTTTTCTATATTTTAGAAGAAGGCCCACCTTGGGGCCAGTCGAGGGGCCAGCACTGCTACTGGTTGCAAACAAAGAGTCACGAGAAAATTTATAAAAATTGTTATGGGGAAAATCTCAAGTTTTTGTCGGTTAGGTGTCAGCGGTTGATTTACTATCAGTCCAAAAGGTATTGTCCGGTTCTAATCGCGAAGGAAGTCTCCGACTTATGGGAAATACATTGGCCACCGCCTTGTTACACAACCAGAACCGGACAATACCTTTTGGACTGATAGTACACAGTTCGAGATTGTGATCCCAACTGAGGTGGTAGTAACTAAATGCCCTCGGAAAGTTGACTGGGTTGCCGTTGTGCAAACTTGGGTTAGGTTACGTCAAGGGGTGACAACTCATGATATCCGAAGTAGAAAAGGCCTTGATATCCGGCTGACATTCGGTTGCTATCCTGGATATCCGGCAGGTGGATTCGGTCGAAACATGGATGTTTTTAACGTTTTATCAAGTTTTTTCACTCTGTGACCATTGTCCACGGATATCTGGCTAATATTTAGGTGTTTCCAGCAGATATTTTTGAATATCCTGCTGTAATCTGTCAGATATTTCATTGAAATTTGATAAATTTTCTCGTGATATCTGTTTATTGTATCTCTGAAATCCGGCTGATGATTTATTGAAAGTTTGAAACAAGGTGGAACATAGCAAGAGCAATCAATTTACAAAGAACAATGCAGAAAATAAGCCTCCCTAGATATGCAAGCAACAGAGCGTGGTTGACTGTTGTGCAACGTAACGCACTTTTATATGCCCATCGATCGTGGTGCAAATAGCGGGAGTGAAAATAGCCCTGACTTTGAATAATTTGCAGCAATCTAGAGAATGTTTGTCAGTGGTGGTGCTAATATTTGCTGTGGCAGCTCTTGCTGTGCCCTTAGTCGGGTTTGCGGTACTCGCGGTCGGCAAGAAGGCAGGGTAAATATGCGACCCGGCATGACGAGCGTGATGTACGCTACAGGGTGATTTACAGGCTTATGGCCACCAACATCAACAGCCACCAATACCCTTGCGAACGCGCGCCATTATCCGAAACAAAAAATGAATGCCTCGAATGACCCACTGCAAAACAGGTTTCGTTGCACCAACAAAATAATTCATTGAAAATGGGGCACCAAAAATATTCGGTTACAGCAACAAAGATGTTCAGTTGCATCACATTAAAACAAAAACACTCGTTTTAGGGAAATGCTATACTTGTTTTGGGTGTGAAACTAAAATGGGGGTTGTAGGTATTTAGTTTATTTTTCAAGATAGACTCATGTTCAGCCGTAGAAGCGTCAAAAGGTCTTAGCGAGAGCTTTCCTGATGTCGCTGAACATTCCTGTAGGTCTATGTTGTAAAATTACCAAAATACGTACTACCCGCGTTTTAGTTTCACATTCAAAACAGATATAGCATTCCCTTAAACGGGTGTTTTTTATCATGAAAAAGTAAAAGGCACGTGGTTGACAAGTATTAAGCGCCTAGTATAACCAATTAGGCATTCTTTTAAAAGCAAGATTTTTTGACCGAGTACAGTCACCCTAACTGGACTGGTAAAAACGGATGTTACTGTCGAGACAATCGTTTCATCAAGACAGGATGAGAGAGATACAAGATTGTGTTAGAGAGAAAGTCGTTAGTTACGTCAAAAGGCATAAGAGGACCCTACTGTATAGTATCTGGAAAGCGTTAGATTCCAGTAAGTAGCTCAAAGTTTTCTAAAACATGTCTCATCCTAAACAATTACCGAGGAAAACGCTCGGTTTTGCAGTTAAGCGGAAGAAACTTGTAAATAGAATAGAGGAGAAAGGTACCGCGGTTTTTTTTTTCGCGACGTCGAGAACCCATTTATTAGAAACCCCATTACCGCAGTTCTCACCGCCTTGCGAAAATAGGAAACCGTTTCATCCCATCTCAAACCACCGCGCCGCTGTCTTCATAAAGAAACAATAAAAAAAATCTTAAAGTTTGGTAGTTATAAATTATCGACTAGAAATTCGTGTCACGTAATTAATAATGATTCTAAGGTCGAAAAAAAAGAAAAAAAAAGAAGGAAAAAAAAACACGTTAATTGTGGTATGCTTTTGTGAACCTGTCCTTTGATTACATGTTGCTCATGGTGTACCAGTGTTGTTTAAAAATGTTCACTAGACGTTTTAATTTTTTGTTGTTGCGCTTAGTTTTATAATAAATAGTTATTTAGCAATATTTACCTTTACATCGAGCCGAACGGAGCGGTAGTTAAGTTATCACAGGGCACCTTAACGTTACGCAATTTTATTTTTATTGCTCACAAGCCAGTCTGCGCTTGCATACTGCCAGAAGTGGCTTGCAGCTTTACGGCAACCAAGCGGTGTTATACTGTTCACAGAGTTTAATGTTTTTCTACCTCAGTTGAACGCAAGCTGTTAGTAATGCAACCTTGTAAGTATAGAGTTTCGCCCCTAAATTACAAGCTTCTTGTAATACTACACCATTTAATTTTCTGAACATAGTTTGAAAGTTTGTTACAATGCTTGATCATGATTCTATAGCGTACGGTAAACTGTGGTCTGGTGCATAATTTGTTACATCGAACTCAGCACCAAAAGCGGTGCGTTAGAATATTAATCTTTGAGCAATCATTCAAGCCTGTTAAATTTTAGATACGGGCTTCTTGTGTTTTCGTCGAAAACGTTTCTGATATTATTTAGTTCTACACCGCATTCATAGACTTTGTTTGATCCACCGTGCCGGTTGAAACAAAGGATTCAAATACTCACCAATAATTATTCGGCTATCTTAATTTCTAAGTAGAAATCAGTTTAAGACACCTCAGCTTAGAGAAATAAGCCTTTTCATGGTTGCCAACCTTTGCATGGTTTCAACGAAATTTTCCAAATCCTACAAGTAATGAGACAATGTTTTCGTCATTCTCTTGACACTCGCTTTGAATATTCCCTGACATTGTCCACTTTAGCAAAGTCCTTTCCGGTCAAAAAGAGCAAATTTTCCGGCTTTGATATGGATCCATCATTCCTGATCAGATTTTCCTTTGTCATTTTCCCACCACTTTCATCATCCCATGCCTGATTTCCATGTGTATGTCAACCCTGCTTTGTTTTTATTAAGAATCTTTATGGGTAGGGACGACAGCCTTTCATTCATCAAAATGGTGTCAGTATGAAAAAATACAGGCCGAACCGTTCAAAATTAATCGATTTTCAGATGATATATCAAATTAAAACATGGACATAAAACAGATTCCCGTCTCCAAATTACATCACATCGCGGTGAAAGGCGTAAATGATTCTCGACATAAATTTGAGTCCAGTATTGGGTTCGCAACCGAGAGAGAGGGAGAGAGATGTAAAGTGCCACTGATCAAAGCATTAAACGATTCGCTCTCAAGTCAAATCTATTACTGGGCGTCTCTTTCGCACAGCTAGAGTTTATGGGCAATGGCCGATATTAACTTGTTCTTAGACTTGTTTGAGAACACGGCTTGAATACTAATGTCAGTTTATGATCCATGTACGTTATTAGAAGTTTCGTCAAGTGTATTTCAATGGAGGCGATTTTGATGTGCGTAACATTACGACCTCTCTTGTACAACTTCTACGTAACGTTACTTAAGGTGGAAAATTTGACGATAAAACTGACAGGGAGAGTATCTTACCTTGCCGCCTCCATTTTCTTGAAAATTTAAGATATGATACTTTAAGATAGTTCCAAAGTCGAAAAATAAGGCCTGATTAAGAGCCCAAAATGCTGTTTTGTCCCAAAATCAGGTCTTATCTGTGCATAAGCATAGGCAAGCGGAGGTCTTAAGCAGGGTTTAATAAGCGCTGACTGAGAGCCCCGCTTGCATTGCTTATGCACAGGTAAGACCCGATTTTGGGACAAAACAGCATTTTGGGCTCTTAATCAGGCTTTACTTTTCGACTCGGATAGTATGAAAAGATACCCAAGCCCAAAACTTGCTGCCCAAATGCATTTGTCCCTCCTTAAAAACAACGTTAAAAATAAACAAAAAAATGTAAAAACACGCAAAAATGCTAATATTTTGGAAACGGCTAGATTTATTGCAAAATCCTCAAAATTTAAGTCTAAGGAGCTACTTTCAGGTGCTCCAAAAGGAATGATTTTTGGTTTTAAATTATATAAAAAAATGTTCAAAACTGAACGCTAATTTTAAGGAAGTAAAAATGAATTTCGGCAAGTTTTGGGCTTGGGTATCGTTCCATACCGCTATAATCTTGCAGTCCTGAAAATTTGAAGAAAATCTGGAGCGGACAGTTAGTATTTCCCTTGAGAGTATAACATCCCTGAGATGTTCCGGCGACCCATCACTTGCGTGCTGTAGGATCCGCTCAGGGCCGACCCTAAAATAAGGTATGCGAAGTGCGCAAGGCCGCTGTGATAATGACACGGTCTTTTCACGGGTCTGAACTCGCAACGCAAACACACTGTCGAATGAAATAAATCGGGGTGAGGGGCCTTAAGGCGTGATGGGCCTGAAGGGCCTGAAGGGCTGGCTGATTTCTTGCCGGGCGACGCCCGTCCCCGTCCCCCGTCGCCCGCTTTTTGCATGCGGCTGCGTCGAAGTAACGAGGTGAGCTACATACTGCCTTTTTTGTGGCGTCATTAACCAACAACCGCCGAAATCTTGGGATAACAGCTGTTTTTCTCTGCGCTTTTTTCGCGGCTTTCTAAGCGCTGCTACTTGAGGGACGAAATCTATGTTCGCAAGTCATTTTCGTAGAAACGTTTGCTATGCAAAAAAGGCAGCTTGTTTTAGGATATAACTAGTAACGCCCACTTTTTTCTGGTCGTTGAAAACGGTGAATTTACCATATTAAAGACTGTATTTTTTATATTTAAAAAAATATATTTTTTGATTTTTTTTATCAGAGAAAGTATGAAAACAACCAATTTGCTGCCGGGTCATGCTTAAGTTATTCTTATTGAATTAAGGGTTAGCAAACCTGTGTTGGTCGAAGATGTGCAGAAAAAAAAGGAAGGAGATTTTAACAGTGAGTAGTTTTTTTTCTTTGTGAGGCCAAATAATTGTCACATTTTGACATTAAATACGTATTGGATGTAAACATTTTTGTCTTACAACGTTACCGTTAATTTTTGCACGGGATGAAGAACAGCTTTTAGCCATAAATTGCGTTCAAGGCACACAAAAAAGGAAAAAAAGAAAGGAAAACTAATATTACTATGACTGTATTGAGCACTCAAGTTCACATTTAAGTTGAAATGGTAAAGTTTAAGACTTAAATGAACTGAATTATCAGCATTATCACAGAGTATATTACGTTAAACGTTGTCGAGCTGAGCCTTGAGCAAGAATAATAAAAATAATTACCTCGAACGTGTTTTGAGTCGATGCATCTGAAATAGAAACTGGGATGAGTAAGGTTATGATTAATCTTGATAATGCCACCATTGCACAATTCAATGTAAGAATTTTTTTCTGTTAAATCAAGACATTTTTTATAAATTTAAGTTTTATTTTTTAAATCTTTAAAATTGCGAGTCCGTGTCGAGACAGCAATGAACATCATAAAGTAACCCCGTCTCATGCACCTGGCTAAAGAAGAAATAAAGGAAATGCCTGGGATTTTCTTTTGAAATCCCCCAATGTTGCGGTAAATATTGACCAGAGTTTAAGCGTAAGACTGTGCTTTTGTGTACCGAGTGGCTTTTTAAAACGCCGTTCTTGTGTTTACCGAACTCCGCCATGTTCCTACAAGATAAAAAAAAAAAACCGCTTAAAATAAATATAAACCCGACGTTTTGAAAGATAATTCCTGTGCTCCGCTTTTGGTCCGCTCGACTGCCCTCAAGCTGGTGCTGCCTACTTCTTGAAAGCAAAGTAAGAACCTGTTAAGGTTCTTCTGAGTCTACAGTTATACGTAAGACATTGTCTCTGATGTATCTATTTTTCATGGTTCATTGAATTATCTTCAACAATCGTATTTTGAGCAACGCCTGAACGCGTTCCATTTAATAACGTAAATATTTGCGTAGAGGCGTTCTTCGGAGATTGCTATCAAGTTTGCCATGTTTATAGATGCAGGTGTTCCTATTTTCATTATTCTAACGAGGAAGGCTTCGTTTCGTGAGACAGTTTCCCCGTTTATTTGTGCGAACGGATGGACGCGCGCCGTTCTTAACACTGCTAAAATGTTTGTTCTTCAAACACAGCCCTTGCTTCCGTGCGTTTTTGCTTGCTTGGGAGCTTTGTCTTGTGGTCTTTGCCACAGCAAAAACGCACCACCTAAAGAAATTCTCGATGCTTAAGACACCTCGTTGTCCTCTTTTTTTTTAAGGGAGGCGGCTATTATTCAAAGTTTTTGTTCGGCCAGGCTTTTTTAAGTTGAAGCTTTTTCGCGTTATAGGTTTTTCTAAGCTAGGTTTTTTTTTCTGAAAGTGTTTTTAATGATACTTTATTGCAGGCGGACATGTTTTCACAGGACAGGCTTTCTCAAGGGACATGCTTTCGAAGGAACAGGTTTTCAAAGAAACGGGCTTTCCAAGAAACAGGTTTTCCAAGAAGAATCAAGATTTTTTTTCAAGGTAGGGCCTTTGAGATAGCTGTTTCAGAGGAGAGCTATTTCAAGGTTCAGCATTTTTAAGAGGCACCCTTGTTAAAGGGAAAAGATGAGGTTGCACTGTTCAAGTTTTAAAGCCGATGTCCAAGAAGCAAGGTTAACGGATGAATTAAAATTTGAAGTCAATTAAAACCCCGACTTTTTATATGTAAATCTCTGTGGAATATGCATGATACGTTTTCAACCAATCATCCTAAAACCGTTCTAAACTAATTGAAAACACTCCTCCGTTTATGTTATTCTCACCGTTGGTTTGGTATCAGTGCGGAGAAGATTCAAATGTAATATGTATCCAACAAATAATTTTCAAACAGCTCTTTTTTTCGTCTCAATCAGAACGATGAGTTCCAGAGCTTTACTTTTCGACGTACTGATTTCTGTGCTCACGGATAGAAAGATCATGCATCTGTGTTAACGCAACACCTCATGTTTCGGAGAGTTCTTAACTTATTTTGGGTGTGCGACTATGACGAACGTGGGTCGTATTTTGGTTGCAAGATTGACGTATGTTCAGCCCTATCATTGAAATGGTCTTTAACACTATAAATTTGAATCAGGTAAAGTCTTGAGATGTTATGTACACGACCATTAGGCCTCCTTGCAGTCGACCTAGTCGCTGCACATAAACCACGGAATTCCGCTCGACAAAAATATTTAACGTATTGTCCAGTCG
>Ga0058701_10002886_pt1 | contig 13333 bp, 6 predicted proteins | sample AgamicOrMae_FD_97039 | JGI IMG/M metagenome (GOLD analysis project Ga0058701, IMG submission 97039) | Agave microbial communities from Guanajuato, Mexico - Or.Ma.e | ecosystem: Host-associated > Plants > Phyllosphere > Phylloplane/Leaf | place: Guanajuato, Mexico | collected 2012-06-04 | reverse complement strand
TCTCCACAAGATCTACAAAAATGATTTTGATCGTTTTTCACGAATATTTCCTTATTTTCGAAGAATTTCAAGAAAACCGCATGAACGAAAATAATGAATTTCGTTAACGTTTCCAGCCCTGCTATAAAATGCAGTTCCAACCGGATCAGGAAGGACAATTTTTCGCACTGACTTCAAACAGACTAACCAAAATTATCCTTTCACTTTTACTTTTTTTTGGCGTCTGCTTTCATTCAATATTCATACGGTTCTTAGGCTAATAAGTTGTACCTAAATTTGGGTGAAATTATAGACATTCAATCTGATCCCTAAGTCACTCGCCAAAGAATTCAATCAGGCTCATCTTCTTCGGCAGAATTCGTTCGCGCTTTCTCCTCTCATTTCTTTAGCCATGAACAGATATTGTACAGTCTGATAGATTTCCTGTCGTACTCACTGATGGATACAATTTACGATATTTTTCTTGCTTTATCTCGACGTCAGCATTTGCGGCGTTTCAAAGGGATTGGGATTTTGATCACACTATCATGCGTGGCGTGATAGAAATCTTTTTGTGATGTTCAAAAGGGACCGAACTTCATGCCACATAAATTCTATATTACGATCACTGATAGTGACGATTTTCCTATCAATTTTACGATGACTGAGATACGATTTCGCTCGTCAAATCATGAGCTACATTATTTTTACCAAATCACTGAAACAAATATCATGTAAGCCTTGTAATCTGTAGTCTATTTGCGAAAAGGAGGAGTCAGTGGAAACCTTGTGAACATTTTGCATTATTGAACGATCACATGTTTTTCGTTTTTTTTAAAATTATTTGTTTAAAAATGAATGTCGAAAATTTGCTTTCTTAATTTGAGACTTCTCAAATCTCATTTTCCTCACCTAAAATTTAACTTTTACCAGCTAATTCTAGAGGGCCATCGTTTTTTTTCCCAAAAAAAAAGAAACAAATTAAATGCGCCAGACTGAAATTGTTACACTTTTCAGACTAGCGTCTGTGTGATAGTTTTTGAGTTTGCGAGTAACGACATTTTTCAAAAATTTAAACGCATTCGTTTGTAACAATTTATCCCATCTAAACAGATAGGGATTATAAAACTTGAATAGGGGTAAAAACTGATCCACTAACGTGGGTAGCCCCAGTCCAAAGACATGCCTATGTAGCAAAGACCTTGGCCTTTCATTCGGGAACTTATTAAAGTCAATATACCAATTACACGAGCTTCTACTGTAGGTAGGGCCTATGGGTAATAAAACGAGTTATACCCACAGGGTGTTGGCGTAAAACGAACCTTCCTCGTCACATAATGTGGGCTTACAGGGTAGCTTTAAAAATAAATAATGTAACTAAAAAGTCTCTGACTGGGTTTTTTGAACTGCTTGTTGTCCCAATATCTCTGCATATTTATGTAAAGTTCTAAAAATAACTCTGCTTGAAAACAATTTTTTTTGGAATTGTCAGGCTAGAAATATTTTTTCTTATAATATTTTCAAACATTCCCTTTTCTCAAAAATGGGCTATAAACTTTAACCCACTACCGCCCAGCGATGCCGTCCGGAAACAGAAAAAAGTATTTTACAGGATCTTTTTAGTTCAGTATTATCAAAATTTTAAAAATATCATCCTCTGGAAACCTGAAATTTAATAATTTGCGCATTTTCCAAAGCTTGAAATTCCGTAATTTTATGGGAAAAATCCTTCGAATTTCCCTTGAGCTAAATTTCACTCCAAGTACTTTGGGCTGCTGGGAAGGGAGTGTCTAGTGACCCGACTGCCCCATTTAAAATGTACTAGGTTGGGTTCCGTGCGTTCAAGTCACTCAATATTATTGCATGTCGAGTCAATAGCAACACCTAAACTTTAACTCACTACCGCCCAGCGATGCCGTTCGAAAACAGAAAAATATATTTTAGACGATCTTTTTTGTTCGGTATAGTAAAAACTAAAAAAAATATCACCCCACTGGAAACCTGAAATTTAATAATCTAGGCATTTTTCAAAGCTTAAAATTGCGTAATTTAATGAGAAAAATCTTTTCAAGCGCTTCTAAGCTAAATTTCACTCCAGATACTTTGGGCTGTTATGGGTTAATGTGTAATGACTAGTCACCACCTGGAGAACATATTGGACTGGGGAGATGGCGTGCCATCGTCATAGCCTAATTCGGGTGTGTTGTGTTTCCAGCTAAATGGGCATCACCAGCTCGCGGCCGAAGTTCACTGAGGGGTGCAGTTTCAGCTGCGCAGGATGCGCCAAGCACAAGCAGAAGATGACGCGGAAGTCTTCCAAGCCTCTCAACATCAACACCAAAGAGAACATCAACGGAGCAGAGCGGTTAAAACCCGTCAAAGTGACGACGGTCGGAGACGGCATGGTCGGAAAGACCTGCATGCTCATCACGTACACCACCAGGCGCTTCCCCACAGAATATGTACCTACAGTGTAAGTCAGTGTTACACGAAGTGGGTAGGCAATCCATATGGCAGTAGTGCCGTTAGAGTTGCCTAACCTCGCCGCACATGTAACCTCATATGCGATTTCTACTAGCCAAGTCTGGCGTTACCCAAAGTAGATAAGAATTATACGTGTCAGCCCAAGTCATTGTGACCTTAGACCTACCCAACCTGACCATACCTAGCCTAGATAGCGCCATAGCGTACCTTCGACCAAAACGTTCCAAGAATCATCTATCTATGCCTTTGTCCAAAGCGTGTGTATCATCGCAACGGAATGTTGGCTCTGGCAGTGCGCTTTATTGGAGAAGCCTATGAATTGTAGGGTAACCAGTGAGTCACTTTTATCGCGTTTTGTCACCTAAATTAACTTTTCACTATTTTTCACTTTTCCGTAAATTTTGTCACTTTTGCCACTATCTCAATTATTCTTCTTTATTAGTTTCATTTGTTGAGATATTATATTTTGCCTGAACCAATTACCCCAAATATTACTGCCGATTTGCGGCTTGCCCTCGCTCAGAAAGGCATTGTTACTTACGCCTTCTCCTCCAACCGCCCGGCCGTGAACTACCGCCTCTCTCAGTCCGTTTAAAACCGACAAATTAAGCAACTTACATTGGTTCTAATCATTTATGGTTTCCCTCAATCAAATCCAATCGTCAAAAAATAAAAATACCAAAAAAATTATTGTGCCAAAAAAAATGGAAAAAACCTTGGGGTACCCCTTTGGTTTTTATTTTCAAATTTGAGCGAAAAACTTTTTGTTAAATTTTCAACGTTTTATAGATGGCATTGTTTAGGGAGAACAAAATATGTTCGCCGTCCTCGGTTGCTAATTTTGTTGATTTATCGCGTCAAATGGTGATATAAAATTTACGCCTTCCCCTCCAAGCTCCCTGCCGTGAACTGCCGCCTCTCCCGGTCCGCTTAAAATCGACAAATTTAGCAACACACAGTGGTTTTTACCTTTTTTTCGATAACAGACGTTGCGGACCTATTCACAGCGAAACTAATATATCACGGGAGTTAAAATTTAGAAGACAATTTTATTTGGACCGTCGTTTCGAATGACCGTCTTTCGGAGTTGTCACTCAATGTTCATTTTTGTTTCTTTCAGATTTGACAATTATCCATACCAAATTGATATAGATGGAGAGGAAGTGAATGTTACGCTATGGGATACCGCTGGGCAAGAGGACTACGAGCGCCTACGGCCGTTATCATATCCCAATGTAAGTCATGACTACTTTTAGAATGTTTTAATTTAAGAAATCGACAAGAAATTTAAGCGCAGTACCTTCTGTCGATCAGAAAACATCATTCGTACGGTTCATTTATCAATAAATTAGATGAAGCCAGGGAGCATCTATTAAATTTCGTGATGGGTCCATAACCTGCCAATTTTTGTTTCAGACTGACTGTTTCCTCCTGTGTTTTTCAATTGGAAGTGAAAGCTCCTTTGACAACGTTTCAAGTAAATGGGTTCCAGAGTTAAGGCAAAATTGCCCCGATGTTCCCATTGTTCTGGTCGGTAAGTGTTCATGTGGGTGCTGAGAAATGATCCACTTAATATAAGCCCATATTTTGGTTAACATCGATTCGAGTAAATCTTATACCACAATCCATATTGCGAAGGATATAAAAGTATTGTTAATTATCTCAACATCTAAATAACGAGTAATCAAGGTGACGATGTTTCGACCACCTCATATTATTTCATTGCGAGTCATTTTTTGTATTCGTACAAAATTCAATGAGAAGGTACCGTGTTCAGGTAGAAGGAGACTCGGTTTCCAAACCCCAAAGAGAGTGTTTTAAAACGGAATGACATGTTTAATTCAAACTTTGACATGGAAATTTTGTGCTTCAAGGAACAAAAATGGATCTCAGAGCGAAGAAACCAGACTGCATATCAACGTCAGAGGGGAAGAAGCTGCGTCGGAAAATCCGCGCTGTGGCGTACTTGGAGTGCTCAGCTATCAACAATGTCGGCTTGGAAGAAGTATTTACGGAAGCTGTCAGAGCTTCTATTAGCCTTCCTTCAAAAAAACAAAAACGTTGCCTAATCCTGTGAAAACTTTTAAAATACGCGCCAGAGTAGGCGCAGACCAGCCATAGAATAGGCGTGAAAAATATTCTCGCGCTCACATCATGGATCAAGTGTTAATCCATGGATCGTGACAACTCAGACTGATGAAAACAGAAAACGGCCGGTTGACCAAAAATTCTTTCAACAGAGAAGTGCTTTGACTGGGACAGCAAGCGTACCATTTCAAACGAATATTATTTATCTATGGTAAAACGAAGGCTTCCCCACGTACCACAAATCGTATTTTGAACGTACCGATATTATTTTCACCCGAGCCTTTGTCCGGTTGGAAATATGAAAGTCCCGTCGCTAATTTATATTATGTTGGGAATATCACTAATATATAAATTATTTCTACAAAAAAGTCGAAAATGATACATGACCTCCACTCAACTGATACTTTCAACCTCGGACTATTTTATGAAATGCCTTTCGATCAAAGGACTGCTGTCTGAGGAAATAATTTTCTGGTCAACCGTTTTGCTGCATTCATATTGGCATCGGAAGTAATTTAAAAAAGTCTCGTGAATTTTCATAGTGGACAACGTTGGCAAAAATTCTTGCGTTGGACTTGATAGTGGGTTCTGTAAACCCAAGATTTGAATCGAGAAATGGAAAGCAAACGAGATCATATTACAGCTGATATTTGCCATAAAATTAATTGTGAAAGTTTGTGATATCTCGGACAAATGATCACTTTAACAAGCACAAGAATTATCAGGTTTTGACATGTTCAAATGCAATCTTTTCTTTAATGAAAAGAAATTTGCTTTGTAAAGTTATGATCTCGAATTTTCGATTCATTTTAATATTCGACAAATGCTGAAAATGGAACGCAAGAGTGAATCAACGTAAGTGTATAGACTTAACTTATTTATATTTATGACGACTGTATATACTGTATTGCATTGTACTGATGTTGTAGCATATTATATTGTGATATATCGAGCAAAGTAAGTGACTTGAACACATAAGGAGAACTTTGTAGTGCCGATTAAGGCAGTTATCATTCTGTTTAACAATCTTATTTTACTGTTTTTGTTGTTTTTTAACGTTAACTATACCATGAGAGAAGGGCCGCCCTTCTCTCATGACTATACAGTATGAGATTGCACGACCTTAATGACTTGTTGTAAGTTCTTGTCTGTTAAACCAAAGTTAAAGATCCATGAAAAATGACCTACTGTGTTCATTTGTACATACGCATCTTCAGAAGAATTTTTTTGTTATATCTTTTTTAATGTGCATGAGGTGTTGAAGAAACTCCTCAGAGAAATGTACTACCCGGTATTTTACAGGTGCTGTTCGCTTAAACCAGGTAGGAAGTTGCAATGAGTTCTTCCGACGGTTTTCAAATTTAGGTTAGGGTTTTTATGTAGCCTGTATTAACCACCCTTGAAATCGACCGTGAAAAGTTTTGATTTTTGCGACACTCTTCTAGTTTTAAGCGACTTGTACCGAAAAAAGGTTTGAAATATCTAAGAATAGCGCGTCGTGAAGCTCTCATTTTCTCTCCTACGTCACAACAAATACACATTTAAAGGGTAAATTGTCTTGGAAAAATTTAGCAAAAAATGATGGAAACATGGAACCTTTACAAGTGCTGTACTAATGTGTATTTATGCAAATGTGCTTTTTAGTCAGAAATTATTTGCGAATTTTGTGGTGTGTTTCCAGATATTTTAAGTTCGATTAACATTGTCGTAATTAACAAGCCTTATGAAATTGTAAGAAATAGGTTTTGTAATATTCGGGTCTTCAGTTGTCGTAAACGCGCACATCAAAAATAAAATAAGAAAGCTATTTCATGAATTTCAAAAGTCTAATAGGATAAAAACTATAATGTAATAAATTAAACACGCTCAGCGAAAAAATGCTCATATTCGTTTTTCAGCCTTTCAAGGAGCAGCATCGAAGAAGTTGGGTTCACAACAAATCGTTTCATTCTTAATATGGTCGTGTCATGATTAAACGCAAAAATGCCTAAAAGTCACAAGTAAAATAGGCGTATGATTATGTGAAAGGCTTAGATATAAGCTAATATCCGATCCAGTGTTTTTGTAGTGTGACATCACCTTGAAATATGCATGACTGCGTTGATGGAAAAACCATTGTAATGTTTGTAAATAAAGGGTGGTTTATTTGTTCGTGCCTTAAAGATATTCCAGATTACACTTCTTGCCTCTACCTCACAAAACATCCTGCACTGATAATGAGTTGTGGAATTACAACAAACATGGGAAACCCCTAAAATTTACGACCTTTTTTTTCTATTAGACTTTTGAAGAGCATCTGAAATGTCCCATGGTTTTCCGAACGTGCAACCTTGAATTTCTGCCACTTGAAATTTTTAACTTGTGAAAGGTATATTTTCGGAGTTTTCCTCCATGACGGTAAGTGTAAAGTCACTGATTTTCACGTGCTGTGCGCTGTTACAATCAAGATGCTCTAGCTCCGAAAAATAAAACCTCCGGTAACGGTTTGCATTTCACACCGAACCTTGATAAGAATGTCCTGCAATCTCATTTAATATAAGCAACTCAGTCGTTAATGAGCTCGTAACTTGCCTACCGCAAAGTGAAGGCGGGTAAGATGAATATATTCAAATTTGGAGGTTGAGAAACAATTCCTATTAAACCAGAAATGTATGGTGCATGAAATCAGGAGAGTATCAGGTGACTCCGTGCACCTCTTCAGACTACCTGAATTTCAAGTTAGGAGATTCAAGGTTTTTCTGTACATACTGTATATGATATCTCCGGACATTTTAGGCGTTGTCAACATCGAATAGGGTCCTAGAAACTGAGTTCATTTTAATTTATTTTTGAGTCGGGGTGGGGTGTAGACGTGTTTTGTAGCTAAAATATTTGGGACTCGTATGCGGTTCCGTTGGTAGACGCGAATTTACTAAAGGCGGTATAAATATAGATGGGAAGATGGGTAGGCAACTCAGTAGGCATTGAAGTCATGTTGGTTGCCTATGCAAAGATCTTCAATACTACTTTGCCACCTTGGCCGAAAGTAGGATGGATGATAAATTCATTTACAAAAAAAAAAGTAAGTACTTATTTTTATGGGATGCAAACTAATTTTGAAGCTTTTGAGAGTTTTCCCATTATTATTTTTTTTTATTTATCTATTTATTTATTTTTAAGCGCACTTTAAGGAGACCGTATCGCAGTCATTTCTAGATTTCAAACGAAGGAGCAACTTCGGACAAACTAAGCAAGGCTTAGAAGAATGTTGGACATGCTGGATCGAAGGACCCAAGTAGGTATCCGAATGTATATTCACTCTTACTTTGAGCATATGTATTTGTGTGTCCAAACAAATGCCATAAACCGATATCAGTGTCCCATTCTCAAATAAATCTTGCGTGAATGCACGGGTACAGTGCTTTCATGGATAACCATAAGAACTCTACGGATATCCATGATCACATTTATATCGATGTTAATTTTACATAGAATGCATGTCCAAACATTCATAGTATGTAAAATGATTCATATTCATGCCAATAAAAATTTCTGGACATCGGTGTGAATAATTAATAGATCATTCGACTAGGATTGTGTACATATTCTCCATGATTTGAAAAAATATTTAAATATACCCTTGATAAACCAGTTCTTTACACTAGCTTAAACGTGCTCTCTCCTTACGCACGAACAAGAAGCAAGTGATACAATAAACTAGTTTTACAGGAATCAATGCTTTAACGCGTCCTATTCCAGGAGCTAGCGACTTGTAAAGAAAGCGGATGTTCGCGGAACTACAGCCTTCACGTAATTCAGCTTCGTGTCGCTAGATGGCAGAACGTTGAGCAATACGTTCGGCGGTCTGTTTGATAAGCCCGGCAAGGTAAGGTTTACCAGGTACAACATCGTGGCGAGGTCCACTGATTATCTTCATTGGAGAATTTGCTTCTTTTTAATTAATCGTTGCATGTACCTACAATTGACAATCACCGATAACGTTCGATTAACTGGAGTGTAAACATATCTAATATCTAAATCTTGGACATGCTTGTAATCAGCAATTTTTCATATTTTGGTAAAATTTTGAAGGGAAAAAAGTTCAGGTCTTAAGAAACAACCACTACGGAAAAATATACATTCTAAATAGTTGAATGTTCTCTTTGGAGTATGAAATGAAAGTGCGAAAAAGATCTCGAAAGGGTATTTCGTACTTTTATTATCTTGTGGATTGCTTGTAAGTCGTAAACTGTCATTATGTTATCCTCACATAAAACGTAGAATTTTTATTACAGTTGTAACAATACCGGTACATATAAATGCCCCTCCGAGTTCGTAAATAACATTTCATACTGTAAATGATTTAGTTGATCAACACTTTCTACACCGCGATTCACATTAGAGGAAATACAGTGTATGAAGTTTCTTGAAGCTTCTTAAATTCACTTTGAAGCTTCTTAAAAAATCAAGCTCTGTATTTACAGAATTGGTCCAAAAACAATCCATTCCGGTAATACGTGTAACGAAGGCTCGGTGGATACCGTAAGCATATTTTTTCCCAATAAACCAAATTAGCATGAGCTCTTAAAATACACATCACCAAGATAACTGAAAAGCTTAAAAGAAGAAAGACTGGTACTACTTAAATCTAATTTAAATCTACCGATAAAACCAGTGAAATAAGACCACGAAACGAACTCGCTTGGTCCATTTTTTGAATCCTCGCGACTAATACCGCGTTCTAAAGCTATAGGGGTTAGTTTTTCTTGATGGTCGACTGTAGGTACAGGTACCAGTACGTTGAATGTTAAGGAATTTACCAGTCATAAGGTTGGCTAGTCTGAGTCTTTCGGCACGGTAACTATTCAAAATTCGTGAAACGGAGATAAAAGCATCTTGATGCGATTTTGTTCTTGTCTATTCCAGAAAGTTGGCGCGGTGTACGAGCAGAGCTGCGAACCGACAGGTCAGCGTTCTTGTTTTACGAGTCACAAATTAAACCATCAGTCGTTGATTTATCTGATCAGACAAAGCTGAACAATGTTAAAATCCTAAAGGTGGTACGGTAGTCTGCGAAGTCGCGCACCTTTTCCAAACCAAATGGTCACCGTTAAAAGCATCTGAGCTGTTGTAGAAGTGGAACGGATATTACGGTGCAACGTTTACTGATGAGATATTTCAATAAAATTAGCTGACATCGTCGGTTGTGAGATGCCTTTCCCAATAGTCGAACGGTTCTCCCCATCCATGGATGTTTGTAATCTATCATATTTATTTTAGGTCTTGAAAACTAAACCACACCCATCAAAAGACTGGAAGTGTGAGTAGGCGTTCGGATTTTTTTTACGATAGTTTATTTCGTTATTGTGTTTCATTAACAACTAATAATGCTCAAACATGGCATTGACATAGTGATTTAAGGCCACCTGAGGCAGGACACGAGCCAATAACGAAATATCATCAGCTTTTATCTTCTTTTTATTCAATTCTCTTTCAGAATGTTGCGATGACTGCAAGACCTGCTCCCCGAGAGTGAAATTACATGTGTTCTCCAACATTCCTTCCCTTTGAACTTAAAGAGAAAAAAAAAGTCTTTCATAAGGACATTCTGCCGGCAAGCATTGCAGCTCGCTCAACTTAAGGTATGAGTTAAGCCCATGTTAATCATTAACCGACAATCATATTAAAAATCAGATGAAACTGGGACAACATTACAAGAAAAGCATTCCAATTAACCTGATCATTGCAGCTGCGAACACTTAGAATGCGATGGTCCAAAGCAAGTGGATTACCGTATGTGATGTAAATAGAGTGTTTTGATACGTGAAGAAAATCTAGATCGTTGTTTGATATTTGGTCTATCATTCTATGCCAGGAGTTGATTTTTCTATTGTAATTAGGGATACCATTTAAGAGTGCTACCCCTCATGTTTCTTGCAGCAGTGACCTTCCAAACTTTAATCCCCTGTAACTTTGATGTGTACCGAACAATCACTAAAGAATATAGCAGTTAGATAACAGTATAGATAATGGTGAAGTATACTGAAAGAGGGAAAATTCTCATCATCAATGACGCTGAACCGATGGAGGATAAATTTCTTAAAACGAGATTTTAGCAGATAAGCACGCGAAAGCAGGTACCGGTATTCAAAATACGGCAACAGCTCCCACGTTATGCCCACTGAGAACTAGCATTTATTATGACAATATTAATGACTTTTATATCACTCAGTATGTTTTACGTCTTACTCAGTCGCATTAGTCAGCAACCAGAAGTTTACGTTCATACCAAAGCATAAAAATGTTCATTTGGTTGTAAAGTAAGAAAAAAATATTGCCGATTCGTTCGCACGCAACGTTTTATATTAACGAAAGACTTTTACAATCATCACACGACTAACAAAAACGAAAGTTTTGACCCATTTGCCACTTTGACTGATCAGCCAATCATGCTTGAGATGCAGGTCTTTCATTGGGGTCGTGGACAGTTCTCTACGAACATCAGTTTTATTTTTAATTATTTTTTCTATCATTTATAGCGATCTTACTTAAAAAGTCATAGCGAATAATACCACTAATTCCTTCCCAGTGAAATGCAATCTCTCATTGTGATTGGTAACTTCGTTCAAAAATGTCTTCACTTGCTCGTGTGTGCCATAGTAGCTTTTCTTGTCGTGTCATCCTGAAGAGTCATTATTATTCTTATCAAGCCATTCACGAAAAGTGGTCCCCCCTCAAAGTCATTCACACAGGTCACGGTTAAACCTTCTGTGGCCTTAAACGTTGATGTAAACCACTTTAAGGATTTTTCACTAAAAGCCATGAACTTTTCCTGGAAAAGGGTAAAAGTTGACTGCAGCGAAATTATATTTTGGACTTGCAATAGTCACATAAAATCATTGGGAATTATGCCCTAAATACTTTCAACTATACAGTGTAGTTCAACGCCCACTTCTTTAGTCAAAGTTGATCCTGAATGAGGTCATACTGAGGTTCGTATTATATCGTGAATAACATATAAGTAGTAATTTGTGGAAAAAAGAGCAAAATTTGCAAGATATAAAGCTACTTTCAAAAGATGTTATATTTTAGAAGAATTTGAAATCTGCCGCTTACTAGGAAGGAGATAATGTTAAAAATTCATCAAGGAAATTTTCCCCTCGTAATATGGCCAACATGTCGATTGAATGCCAATCATTTGATTGGCAAACTAAAATTTCTAAGCGCTGAAAACGATGGCAAAATCAAATTTCAGGACTTGCGTTAAAAGACGAAAAAAAAAAATAGTAAGCTAGTCGCAAAGGAGGAACGTGAAAATTTAGCATCCGCAAATGAAAAGCACTTTCTTGCTGCAATGCAACACGCTACAGCTTGTCCTAATTCCTGTGGCATCGCGACACATTTTTTTGACGTACGCAACGTTTGAGACGGACATTTCCGGTTTCCGGAAGACCTGCCTTTCCGGAGAGACTTGACATATGAATGAATGATGATTTGCCTCCCCTGCCCTCCCCGAATGATCCTTATTCACTGACTGCTGCCTCCAATTTTCCTTTTCTTTCACTGGCAAAGTCTATCTTACCGACTCCTAAGTGCAAACATATGCAATCGTGTAAAGGCATAACAAGCATATTTCGTGCACAGCAAAGTCGGAAGAATGAATATTTCCATTTCCGTGTTGCTGGATCTGATTCCCCTCATCGACAGGGAATTTTTAAAAGATATAAGCTTGGACAGCATTGTATAAATCTAGGAGAAGTTGCTTTTAATCTAAGATATAAGATCTGCATAGTTAGTCAAATCGCCGCTTTCCAGTGACTATCTATCAAAAAACTTCGGAATTCCTAAATAAAAATCCTTTTGTTTGACAGATAGGTGTCGGATGTCTCGCGCTCCGTTGGTGCCAGTGGGATCTGACCAGGCCAGACTGGATGCCTTGAGATAACACAATATCGGTCCATGGAATTTATGAGTTTTTTCTTCTTATTTATATTTGCCCATGAAATGACGAACATATATGTTCAATATATAGTCAATATATGGAACATATACAAATTCATATATGGAACATACATAATTTCATATATTGATCATATATGGAACATATATTAATTATGTTGCATATACACGTATTGATCATATATGGAACATATATGGCAAAAATATATGTTCCATATAAAAATAATATATGTTACCCAGAATTTTTCACGGTTTGGACATATTTGTTCATGAATTCACCTCCCTCACAAAACAACCAAACAAAAAAAAATTGAGATTGGGCGGCTGCTGACTACTTTTTCATTTCGCCGCGTTTTCTCAACATGTGGACACACTTACGGATCATTTTAGATTTTGCGGGATCATCCTTCCATTGCGTGACCACACTCACTGTTGGTTAACCTCAGTGATCGGATGGCTTGATGTTTAGTCCAACTGGTGGCTCACGCCTGTTGCAAGGGGGCGTGCTACAAGTCTTCTTAAGCTTAGGTCGTGGGCGGCAGAGCAGAAAAAACATTCGTAAACGATCGAGGATAGTGTTGTTCTCGTCTTCTACATGTAAGATCGCAAAATACGGAATTGCAAAGACCTTGCGTCTATTCATTGCAGGAGCGCCTGGGTAACATAACATATAAGTTTATACATAACATATATGTTTATGCATAACATATATGTTAAAAACATAAATGATTGAGAAAATATGTTTTAAACATATATGATTCAGAACATATATGATTCAGAACATATATGATTGGGAATATATATATATTGAACATATATGTTCATAGGGGCCATCGATTTAGCT
>Ga0058701_10002885_pt1 | contig 13335 bp, 5 predicted proteins | sample AgamicOrMae_FD_97039 | JGI IMG/M metagenome (GOLD analysis project Ga0058701, IMG submission 97039) | Agave microbial communities from Guanajuato, Mexico - Or.Ma.e | ecosystem: Host-associated > Plants > Phyllosphere > Phylloplane/Leaf | place: Guanajuato, Mexico | collected 2012-06-04 | reverse complement strand
GGACTATGTTCATCCATATCATTCGAAAGGTCTCGGCGAGAGCTTTCCATTGACGTGGCTGAACATAGATCTATGTTAAAAATTGCAAAAATACGCGTACTACCCCCGTTTTAGTTTCACACCCACAACAGGTATAGCTTTCCCCGAAACGGATGTTTTGTTTTTACTGCGATAGATTACTCTCAAGTCTATTTTAATCTTTCTCACCCACACAAAAAAGCATAAAAAACCTTGTGGTAAAATTTCAGCCTATTTTTTTTTCAAATTGAATCGAAGTTTCATCGCTATGAATGGGAAATCGGTACAGTATGAACTAGGTGTCGTTACCGCTGCGGTGAGCTGGTTATAGTGGTGCGCCGCGACGGCCGCATGCTGGGCAGTTTGGTGGAGGGAAGACAAGGTCTGCGAGTAGTCCGGCACGGAGAGGTAGTCGAGCTGGTGCTGGTGGCCCTGGGCCGTGGCGGGCGACGCCGCCTGGTGGTGGTGGTGGTGGCTGGGGGCGGGCTGGAAGGGCGGCGGGAAGTAGGGCGGCTGGAACTCGGTGCCGTGGTGCGGGTTCACGCCGCCACCCGCGCCGCCCGCGCCGCCGCCGCCCCCGGGGCCGCCCCCGCGGTGGTGATGGTGGTGGTGGTGGTGGTGGCCGGTGCTGCCGAACGGCGACGACCCGCCCCCGCCGCCGCCGCCGCCCCCCGGACCGCCCCCGCCGAGCGCGACGATGCCGCCGTGCCCGCTCAGCCGGTCCTGAAACACAACACAACCCATCTTACCAATCATCGTCATAAAGTTGAGATACTTTTTCACCTGGCCAATATCGACTTCTAAAAAGAAAATACTAAAAAAAAAAAAAAAAAAACCCTCAGAGGATCAGTGAGAGTCCCTGAGATTTAGGAAAAATTCACTGAATCTCAGAGACTCTGATTCAAAGTGAAGATCTCTAAACGCTGAAGATGAGAGGGTTTTTGAATGATTTGAATCTGGCATTTAACAATTAACAGTAATTTTTAGAGCGTAAAAAAGGTGGAAAGAAAATTTTTAGGATCTTTCAAACTTGCATTTTTATATGAACGGAAAATTTTTCGCACTAAAAACAAGAAAACAAGAAGGGTTCGGGATGATTTAGAACTTGCTTTTGGGATTTTACCAAGATATTATACGCACTAGAAAATAAAAAATAGGGTTTTTGGCTGACTTGCAACTTGTATTCATCAATCGACACAAAATTTTGAGAGCTACAAATTCTAAAATAATTCAAAAACTCTCATTCAAAAATAAACAGAAAATTTATAAGATCATAAATTCCTTATTATTTATAAACGGAGAAGAAAACAAGATAAGATGATGATTAAAAACTTGTATTTTCGTGTCCACACGTGTTATTTTTGTTACGAACACAATCTCGCCCAGAAAATGTAACAGGAGAAAGGCGATCGCAACGTACAGCGATTAAAAGACGTCATTTGGAGGGCATTAACTGTAAATTGCACCTCTACGGACCCGCTTGACTCCCCGCTTCATTCGGCGAGATCGCCGCTCCTTCGGAGTGATCAGTCATGCACTCCAAAACCATCTCCGAGGTTCTTCCCATCTCTTTTCGCGCGAAATCAAGACTTACGAAAAAGAGACAGAGAAACAGAATCGCGCAAGGAAACTAATTAAACTATCGTCCCAACATTGATAATTTTTTCATACAACCGTGTTAGACTTGATACTACGAATATCTATTACACTAAATTTGAATCAGTGAGTGTCTCTGAGAATCAGTGAAAATTTACTGCAATTCAGAAACTCCCACCGATTCCAATTCTATAAGAGTGAGCGGTGACTTGAATGCGCGGCTCCGCGTGTCTTCGGGGGATGCTAGCGTTAAGAGCATTCACTGCGGCGGCGTCAGCAACATTAGCGCCGGCCGGCCGGTCGAATCAAATAAAAAGAAATTAAAAGATGCACTTGAAGAGGCGGTTGCCAATTAAAGGCGAAGATGACACAGCAGTCGGAAGAAGACAGCAGCCGCTCCGATCTGCCGTCCTCTTCCACCGCCTTGTCGCTGTTGGCGGTGCCCGTTGGCGGCGAGCCACTGTCAGAAAGGTTCGATTCTCCACCTCTCGTGTTCTACCTTTCGTCGCCTAGTTGACCGAAGTAACGCACCTGACTTAAGGTAACCTAATCCAAGGGTCGCTTGTAAGTCATACAGTAAAAACAAAGCCCTCGTTTTGGGGAATGCTTTATCTGTTTTGGGTGTAAAACCAAAACGGAGGTAAGTATTTTGGTTATTTTTCAAGATAGACCTATGTTCAGCAACATCAATGGAAAGCTCTCGCCGAGACCTTTTGAATGGTGTGGCTGAACACATGTCTATCTTGAAAAATAACCAAAATACGTAATACCCCCATTTTAGTTTTTCACCCAGAATAGGAATAACATTCCCTAAAACGGGTGTTTTGATTCTAATGTGATTCGGACATAATGACATCTGAGCGGTAAGGAAGCGAGGCATAGGAAACCTAAACCTAGAATAACCTAACCTGGATTAAGATGAATTTTGCGGTTATTTTGTAACGTTAATCTCGATGATGTCATGAAAGGTTGAATCAGGGTGGATAATAAAGAGTGTGGTCGCTTTGCAGCGCGGTGCAAAGCATTGCCGCCGTGCCGCCAATACGTTCGCCTTCAAAAGTGTTATTTATGTCGCGCGCAGCGCGAGGTGATTCGGGGCCGAAGGCCGCCCCGGCCCGGCCCTGCCCGGCCGCTCCGGCCCGGCCGGGGGCCCGAGTGCTTTCACAAACCCTCTCCTCTCCATGACACGGCATGACAGGCAATGCCACTTGATTCAGTGGCAATCCACCTCGCGGCACCGACTGCAACGGCCTAGTCAGCCAACCCCAGGGCTTAAGTCGCCCCGGGGGTGGTCTCTAGGAACTTCCGTCCAAGAATCACTTGGTATCCTGGTAGTGTTTAAAAGTGCATTTTTTGTTTTAAAAATGAGTTTTTCAAAAACGTACTGGTGCGAGATTATTATTATTTTTTTAAATATACGTTGAAATTGAACCTGGTCAAATCAGGTGAGAATGGCTCACCTGGTCAAATTATACGTCCCAGTTCCAGTGAGCGTGCAGCGCTTTGTTGGAAGTACTATCGGCATAAATATTTTGGTCACACTTCTCACATACTTCCACATAAAAAAGAGTGATACGAATTTTGATCTCCACTGTAATTCTAGCCGATCCGAGTCCAGGGAGCGCTTTCCGATTTCCATAAAAAAGGTTTGTTGTTTGGCCTGATTTATCACGAGCAAAAGCTTAAGTTTCCTTCGTTTGCGCAAGAATACGGTGGCATTAAACTTGGGTTAACGAGAAACTTTCGTCAATTTGAAAATATTTAGTAGGGACTGGAAAGGCCCATTGAAGCAGGTGAGAATGGCTAGGCCTCCGATTTATGGCAACCAGACATTCTTGATTAATTTTACGACTGCTATTTTACAATTAAGTAAAGATGTTTTTGATGGGTCCAAAGCTCTCCAGCTGGCTGCAATCGGGTAACCTAAACATAACGGTGACAGTTCTTCGATTGAGAATTTTCGGGATAACTTTTTCTGATAAGTCAATAACAAAAATAAAAGCTCTTAACCGAAAAAACAACGTTTTTCATGATCACGTAGGCTGTTATCTTTTAAGAAGACTACGAGGCTGTTACTTCAAAATACGTAAAGGTGCAGTAAACCATTTCGGGAGAAATAATTAAGGACTTGCGTCATTATCCTGATCGGCACGCGATTCGCACTTTAAGATCCGAAAGCACTTCGTTTTTATAGTTCGGAATCCGAACTTCGGATAGTAAATTTCGGGAAAAACCGATCGCTAGCTGCATTCCCTTAACAAGAGAAGCATTCTTGAGCCCTTTATTTTCTTATCTTAAATGGACCTCAATTCGGAATAAATCGTCGAAAACTCGTTCGTTTAGAGAGGCCTTTTTGACGTGCCCTGGTTAATATCCCTTCGCCTAAACTTACCCTGGAATTTTAATTTGATTCTTCAACCTGAAAAAAATCGACAGTAAAGTATTATTAGAAACAGTATCTTGCCTTAAAATAGCAAGAATTTCTAAATTTGATGGATGATAGATATCCCTTATTTATCTTTTCTATTGTTTTATTTCTTTATGGTGCAGTATGCTACCTTTTAATCATGTTCATTATAATAGAAAATATAAACTTCGATCAAATATTTCAAGCCTGAACGTATTTCTTCCCATGCGAGAACATAATTTTTCCTCATAAAGCGAGAATCCGCATTGTCCGAACACTGTAAACACAATATCCCGTTTTGGGAATGCCTTACCTTGTTTTGGGTGTAAAACCAAAACGGAGGTAAGTATTTTGGTTATTTTTCAAGATAGGGCTGTGTTCAGCAGTATAATTCAAAAGGTCTCGGCGAGAGCTTTCCATTGATGCGGCTGAACATAGGTCTATGTTGAAAAATTACCAAATTACGCACTACCCCCGTTGTAATTTCATACTCAAAACAGGTATAAAATTTCTCCAAAACGAGGGTTTTGATTTAACAGTGAACCGCCGCTACCGAATCAATTCTTACGAATTGGCAAGGCTCTACTTAATTTCAAGGAAATTAGTCAATTGAGTGCAATAAAACAATCTGTTTTCCAAGAGGCCGTAATTGTTGAGTGTAAAGGGTAACGTTTGTTTGAACGTTAAGGACCTACTTAAATCTATCGACGCGGCACTGCGCGGCACTGCGCGGCACTGCCGGCACGGGCGTCGTCCAAATTCCAATCATGCCTCATCTGGAACGATTTCAACTGGTAGCGGCATACGAGAGGCAGTGGCAGCCGACAGATTTTATTAGCGTCAGTCAGAGCTAACGTCTCGTAATAAAAACAAAAAAAGGTCTCTAAACTCGATCGTTATTCAGCCTCAATATCGCTTTTTCAATATTTATCATCGCCTTTTCACACTCTCTTGTAATGCGGAACCACCTGAAAAAATGCAACGCAACCCTGAAAAATGATAGGATAAGAAAAGGTCAGACCTGCTTTAATACATCAAGAAAAGGATCACAAAAGACACTTGTTTTAAGAGCTGATCAACGTCTTTCTTTTGATCTTCATTGGCGCCGCGCCGTTCGGAATGGGTCCAAAATTGAGTTAGCGACGAGAATCTTTGCTCTTATTTTGTGTATTTCCAACTTTGAATCCGCTACTAGCAAAATTCAATCGAATCCGACAGTGGCTTTTTTACGAGAATTTCGATCATTTTGGGACTTTTCGATGCCGTTTACTTCCCGACGGCAATGATTTCCGCCGAGATTTGATCCGCATCAGGCTTGCCAACGTTAGGCTGGTTTATACGCACGGCTTGGCGACGGAGCGTACAGCGCAAGCTGTACAAAATGCTCCCTCCAACTTTTTGAGAGCGGCGAGGCCAGCTTCATTCATCGAACACAGTTTTCAGCTTGTTCGACGCGCTAACTGTGACCAGATTGAACCCTTGATGTGTCGAAAGTGGGAGCTGGGACCGGGCAGTTGTCAGCGGAGCCGCCATCATGACGTTTTCAGCCAATCAGAGCCCGCATTCCTCTGTTTTTCTCCCCTTTGACAAGACGACATCCAAGCTGCTTAAAAAAATCGTTGGGGAGGGGGAGGCTCATTCAAGTTTATCATACTGGTTGTTATATCAATATGGCGTTCATTTAAGCGTCACAGATGGTCTCAGGAGCGTCTCCCAGCATCAATTGGGATATTTAGTATTGATGAGGCCCGGCTCGGCCCAGCCCGGCATGGCCCGGCGTGGCTCGGCTCAACTCGGCTCGACTCGGCGGCGTCGCGATCGAGAAATAACCGAAAGTAGACTTATGTTTCGTAGAAAAACAACATAAGCGTCCCACGGCCAATGCGGTACAGTATTTGGCTTAGTGGCGTGGCCGTGGACCAGGTCACGGGCCTATATTGGCTTTTAACCCCCGTGCAGCTAAAGACAAACATTTATTTAGGACGTTAATTCCACATTCGCCTTGAGGCCCATTTAAACGACAGTCCCGTCAAACGATCCACAAACCACCTTCATTTTCAGGATAAAAATAGATTTCGATTAAGCTAAGGAGCGGCGCTTTTTTGTTAGAAATTCGCATATAAACCGCTGCTATGTCAAATTAAGGAGATCTGAGTTGATTGGAAATACGTCTAAGATGAATAGCAAATGCGGTGATCGGACAACCGAATTTTCATCGAAACTTACATAAAGGAATTTTTTTAGATTAATTCACTTGAAAAAATCTGAAAAGGAATATTTTTTAAATTGCACGAAATGGTAATAAAAACTGACAAAAAAAAAAAACAAAACAATTACAGCGTGTTGAAAATAAGTGACTTGTATTAAATGAGTTCACAGGTAATTTTCACGATAAGAGAGACGATGCACAAATTTATCTCGTGTTTCAGAGCTATGATTAATTTTTTAACATATGACCGCCTATTTTCTAACTGGCTGTAGACAGCGAAAAAGATAGATATTTACTGACCCAAATACAAGCATATTCATAAAATTGCGATAAAAAACGTTACAGTAAGCCTCGATTCTATTTCATCTGAAGACGCTCATCAACACCAGATTATCCACTGAATTTACTTTAAATTCGACCTCACTTTCGCCGAAATAAAAAATTAAGCTTGTTCCTAATTACTGTTTCATAAAATATCAAGCCAAAACTTGTTGCTGATTTTTTAAATAAAACGATTTTAATTCCTGGGCGTGAATGGAAATTGGATATGGTGTAGGTGGGAGTGCGATTCCTCCAGTGTGCTGCGCAACTCGTTGCCCCATTTCGGTGTAAAATGCTCGTAATGCACCGGTCGGTCGGTCATGTCCGAAGAATGCGAGTGCATAGCTTTCACCTATGCAATGCTTAAGAAGCGCGAGGATCATAAGGAAACGAGAACCAATATCCGTTTCCAAAAACTTTCAGAAGGAGAAAGCTAAGATTAGCGAAATCCGCAACTTTCAATTGCAGCACTTGACGACAAATTCAATTAGCTTCTAAGCACATCTTTTGACACTTCGTCCGCCAAGACATGCTATTTCAACCCATAACAGCCCAAAGTATTTGGAGTGAAATTGAGCTTAAGAGAAATTGAAAGGGTTTTTCCATAAAAAAATACGCAATTTCAAGCTTATGAAAATGCCTAAATTATGAAATTTGAGGTTTCGAGAGAGGTGACATTTTTTTAAATTGTGACAATACTGAACTGAAAAGATCCTCCAAAATATTTTTTTCTGTTGCCGAACGGCATCGCTGGGCGGTAGTGGGTTAGGACGACTTGGATTCAATGTTGATTTCAATTTCTAAGGCAGTGGTCCTGTTCATTTCACCAGATCTCTTTTAAATGCCGACCCTTTCTTAGGCTGCGTGTTCAATGCAAATGACAGAGAATATCTCCGTTTTGATAGTCTTATGTGTTGGAGACGGTGATGTTGGATTTGTTAGTTTTCAAAATCGATATTGGAGGGTGTATCGATCGAACAGTGCGACGGGAACTTTCCATTTATATGGCTGAGTGCTTTTCGCTCATAGATTTATCTTGAAAAATAACCCATAACACCGCATAAATAAATCATTTAGTTTCATATCCGAAGGTATAAGTAAAAGAAAAACAACGATCATGTTTATCATGGAATAAGAATGTCCGTTCCCTTATTAGTTTTGGACTGTGGTTTTACTCGAACGATAATAAACGGGGGCTCTGCCTGCCATCCGTGTTCGTAAAAGAAATGTTCCGGTTACAATTACAACTAAACTTGACGATTTTGCGCGTTTTTGTGTCAAAAGTTGGTCCGGAATTCGAGAGCACGCAAAGGGAGCGGCTTTTGTGCCAAAAAGGATCAATCAGCGCTAATCCGCTTGTTATTTGCTGTCTCTGTCTAGCATTTAGGCTACCTGGCGAGCAGACAACCTTCGTTCCGTCTAAAATTTCTCTCTCAAGGGAAAAACCGCTCCGCTCACAAAAAGAGCATTTTGAAACTCTTATGAAAGTTTGTCATTTCCAAGGCTAGCCAGAACCGTTGTTTCGCATTGCCGTTGTAACTTTCGACAAGTCGTCTACAGTTTACAACGAACCATCGGAATGCTAGGCCAACATTTGGTAGAAAATATTTACGGCTCCGTATTACAAAATACTGTAAAGCTGATACATTTTTTTTTATTTTTAGCACCGACATTGCTAGGCAATGTTCAGTCGTTGCGACACGTGATACGTTCAGAATAATTCGTTTGAAGATTTAAAACTGCATTTACCCTTCTTTGAGACAACCCAAAAACTTATGTAATATCTTAGAAAACGACAATCCCCTAATCAGAGAAGAGATAAGTAAATTCAAGAAACTTATAATTACCATTCATTAAATATTTCCTATTTTTTAATATAGTCTATTTTAAAAGGTTCTCTCGGTAGAAATGCCTATACACATTTGCTAAGCAACAAGTTGATACTTTAATCAAAAGGTTGAGAAGCATTTTCAAATATCCTAAATGAAGTTATTCTGTTTTTAATTACCCATTTTTTTACCACCTCTTGGCTCGATTCCCCTCTTCCCTTCTCTTATCCCCGGGGGATAAAAGCCTTCATCGGGTTACCTGTCCCCCGGGGCGTTAACGTCGTGGTCAATCGCTTAATTTAATGGGATTCACTCTCCTCGCTTCGGAAATACGTTTTTGCGAAAAAAAACTCTTAAAATACACGGCATTTGTTTCCATTTAACTTCTCAAACAGGCATATGTGTAAAAATAAGAGGCCCTTCATGCTACGATGTAATTTTTTAAGGTTTAGATTTCTACCTCTCGTGTTCCACCTTTGGTCGCGAAGCTGACCGAAGAGGTCTGGGTTTGGCGACTGCCCAGCGCGGAAAGGCCCAGGGTATCTTACTTAGCCAAACCTAACGCAACCTCCGCGGTAACATCGAAAACATTATAATATCATTGAATGTTACCCACTCTAAATTTGAATCAGTGAGAGTTTCTGAGATTCAGTTAAAGTTCACTCAATTTTAGAGACTCTTACTGATTTAAATTGCAGATAAACCACATGAGGCAGCAAATGTAACCCTTCCTACGTAATGCATTCCTTCTTTGAAAATCTTGAATACGGTTTATGATTTAGCTGTGCACTTTCTAGCGCATTTCAAAGGCATCATTCGCCGACAATATGATGGAAGCGGATTCGGTGAAATAAAAATTGGTAGCCGATCGGCGGGCAGCAAGCAATTGATTGCGACAGGGCTAATTTAATTTGGGATGTTTATGGATGATGTCATAAACAAATATCGTCATTGAGAAACGATAAATGTTTTACTCGACTTCTGTTCGATGATTTAAAAGAGAGGGAAGATGTTGCTCATCTCCGCGCCAATGACAACCAAGATCACTGTTTTGGGTGGCACAACTCTCACGACCACCGTTCAAACCGAAAACTTGGTGACTCCTTTCTTGAAATTACTCTTTTAATACGAGCTGAATTGAATTAGTGCCAAATAGTAATTTTTAGGAAAGAGAATGAATGGTTTTATTTATAAAAAATTTGGTTGCATAAAAATAGAAACGGTTACGGATTGCAACGCTTGAACTGCATTATAAATTTGAATCACTGAAAGTCTCAAGGATTCAGTGAATTTTCATCGAACCCCAGAGACTCTCACATTTAGATTCAAATTTAGCGTGTGATTCGATTTTCAAAAACAGAGGCTTACAGAGAAGCTAATTTTAGCTTTTAGTGATTGATGATTCTAACAAGACATTCAGAGTCCACTCCAAAACGTCGAAAAGGGCTTCTAAGAGCTAATTCGATGCTAAAGAGAGGCTGACTTTCCTATTTAGTTGGTTTGTGTATATTCGCCGAATGGCGAGACTTTGATGATTAGACTATCAGGAATGATGACAGTAAACGGTTACACAACCACACTGACAGGAGATGCATATCATTACTGTTAAATACAAAGTGATATAAGGAGATTCCTCGACTACCACCAAAATCCTATTCACAACCAGCGAAACAGGGAAAAGGTGTTGTGAGAGTTGTCAGTAAATTTCATCCATTCAGTTCAGAAACACGACGGGGAATTTTTTAAAAAATGTTGATTCTCTCAACACAGAGCTGCATAAAAAAGAGAATATATTCCACAGTGACCGAAATTTCGCTACGTTTCGACTTATAGCCCCATCTTCTTATCAACATTGAATACTTAAACTGAATTGGCATCTGTAAGACAGATCAACCTTGTCCAATCCCAAACTTAACTCGTGTCACATCTACTTATTCACGGAAGTACTGAAAGGCCACAGTATGGCAAAATAAAATACTGAACCAGTTTCAAAACATCGCTTTCCAAACTGCTGAGCGCATCGAGGAATGCTTATTACAAACAACGATCTTTAAAGCACCCTCCGGGCTTGGAGATGGTGGTTGCGAGCCAGCGGCACAATACGTCACTTCTACGAGAAACAATCTTTAAAGCTAAGTAAGAGGTTTAAAAAAGATAAGTACCTCCCAGTCTTCGACGCACGCCCTCACCTCCATAAGAGCACTGGACATTTTTTTTGGTATCCTATTCGCACAGTCTTAAACTAAACATCGCGACGGGCACTTTAAGTCACCATATCACTGAACGCACTGCGTGTAACGCACCCGCGCGTGACGCACTCTCGCGTGACGCACTCGCAGCGCACGGCGGAGCGAACGCAACGCACCCGACTCGAAGATTCGCCGCGCAAAGCTTGTGGAGCGTAACTGTCATATACAACACGAAGTTTGCCGGCAGCTCCGGCGCGGCGAGGCGCGGTGCGGCAGTCCCCTCCGGTTGCCTGCGCCTCCCGGAGCCCGCGGCGGTCGCCGGAGGGGAGGGCGGTCGCCGGAGGGGAGGGCGGCCGCCGGAGGGGAGGGGATGCCCGAGGGAAGGGAGGGGGGCCAGCGCACGCTGTGATTGGCAGCGAGCGGGACCCCTATGCTCGCCCGAGGCGCTGATAGGGACATAACCGAACGAGGCGGGGCGCTGGCAGCGGCGAGGCAGCGACCCGGAGCAGGACAGGAGCGCGCGCAGCGCGGCGCAACGCGACGGGACGCGACGCGGAGCGACGCAAAGCCTTCGACATCCAAAAAAAAATCTCTATTGTTGACCAATCAACAATACTTCCGCTAGGGCAGCGTCACGTGACACATGTGGAGGCCCTCCGCGACGATTGAAGTCTATTGGGCTGAATTAAGCGACCGGTGCTGCTGACTAGATCGGCCGAGCCACTTGGAGTAGAGTGAAGAGGTTAGGCAACCCTCGCGACACGGGTGCAACCCGCGTAGTCTATGCTTTGGTCTGCAGGCGCTCGCTGCGGTACATTGAGCCAACGTAAAATGTAAATACATCGGATGTCATGTGGCATGGATACACTTCTCGTGACTAGTGCGCACTGATTTTATTCCTAAGACAGTATTAAAACCGAAGTCTACCCTCAATGTATAGGTCTATTCTTCAGACTCCAATAGTAGCATAATACCTTGTCGGAGAGGGGTTAATAAATGCCAAATACACATGTCTTATGTGCAAAATAAATAGAATAAAAAATAATGGCCAATGCTCCTTTGAAAGAAGCGAGAGACTAGAATTGACGTAGCGCAATTAAACAAACCGAAAAAGTTTTTCTCTCACCCATAGATCATGGTCCCCCAATCACTTCGAAAATATTTAAGGAAATCGACATCTTTACGTTTTATTTTCATTTATTTTGCGCGATCGAGTATTTGTCTAGGCGCCAACATTAAAACACAACATTTTGCGTTATTTGGTGAGTCATAAACTACCCGTAAGTACTGAGCGCATTCAAAGAGTTATGAGCCAAAACAACGAATGATTTTTTTAATTGCATAGTAGGTCATAGATTTTTTTAACGAAAACATCAACGTCTCCTGCACAGTCTCATACCCTAACCGTCTAATATAACAAATATTTACATCTTTTCATATTTGATACCAGTTTTCATACAAACTTTTGTCGGGCCTACCGGTACTCACACCATTCGCCATCGACAAATTCCGGAAATTTACCTGAAACAAGAGAAAAAAAAGGTTAATAATCGCTCTTAATTCTTGATATCGACGACAAAAATTGGGCATCAAAGATATTGCGCGATTGTCGAGGGGAAGGGGACACGAAAAGCGCTCCTAATATACGCGCACCGCAATCTGTATGCTAATGCTTACGCACGCGTACATATACAATGACGATAAATAATGCAAACATTATATTACAAAAAGAATGAGAATACGAGAGGCCTCGAAAATTAGCTGGTCCTCGGACATCGCATTTGCTCTGATTGCACAGTCGGCCCCGGCTGTACAGACCCGGCTGTACAGACCCGGCTGTACAGACCCGGCTGTACAGACCCGGCTGTACCGACCCAGCTGTACCGACCCGACTGTACCGACCCGGCTGAACCGAGGTGTAGACCGGTTTGTCTGCGAGATAGGAGACCGCACGCGGGTCGCAAGAGCAGGAGGCATCCGGGCAGGCGCGCGCTGCGCTAAGGCTCCTCATCAATCATTATCATTACTGGAGCAGAGCAGAGGAGCTCCAGTTATTATCCGCTCGTCAACGAGTTAGTTTACGAGTGATATTCCTTCTTCTTGGATGCTGGTGCACGGAATCTGAGTCTCGGTTGTAACGTCTATCAGCTGTTACTCTTCTTTAATGATATCCGTGAAATCGACGGTTACGAAAGTGTCGTAAAATAGATTCAACTCATTACAAACAGGCGTAATTTTCTTAGTATTCACATACTGTTGAACGATTAGAAAATAATCTGTCGAATAGTTTCTAGTCATGTCAAGGTGGATAGGCTCGCAAAAAGTAAATGACTTGAGTAAATAAGCGTTGCAAGATTACGTTCCGCAACAGGTTGAACAACAGCCATTTTTAACCGCATTATCTCAAACGAAACGCAGAACTTTTCCTTTAAGAATATTCAGATAAGGGAAGCTTTAATGGATAAAATGATACTTCTATTTAATTAGAGCACTTTTCTAGCACAATTACGACCTCATTTCAGGAAGTTTGGTTTTCAATATTTCGAGTGAAACAAAATAGTCTGAGCAAGAAATAAAGTTAAAATGGAATTTTAGATTTGATGTGAATGATATCGATTTATCAAAATCTAGTCCTATGGGTGTATTGCAAATCGGCTTTTAACACAAAAAAGTCAATTTTTTGACATATAACGATTTTTTTAAGCATGGAAGGTCATTCTGGATCTGCAATCGAGGAATAAAATGATTGGATCTAAAATCCATGAT
>Ga0058701_10002884_pt1 | contig 13340 bp, 8 predicted proteins | sample AgamicOrMae_FD_97039 | JGI IMG/M metagenome (GOLD analysis project Ga0058701, IMG submission 97039) | Agave microbial communities from Guanajuato, Mexico - Or.Ma.e | ecosystem: Host-associated > Plants > Phyllosphere > Phylloplane/Leaf | place: Guanajuato, Mexico | collected 2012-06-04 | reverse complement strand
TGCGTTTGAAGCAGACTCGTGCAAAAGTCGATCTGAGCCCGCCCGAGCCCGGCCGGGCCTAAGGAGTAGGGCTTTTGGTGTGCGGGCCGCGAAATGCCGGGCCGGGTCCGACGAGGCCCGGCTGGCCCGACAAAGCCCGGCGGGCCCGACGAAGCCCGGCCGGCCCGACAAAGCCCGGCGGGTCCGACGAAGCCCGGCCGGACTAACCTTAGGCCGGACCGGAGAAAGCCCGACGCAGATTCCGGGTACTAGAATCCACTCCAAACCTCTTTTTTGTAAATAAGTGTTAATTAATCGTTAATTAACACTTATTTACGAAAAAGATGGGTTTGGAGTGCATTCTAGTACCCGGAATATGTGTAGGGCTTTCTCCGGTCCGGCCGGGCTTCGTCGGACCCGCCGGGCTTTGTCGGGCCGGCCGGGCTTCGTCGGGCCCGCCGCCGGGCTTTGTCGGGCCGGGCCCGGCATTTCGCGGCCCGCACACCAAAAGCCCGACTCTTCAGGCCCGGCTGGGCTCGGGCGGGCTCAGATCGACTTTTGCACGAGTCTGGTTTGAAGTTAACACAGAACTTGTTTTAGCGCTCGAAAATGTAAAAAGCGCTTTCAATTCGATTCATTTTTTTTCCAAATGTCTCGAAGCAATCTTTTTCTTCATTTCCTTTCTAATTTTAAGACTTTTAGACACTAGACTTTGTTTGAATTGCCACAGGGACCCAAAAATAGGGATCAATAATTAGAGTAAATTGAGAGGCAGGATGTAAGCTACATAAGAAGTGATCATGGCATCATCAATCAGAAATTTTCAATAAAATTTCGGTAGCCAAGAATACTAATTTCATAAATGCAATAACGAGCATGAGGCGATCACAGTTGCGGACAAAATGCAACACAAACGACTGGTTATTTGTACACAGGTTTGGAACAAAATATAGACTAACTTATCTGTACAAAAACAAAACCCAGCATGATAAGAAATGTGAAGTTTGGCGCTGAATGCTTGAGATTTCCTGCATGAATCTACTTTACATGTCTTATGAAATGTTGGCTAGCGCTCTTGATCGTCCAAACTTGGAGCTAAAAGCAGGTTCTTATTCTACTGTAGACAAAACTTTAACAAATGATTGATATTGATTCCAAGCGAAAAGCTAGCCACGAAACTTGAGGGCATGGGAATCTTTAAAAAAATGAACCATCACTTGTAGGGCACTTGGAGATGGCCGTGGTTAATTTGAGTTACGGTTAATCACGTAAATAAAAGGAGGAAAACATAAACATGCTCCAAAACGAAGGAATGTTCGGTTTTTTGGTCCCACATTTTTTCCCCGATCCAAAACTGAACTTAGTTTTCGTTTCTCCCCAAGTATTATAATCTCCCTTGCACAATGGCTTTGATCGTGGCAACCCCACATGCTCATTCGTACCCCAACATTTCGATAAAATAATTATCCTTGCGCGCCCAAATCAGCTCCAAGAGGAACTAAATCTTCCCTTTGCAGGCGGAATGAAACTTTTTAACAGACCGCCAGAGCCTGAATGGCGCACACGAGAGAAAAGAAATTGCTATCAATTAAAGTTTAAGATCGAACGTGATATCAAACGTCGTCTTTAAACTAGACGCTGCAAAATTTCTGATATACTGTATTTTAAAAATCTTCCAATGTGACTTGCTCGTTCAGGCATTTGAAATTCTGCCCTAAGAGACTCCGATATTAAATAAGTGTAAATTGCCTTCAAAGGGAGATGTGCCAGCATGCATAGCGTGTCCCCCAAAAACGTAATTTTTAAATGCAAAATCAAGAATTGCGATGCAACTTCAATTTTTTTTCGTTATTTTATGCATCACTGGAGCTCACGAGCAAGCGGACATAAACCCTGTATGAAACGTTCGGATTCGTAAGCAAATGGTGGTTAAAGGTAACTGTATTTTACCTTACTAATGGTGACCTGGCCCTTGTCATCTGAGTCCTTATCGCTTTCTTTCGATTTGACGTCCGTCGGATCTTCCAAATCGGCGTCAGTCATGTCTTCAAACATGTAGTAGTCACCGGACAGGATAGCTGAAAAAATACAAAAACATATTAAAACTCAAGCTGTGATAAATATTCCTCCGGGACTTTCCATTCACGATTTCTATTACAAAAGCTTTTTTTTAAATTTAAAAAACAATATTTACATAAGATAAGCTAAGAGGCCGTGAATATTTCTAAATTTCATACAAAACAAATATTTTTACGTCTTTTTTTCCATTTCTCGTATCCTAATGAATCAAAATCGTAACCATTGTTACCACAACTTTCTTTTAAACGATGACAACAAATACGATTGCAATAAACACTACTCGATATAAATCGAGTCATTTTACCATGCTTCATGCTGCTAAATATTGTTTGCGTACTTTTGGTAATTCATTCTACATTCATGCCATTTCTGTTGCCTGGAAGGCAAACCATGCATGCAACCATGCTAGAAAGATAGAAAATTTGTTCTGGAGCGGCTTCTACTGCTGTGGACCAATTTTCCGGTTCCTGTGTCCGGAAAATATCTGCATGTGCTAACAGAAAGGAAAAGCCATTTTTTGACTATCTTTCTCACAAACCACAAAAGGTGCAACCACAGTTATGGGGACGTGGTTCCCCATAACAGCGGAAAAGTTTTCAGACTCATGTAATAACTTCAACAATTTCAAGCTTTGTCACATCGCGACCAACAAATGCTCACTACATCAGCCTGTGTGTCGTAACTACATAACACATTTTTATTTACACTCGTGTGATCTCAACACGAAGATTTTTAAAGACAAGAAAGATTTGGTTTTGGTAACAGAAAGGCATGGGGCCAAAAATCTTCAAAAACGCAGAAGTACGAAATATGAAATGCAAAACGAAAAAAAAAAAACAAAAAAAACTGTGCGGCGAAAACAATACAATTCTTTCAAGGGAAGTGAACACAAGTCATAAGTCTCTCACACTTTTACAGCTGTTTTAACAGAGATAAAAACTTTCGATATTCGAGTGTAGTTTCCAGAAAGTTCATCAAGGTATTCTGAAATGTACTAATATCCGTTTTAAGCGCATCAAAAAAGCTTGCGCACGATGCTTCACTAGAAAAAAAGAAGGAATAAAATCACTTGGAGGGATAAAAAAAACACCTAAGTATTACAAGTTTGATGTCTAACAAGCAAAAAATGTGTGAAAATTTAGACATTACGTACCCAACATCGTACGTCGAAACGTACACGTAAGAAACCACCGTAGACGATAAAATTGTTCATGTATGCGCACCTCGGTCAAACATTGACAGCTATAAAAAATACGCAGCCGAAATCAAAGGTTGAAAAATAAAGCAATTTAAAATTTGGTGTATATACACGATTGAAATAAACAAGTATTCCGTATGTACAGAGATTCTGTTGCTAGTTTCTATTGAGCAGCATTTTTTTTTTGTGTGCTGAACATGGATAAATCATACTGCGAAAATTGAATTACTGAGTTCAAAGAAACCGACAGGGATGTCGTAATACAGTACAGTGCAAGTTACGCAAAATATTATTAACAGTTTCGATAAGTGACAAGAAAGGCGATTTTGAGACCATGCTGGAAATTAATCTTGTTGTAAGTCACATATTTTATAGTATCAACAGTTCCTGCAGACAATCGTCAATAGCCACAGGGGATTTCGAACAGATTCTGGACGGACAAGCATGTTACACGTGAACTTCCCGCTAACAAAGAGACGCCTCTTAGACCTCTAAATATAACAATTCGAGCTGAATCAGGACTTTTATAGCATTTAAAAATATCGAAGTATAACCAAGTTTAGCTATATTAAATTAACTTAGCTCCGAAATGATCGCACTTCTAAAGATAGCTTCTTAAAAGAAATAATTATGGTTTTGCACAATGCTCCAGATTTTGAGGCGTTTCATGAGGACTGTTATTTGATGAGCTAACTTAAGCGACGTTATTTCGGAACTAGATTAACTTAAGCTAGCCTCCTGGATAAACTAGGCTGTAGGTTACTTTGAGGGCTATAGGTATTACACGTCTGGTTTTGATACGAGTTTTCAAAACCATTCAGCTCGAAACGAAAAGCCAAAGATTGGACCCTGATGAAACTTGTGTTCGTGTGAACTGAGTGCTTTTGAGAAGAAAACTCGAAAATAGACGCTAATAGTTCGTAGTCCTCAACTTGGAATCAAAGCTGAATTGTAGGCTTTAGAGGTCTAACACACGTCTATTTGCTGTGTGGGTTTCGACAAAAAGAGAGAAGCGAGAATATACAGCGTTAGAAAAGTTAGGAAGCGTACATGTATGATGTGAATGCGTCGAGGAATGAGAGATAGACGGTCTCGGAGAAGTCAAGCTAGGTCTCCAGGGGGCTCCAATACTTGATACCCGTCGAGATCGGTGATGACCCACTGATCCGTAAGGCGGCGGCGAGAACACGGGGAAGGAGTCGTCTAACGAAGGGATCCGGGGCAGTAGCTCCGACGTCGGGGGGCTCCCGAAAGACACTCGTTGCGGCTCCAGGTAGCCGTCGACGGTCATGACGGCGGACGAGGGCGTCACCGCCTGGCCGTGCAAGAACGACCCTCCTCGCGGCGTCAGTGGGGGCATGTCGTCGTCCTCATCCACCGGGGTGTGGAAGCCCGTGGGCGAACCTGCCGTGGACGTCGAAGGCGACGGCTGGACGAGTGGGGCCACTGGCGAGACTAAAAACAGTTGCTTTCACCGGGTGGCGAGTCGCCGGGTTGGTGACGCGTCGAAAAACTTGCGGCTCGCGTGACAGAAATGACAACAACACGATTGACAGGTGAAAAGGAAGAAAAGTAGGAAAGCAAATCGAATAATGCAGACGTAACCAGCTCGTTACACCGCGGTATTAGGTATTTTCGGAAAACAGGTGTGCACTCCACAAAACAGCACATGAATGACATGTTTTTAAAAAACGTAAACTGGGTAAAAGTAAACATGTGAAGTGCTGAAACTTTTTCCGCAAAAAATCGTCGCTGGAAAAAAGCGGCAGATCTCCAAAACAGTGACAGAGCTTTAAGAGATTATTTGTTAAAACCATGCGGAAGAAAATAATGTGTACAAAACAGTTAAAACAGGGAGACCTGAATCCACGGAAAACTTCCGACTCAGGCATAATCCACACTTGGACAGGCCAGGCAGGTTTAGAGCCGACATCGAGTAGATAGCAAAATTCATCTGGACTCACAGATCAAAGTGTGAAAAAATCCTAAATCGGAATTTACCAGTTTTATGTCACCTGACAGTAAAATAAACGGCTTCAATACACAACACTCAAACGGTGCGCTCAGTAACTGAATACTTTCTCATGCACTCATTGAAAACACATCAAAGGGAAACCACTGCAATCGAACCACTAAAACTAAAGAATGGTACTGGATTAGCCTGTGCACAGATGTTGGCATTCCTGCGATACCTGTGCCTGAAAGAGCTATTCTGCATCAATGGAACAAGACCCTAATATCAGCGTCACCAGATAGCGCGAAACCGCTAATTTAAACCGAGTTTAACTCTAGAACCAACAAAGATAACCACGCAAATTATACTATACTTGGAAAATGAACACATATCACAAACGATATTATTTGCCAAGTTATATCAATCGGTTTCGGAATTAACCGCGATTAAATTTGGCACGTTCGCAAATCTGGCAACTTTGAAACAGGCACAAAGTTGAGCACGAAAGTTACCTCTCGAATGACTGTCGGGTTCCCTGTAGGCTGGGCCTTGGACACGCTTCTGGGATGCTTTGATTCTTTCCATTTTAAATTTGATCTTCTCCAAAATTTGGCTCTCTCTTTCCATCTGCTCGTTGATTTGCTTTTGACGAAGATCTTCGATAAGCTCGGCCCCCCTAATCGACAAAGAAATTTTTTTCAAAGACAAATCTTAAATATTAACCCATTAGCGCCCAGCGATGCCGTTCGGAAACAGAAATAAAATATTTTACAGAATCTTTTTATTTCAGTATTGCCACAATTTAAAAAATAACACCCCTCTGGGAAACTGAAATATAATAATTTAGGCATTTCCCAAAGCTCGAAATTGCGTAATTTAATGGGGAAAATCCTTCGACTTTCTCTAAAGCTAAATTTCACTCCAAATACTTTGGGCTGTTATGGGTTAAAGGAGATTTCAAGGTCAAATTCCGCCGGAAAGTTTTTTCCCCCAAGGGCGGGAAGGCAAAATAGATCGCACTTAAAGCTTTTAGGTTTAAGAGTATTTTTCTAAGGTGAAATCGTCTTTTGGCTGTGATTTCATGAAACTTTATCACCACGGGTAATGAATTTTATTAACTTACCTTGAGGCCAAAATCGTCATGGCTTTTGTTTCGTCAACGATATGGAAGAAATAATGCGAGTTGAAAAGTCGTCGTTGAAGAATCAAAAAGCCAAAGCAGACTCCGTCCCAAGCCATTCCGTAGTTTTCAAGACGGACATGACAGCCATCATCATCCGCTGCAAAACACAAAGTCAATTAACAATTTTAATTCGTGTTGAATCAGATATTTAAAAAAAGGAAAAAAGGAGGTTTCCGCAGTTTTTGAAGGAAGAAATTCTCATCCCTTCAGGCCTGTAAATATTGTTTTGATTGATATTTCCGTCGTTTAGCTTTGACCGTTTTCAAACGAGTAAAAACGTTGAGAGCACACAAATTATGATTTCAGGAGACCCTTACGTGATTTAGCTCTCCACCAAACGTAAACCAGCAAACACAATCTTTTCAACAACTTACACTTAATACTTCAAAAAAAAAATCGAGCGAGAACACTGACAGAAACAACAATGTTCTTCAAATATAGCTTGTGATTCTAAGTCTACTTTTTATTCTTAATTTTTTTTTGACTTATTGCCCTATTTTACTGATTTTTGGAATGAAAGCAACTCCGACTTATAAGACATATAAGACATTCAAGACATTTACTTACCAAATGGCACGGTTTGAGTCCCAATGAAAGTGGGTAATGGCGATGACTGGAATTTTCGTATACAGGCTATACCCATCAGTTGAACGAACCAGCACGCCTCCTTTTCGACCGATTCCAAGAATATGCAGCCGATGATTTGGAGAAGCGTTTTCATAAAAATAACACTCACGTTGTAGCCCAGAAGACAGTTCCACCTGCAAAATACAGTCGAAAGAACTGCATAAGTCGTTCAATGCCCCCAAGCAACGTCCACGCGTTTACAGTTTTCAGACTAAAGTTTAAGACGTAATCCTGAACCTCTTGTGTTCCATCTTCACCAAGTTAAGCGGGGAGCGATTCACCAAGCACCTAACCAACTATTACCGTGGTTAACGTAACATGATATAAGCGGTTTTACGTCGCTAATCGTAGTAATAGGAGGTTGAAACAAGAAGTCGAAAATGCGGAGTTAAGAATTTGTGCATGATTTTACACTGGCCTGCTTTGAAAGCAAACTCGAGGACTCACCATTTCAGAATAATGCCGATCTCTCGAAGATACAAATCACTGCCCATCCACAAAAATACGAACGATCCAATCAAGTACCCTAGGGAGAATAAGTTGACCCGATTGGTTCCCGCCAGGAACATTATCGCTAAAGTGATCCACATCATACTGAGGAAGACGCCCCGCTTCACCACGTCCAGCCAGGATCTGCAAAAGCAAAGCGTTTACAATAACTGCGAATCGTATCCAATGAGAATGCCTCTACCTACCTGATGGAAGAAATGTAATCAGGAACAGGATTAGCGAATTCTGGATTGTCGTATTCGTGGATGACACTTTCGTTGCTTCCTCCTGGATAGTTCCGGGCCGTATCACTTCGCTCGATAGCGAATACGAGGCCTTGGCATGAGACGAATAACAGGAGAATAAAGTCGCCTGGAACCGAACATCGAATAAGTGGTACCAACATAACCCCGAATTCGTCATCTCTGCAATAGATATGGTAAGTTCTCGAGCGTCTTTCCTAGGGTATTCCGTTAGAATACTAATAAAACAACGAGTAAATTTATAATGGGGCAGCAGAATTTTTCATTAAAAGATTCCAAAACACCGTGTTGGTTCTCTAAATTACGACAGAGATGAATTTGCCATACTTACAAGCAATTTTCCCGGCTTCCGGTCTATTGGCTGGATCAGGCAAGAACATCCACTCCTGCAGGTCTCTCAACTCCTTACGATCGTCCCAAGGATATTCTGAAAACAGGGAATTAATATCAGTTTACGGACGTCGAGAATAAATGAATCAGACAAATTTAGATTCGTACCAATGCAGAATGACGGAGGAAGACCAACCACCATTGCGTACTGGACGATGATGCAGATTATGTTAAACGCCGTGAAAATATTCCATATTCGGGCGATGGAAGTTCGTTTGAGCGCAAACATCCCTAGGAGCCACATCGCGTACATCATGGCGTAAAAATCGACCCTCGTGCCGATCAGAGCGACCAATGCCAACATGCAGAGCTGCGAAGAAAAACAAATTCAGTTTCGAATAAAAAGAGACTTCTGTTCGGAACGCGCAACGAATCCAATCTCTGTACTGTCACGGACGGTTGCCAACAATACAAATTCACAAGTAAATTAGCAGTCAGAGATAACAGATGAAGGTAAGTCGATTGGGGATACTTACTCTCGATAAATCTACGTTAGATGCCCTCTTGAACAAGGTACGAGAGATTGGATTTGCGGTGGCAGGAACAAGGATGAAGGCATTTAGGGAGTCCTACCCTCACTGTTGGAAGAAAGGAACTGGTTCTAGGATTGGTACACACTCAGTTTTATAGGTTGCATTTCCCTCCTCCTGCGTTCTACCATTCGTCGCTGCGCCTTCAGTCGAGAGGTTGGCGTCCTCAGGCTTGGCGAGCGGAGAGAAAGAGAAGCGAGGCATAGTGCACCTCACGTACGCAGCTGTGCGACATTGGACCTCATGATGGAGTGGTTAAACCAGGGTAGAACACAAAAGGTAAAAGATGCAACCTTTAAAACTGAGAGTATGATCACGATGAAGGACAAGGATGGATACTACAAAATCAACAAAGAGAAGAGTCCCAGAGATGAAACATTAGTAGAAGCCTCCATAAACCATGCAGCTCATTAAAAAAATTACGTTTAACAATAGGATTGAACCTTTTCGATCTCGTTTAACCTTAAGTCCTTTGCTAGTTCCTTTTGTCAGTGAGACACTGTTGCATCTCTTCCGGAGCGCTCTTCTTGATGTGCGAGGAGGAAAAAAAACAACAAAAAAAAACGTTGTTTAAACAAGACCGTTCTTTTCTGATAAAAATTTATCACCTCCAATCCAAATTTGTAGAAGCCGAAGTTGAACAGGTACTTGATGCAGTGTAAGATGTTCTTATCTGCGTCGGCTCGTGAAATCCGAGGGAACATGAATTTCGGACTGACCAGAGGACGTCCTTTGAGACTTCGTTTGTACATTTGGCGGATTTTGACAACTTTCACCAACGAAGCAATGATGACGACACCTTGAAAAACAAACAAGAAAGTAAGAAGCTTTCCACGCATTATCTATGAGGGGACTAATGGGCGCAGAATACCTACCAATGTACTCTGTAATGACCTTGGACAAAGGCTGCTCAAGTCCGGCTTTCCGAAAGCCGAGCCATACAGCGTCATTGAAAGTCTCGTTTTTGCTTCCGAACTGAATATAAAACAGAAATAAATAATGGAATCCGTCGTATTATTTGAGGTGAAACTTTTGGCGTACTCACCGTACAGGTGTACTCCCACGTTGTTTCAGTAATGTACTGAATTTGATAAATCATTGTAGCGAGAAGCAACACTGCCACAAATACGCTACAGCAATGACACACGATTTCTTGGATCCGGGTGCCGAATGCCAAAGAAATCACCACCAACAGGACTAAAATATAGTGTAAGGCGCACGGCTGAAAACAGAGAAACCATTCCTTTGTACTAGCGGTCTCGAAAGTAATGATCGCTCCTATTTTTTAGAACATCCGTAACTTTGGAACGGAAAGAGATACGTCAGAAAACCACGGAATAAAATCGCTAGATCTTAAGAATTTTCCACTTCTTGTACTCCGCCTTTCGTACTCAAGCGGTGCAAGACACAAGGCACGTAAACCAAACTTAACCTAAGTTAACGTAACCCGCAGGTCACCATCCTTGATGACTCCGGGAAGTAGCCGGTATCAAGATGGGTGTCAGCCGAGCAGAGCGGCAAAGAACAAATACGCAGATGACCTAAACAAGGTTAACTTAACACAGACAACCTAATCTATGCAGCTACTCTACCGATCTATCAATCTAATGGCAGATCGGTAATCCTCAAAATGTGAAAGGAAATGAAAGCAAGGTGAAACACAAGAGATGGAGAACGCAACCGTTCAAATTTACTGCGTATGAGAAATTTACGGTTGCTGAAAACTTGGACTCACCACAGCTATGCAGACAATGATGACAGAAATAAACATGATTTTTAGGGAATGCAGTTCAACGAAGAGCCACACGAGTTCGATGACGTCACAGATGGTTCGTAAAACCCACTGCAGCCTGTGCGCGTGCCGGAACGAGGATATTTCTACAGAGATAAAGACCAAAAGTTAGCGTGTGCCGCGCGAGCGAGATCGGTGCCGGTGCAGGCATCTTACGTTTCAGCATGCCGTAGGTGGACGTGAGGGTGGAGGGCGCGGTGGACAGCGCGGCGTCGGCGTCGGCGTCGCTGGCGGCGTGGCCGGGCTGATCGGACGATGTGTCCGATCGGTGTGATGCTCGCCCTCGAGACTGCTGAGACAGGCTCGCACTCCTGAAACGGGACAAAACATGAGGTGCAGTGTGTCACAAAAGTCATGACCCCTACTTTCATAAGAAATACATTGAAGCAGGGGTCATGACTTTTGTGGCCCACTGTGCACATTTACGTTCAAACAAAACAAGGTCGTTACGAATTGGCCACAAGGAAACTCTCCCATTTCACCAAGCCAAAAAAAAACAACGCGTTTTTCAGACACAATATCCTATTTAAAGAATGAACTCACGGTTTCTTGTCTCACTAGCAAATGAGTTACCTGCCATTGCTTCAGCTAAAGTTGTCATTGGAATACTCAGTATCTAGCTGAAGTTATCCTAAGTTTTCAAAACACGTGGCATAGTTGACGTAGGTTTGTTAAATACCTTGCTTAAGTTGACCTTGATTTGCCGAATAAATGGCTTTACTTAGCTTCCGTTCGCAACATATTTTAAGTTTTTTACAACGAGCGTGAAAATTTATAATTCATGATTTGAACGGAAATTGCCCGATTTTTTTGGACTAAATTTCTTACTAGTCAATTGATATGCAAGAGGCACAACACCCTGCAAACCGATTCCGAACTTTGCTCTAAAATTACCTTCGTTTGATATCGGAGAGTATCAGGAACTCTTTGTGGAAGTAGTTCATCTGGATGGCAGTTATGATGACGAAGAAGGTTGGTGTAATAAGACGAACGAAGAGATCCTTGGTATGGTACTTTTGAAGGCCAATATCTTCTTGTCTGAAACACGAATCGTGTTAAAATCATCCTACACTTCAAGTCTTAGATGAGAGTGAAGACTGCTTACAATTTGACTGGAATATGAAGATACTCGGCCCAAATGCGGTCGAAGCCGTTGAATTGATACGTGTAGATCAAAACCAGGATAATCATAGAGAAAATAATGACAGTGAGCCAGAAACCGTACAGCATCTTTCTCCAGACTTCGTAGGATAACTGGAAATCAGAAGGAATGAAAAGCGGGCGTCTTAGCCAGAATATCGACTACACTTTTTTATTTTTTCTTACTTGGAATGTTAGAAGAAAAACGAGGAATAATCCCATGTAAACTATACGGAAGCCGGTCATTTTCTCTCCGGTGACTCCGATCACGAACAACATGATAGCCACAACCCAGATCCAAAATTTGCACAACAGTTGTTTGATGAAAGCGCCCAGTTTCCTCATGAAGGGTGATCCGTTCGGTGCGGACGGTGACATGCCTTGGAAGAACAATAAAATCCTATTAATTAGGAACGCACGGATTCGTGCTCTTGATAAACTTTTTCGGTTCAAACATTGGTAGAATAACTAAATATATGAGGTTTTCCCAGCAACAAGACTGTACCGGAAGTGGCTGTCGTGACGGTAATCTGCAGGGGCGCCGCCATATCAGCAAGAGCTGAGGTGTTCCTCGCCTCCCATCGCTCTTGCATGTATTGCCGCAACGTTACCCAGAACATCACTGTATACAAGCTCTGCGCACACACCAAAAAAAGTTACAAAACCCGTATCACACAGGACGTATTTCTTATTGGCCCGTTTTTACTTTTGATCTTTCAATCTTGATCAACTTTGAATTACACTGCTTTTCTGCTTTAAAAAAAATTCATAACAAAAATTATAATGATAAAATATTCAGAATGAATACTGCAAAATCTCCATTTTTTTAGATTAAAATTTATGAATGTTAAAAAAATACCAAAGAAATTTTTGTTCTTTTTTTTAACTGTCTTCTGAAACTGTTCAAAACGCCTCTTCAGAGTAATTTATAGAAACAAATATCGGCCTCTTAAAATTTTGATCTAAAAATCTATGGGCCTTTTAAAATTTCATTCAAACGCAAGCTAGTAGCAAAAGGTTCAAAATTAAACGCAAGAAGGAAAAAAAGTCCGTACTTTTTAAACATTGTTTTGGGTATTTTTTGTGAGTGGGTCTTATTGTTTAGAATGTGCTGAAATTCTATTGCACGAGAGGAAAATGGGCGACACCTCACCTTGATGAAAATAGGAGCACTGCGATCTGTGCTAACTTTCTCCAAGCCAATTTGTTTCAGGTAGAGCGTGCTGGTGTCATTTAAAAATTGAGGGAGCTCGCTCTCTGTTAGGTCTAGGCAGTAGACGTAAGTGAGTAAGAGAAGGATCATCGCGTAGGTGACCAGCAGAGGAGAGCAGTGTAGCATCGTTTTCCTCTGATTCGGAAGCATCCACAAAATGGAGGCGGATAAAAGGAGGAGAAAAGTCAGCCACGAGTGATACGTGATACTCCACGTCTGAAACAAAAGCAAATCGACAGAAATAAAGGCTTTGAGCGGGAATTTAACCCATAAAGGCCCAAAGTATTTGCAGTGAAATGTGGCTTAAGAGAAGTTTGAAGGATTTTTTTTTTCCACTTAGGGACGCAATTTTAAGATTTGGAAAATGCCTGAATTATTTGATTTTAGGTTTCCAGAGGGGTGATATTTTTTGAAGTGTGACAATACTGAGCTGAAACGAGCCTCTAAAATATTTTTTTCTGTTTCCGAACGGCATCGCTGGGCGGTAGTGGGTTGAAAACGCC
>Ga0058701_10002883_pt1 | contig 13340 bp, 12 predicted proteins | sample AgamicOrMae_FD_97039 | JGI IMG/M metagenome (GOLD analysis project Ga0058701, IMG submission 97039) | Agave microbial communities from Guanajuato, Mexico - Or.Ma.e | ecosystem: Host-associated > Plants > Phyllosphere > Phylloplane/Leaf | place: Guanajuato, Mexico | collected 2012-06-04 | reverse complement strand
ATGTCTGAAATTCAGTGCATAATTTGACTGAATTTATTTTCAGATCAGTGATTTGATTTTTGTTCATCTGAATTTAAGATTCTCTTTTTACATTGTCGTTAGATATGTGTTTAACAAGGTTTTCCCCCTTTTCAGAATTTTATGTTAATTTGTAATTCTGATGAATTGCTCTTTCAGTTCGCGGAAATCGCTGTAGAAATTACTGTGAACGTTTAGATCGAAGAAATGCGGTATCGATCAATAAAATTGATAACGCTCGCCGCAAACTCCGCTTTCCGCGAAGTTATTATGGGAACGAGGTTTTACTTCTATGCTCGTAGAACGAAGAATTTGAATCGGGCAATATTGGTTGCTGTGTGAATACGCTTTATGTTCGCACTCACTCGTTTCGCCTGCATGGAAGAAGAATTTGGTTTGCGGCGCCATTTGGAGTAGCTCGCCGGCGAAGTCCAGCAGGGGCTTGCCGTTGTCCTCGTGGCCCACCAGGTCGAAGCCGATGACGAAGTTGCCGAGGCGCGCTTTGATCTTCGCCAACAGCGCTGCGTAGTCGGGGATCTCGTTCGGCGCCACTTGCCTCCGCGTCGACAGGATGATCCGGGCGCCGAAGAAGTTCTCGCGGTTTTCCTTCACGAACTGTTTAGTGACGTTGTAGTAGATATCCGCTACTTCGACGGGGCCCAGAGTTCTTCCGTCCTCCTCGTAGAGCTGTCGTGAAAATTCGGCTTTGGTTTATTTTCTTAAGGTGGCATTTTCGACCTCTATTCCAACCTTTCGACGCTTTGTGAGCAAAATCTGCGTCTATTTTAGTTCTCACCTCTGGGAGCATGACACGCAATTCCACGTATTGGACGTTGTCATCGAGGAACTCTTGCAGAGTCTGTCTGTAGTAATCCTCGAAAACTGGCCGATAAGTCAGTAAACTAAACAGAACTCCGAACCGCTGCTCAAATGCATTCCAAACTTCATCCGCTGTTTTGAAGCGATCTGGAAAGATCAATATGTCAGATAACAGACAATGCCCCTCACGATGAGGTAAAACTAACATATTTCTATTTTGATAACTCCTTTGTTATCGGGCCGGATGTGCCTGTATATGTTTCGACACAGCCCTGTTTCCCAAACCACTTTCTCTTTCCTCTAATCATCTGCGCAAAAATTATAAATACCCGCCGCGGGGCCATTAAAAAAAGAAAGAAATTTTCGGCAGAAGAAAAAGACGTGATTTTTATCCCGATATCTCAGTTATGGGTCACTGTCTTCAACCGGCTGTCGTCAACTGTTGATGCAATCAGTTTTGATATAACTTTGGTTCAAGGCCATTAACTCGGTACATGAATAAGCGGGTACCGATTCATACATAACATGAGATGTATGAAATACTTTTTTTCTTGATACCATTAGAATGGGTAAACAAAGAAGTCTCAAGTCGCACCAAAATGCACACCTGTAATCGAATTAGTTTATCACTGTTTAACGCAGTAATATGGATTATCTATTCTTAAGAGGCAGTTTATACGAGCGTCCCCTTGGGAGAGGTTGACTAAATAAGGGATAACTCCTCTTGCCTTAGATGTATTTCTACTTCCCCTGAGGAATGACTCGTGACTTGCGGCATCACTTTTTATAACCATGACATCGATAAGAGCGTTGATTAGGTTTTCTCTACGAAAGCGGATGTACCGTACATTTCCCGCGCATTTACTTAAAAGTGGCGTAATACTCGGGTAATTCGCTTTAGACTATCCTTTTGGAGATCGCTTTAAAAGCTTACATTGAGACAGCTGTGCGAACTAAGCGTTTGTGTATCCTAGATACGAGCTTTCAAAAAATTGCCATCGAAATTGAGGTGTTGATGAAAAAGTTCAGATAAGCGATTTTGTCAATGTTATTAAGCTTGAATGAAGCGGAGAAGCATTGTTTGCCCTTTCTGATATCTCTGCTTATTTTGTAATATCGATAAAAGATACACCGCGTCACCGAAGTGCGCACATAGCCCACCGTTATCAAACCGAACCCGTTACACCTCTTCCGACAGCCCGGTCGACCAATCACCGCGCCGCAAACTGGTTCCAGCGACTGTGATTGGCCGCACGACGCTCCGAGCAGGGTCACGTCTGTTTCTATTGGTCAAGGACTGCGGCGCGACTTACTGTGGAAATCGTCCACCTCCAACGACAACTGCTCTGCGAGCCAGCGGTCGAAGAGGCGCGCGTTGCCGGAGTTGGCGCGGACGGTGCTGAGGCGATGCCAGTCGCCGGGGGCGACCTTGTCCCCCGGCAGGCCGCCCTGGCGCTGGGGCATGAACTTGAACTCCATCGGGGCGCCGTTGACCCGGTTCTCCGGGCTGATGCCCCGGACGAACAGGTGCGGCCGGTAGGTAACGTTGCTGATGACCCATTCGATGGAAGTCAGGCCGAAGTCGTGGCCGTGCAGCGCCGCCCCTGTGTGCCCAGAACAAGTCGGCATTCATTTTTGACCCCGCCGAAGAGACAATCAGGGTGCGACTTGACACTCTGTCGCCAGCGAGAAATATAGAATTATTTCCCCATCGTCAATAATTTCGAAGGCTAACTTCTCTTGTGATCCGCACGGTTCGGTTTATAATTTTTGAAACAGAGTTTTAGAACGCTCTGAAAAGATATAATTTATATAAAAAATCCGAACAATATTATGGAATAAAATAATTTCAAAAAAGTCAGTTCTTTTCGCACGCATGAGTTAATGAAAGGGAGACTTGAACGCACGGAAACCAACCTAATACATTTTAAATGGGGCACCGTGTGAATGGTCACCCAGTGCACCGTATCGACACGCTGTGATTTTAATACAAATCGATTGATAAATTTAATTTCGGAATATAAAACTCTCTTGTTCTCAAAAAGATGTGTATCTGCGTTGCCTTAGTGGCTTTCTTTTCGGCGATGGACTAACCTTTCGGGAGCTTCCGTAGAAAGTTAAAGACGCTGGAATCTTCGATGTCCTTTTTGGCGGCAACAAAATGGCGCGTGGGCGGGAAGCCCTCTTTTGGCGGGAAGAGCACCTCCTGCCGCTTGGCGTACATGAGGCCATTGTTGACGGCCTTCTCTTTGGGGTTGAGCTGAACTTTGGAGCCCAAAAAGCGGCTTTGTTCTTCCTTGAGGAATCGCTGTCGGCTGTTGAGGTACTGGGACAAGGATGGCACTGACGCTTGAAGAGGAAGTGCTCCAGGCGCTGGTGCGCACAAGGCGACCGACGCTAGCGCGCACAACGCCACCGCCAGCCGGACAAGCACTGCGCATAGCACAAAACGTGCTGACATGAGTCAATGTCCAGCACGTGTGGCTGGCTCGATGACTAACAGAGGGGAAGGACGAGCGGGAGCAGACGAAGAGACGGCGTGACGGGTGGAAAGTTTATAAACAAGGATCTGTCGGAGGAGGAAGCTGCGAAGATGGATACGGAGAAGGAAGAGGAGATGATGCGGAAGACATTGCACCACAAGGTGGACACTCTCGAAAGTGGGGGTGGGACGAACTTATGTCCAGGAGGGAAAAGGCTGGAAGACGTTTGTCAGAAATGAAGATATCCAGAAAAGAAAGGATTCGGCAAAAAAAAATCAAAAGGAAAGATGGGAAAAGTTCTTTTTGATTGTGATTGGGCAGTTAAAAATGAAGAACACAGGAAGAGAGCCCGGGAATAAGTAAAAAAAAAACCCGCAGAATACGCGGAAAACATTCCGATTTAAAAAAAATGAAGGAAAAAAAAAAAAAACTTATTCTAAAGTGAGGATTACACAAGGCAGATATTTTGTCAAGGCAGTATCACAAAGATAAGAATTTTTCAAAAATCGAATTACAGGATAAAAATAAAACGTAATCGAGAGGTACGGTACACCTCAAACTAAAACGTTTTTTCTACGTTCCGTAGAGACTAAAAAGTTACGTGCTGAGAAAAGTCAATGTTTGATCTTAGATTATTTTTTTTAATCTTTGTATGAATTTGAAAATGTTAAATTGGTCTTGTATATCCTGCAAGAGAAACGCACTCTTCCAGAGTCGATGAAGATTGATCTCACGGAGAGTTTAAGTATGTTTTTGACTTTAAAAGAATAACATTTTCGACTCCCATCGAGTGAATTAGACTTGAAGACATTAGGAGTTCATTTTTACCATCAGTACTCCCACCTCCCTTTTTTTTTCTTCAAATTTTCAAATTTTGATGATTTTTTTAAAGAGGTCAATATTTTTTTAATCGTTCATTATTATTGCAAGTTTATGATGATACGGAGGGGATGTCTATTATTATTGAAGAGTAGACTTACTATTTTTGAACGCGGCGTAGGCAATATCGGTTTCACCTGCTCCTAAGAGTAAGTCCAATCGCGTCCGCGTGTTGTGTGATACTGAATGGCTCGCGCGGCGGCGGCGACGCAGCGCGGCGGCGGGCGGCAGCAGCGGGCGGCCGGCCGCGGGAGCTGCGCTGCTCTGCGTTGCGTTGCGGCCGCGTCGTGACGTCACTTATCCTTGTGAGTACGTCAATGCCCGTGGAAATCAACAAGACGTCCGTCGGCGTACGGAGGGCTACCGGCCCGACCCGATCCGACCCGGTCCCAACCGGGCCCCCGGGGGTGTGTCCTAATTTTCCCAGACCTATCGCGTAGGAGAGGGCGGAAGTAGCTTCGACAATCAGATTAGCTTCAGCTTGAAAACATACTTATTTCGAAACAAGGTTTACTAACGAAGATGGGTCATTTGGCTTCGGAGAAATCTTGGGTTACACTGTTTTTATCTTTTCCTCAGCACCTTAGTATCAGCGATTGCGCAAGTTTTCCTTTTAAAAAAATAAATATTTTAGCCTTTAATGTAATACCTGTTTTGGTTATTACTATATTTGTTCTTGGCATGAAATGAAAAATAAGTATATTGGTACGAAGGTTATACCGTTTCGGACAAACTGCTCATGTGAACGGAGTGAACGTTAAGCGCCATTAAGTAGGTTTAATTCGCCTTTTCACGGCAAAACTGAGGCATTTCTAGAGCCTTTTCGTAAGATTTCAAGATGAGGCGTTTTGGGAATCCTGACCTTGAAAAAAGGTATTTAAGATTAAAAGAAAGATATGACCGCTTTTGTTATCATGAAACGACCAAGCTTCCTGCGGAAAATTTGAAGGAACTGAAATGAAAAGTAGGTGGGATCGAGTTTGTCAGCCGAAGAGTTCATTCTAAAATCAAGGATTACGCTATCGGATAATCAAAACCTCTCACTGAAATCTGGACTTTCCCACACCCTCATCTGTTCCTTCATATAATGTCAGATATCCATGCGTCATTGATATCTGACCCTTTTTAAGACGCGATTCTGGTCGAAATTACCTTAAACTCCAATACACACAATGTTTATGCTCCCATTTTTCGTCTTCTTATTTCCGATTTTGATTAAATTTTGATAGGTGCAATAAATCCTAATCGTAAACAGCGTAAATTGGCGCAAGGAGACGCGTGGCCGTGAGGAAGCAGCTTACATACATTTTATGTGCATATTTGGATCTTATTTTTAAGCGACGTATATGAGCGCTTTTATATCCATCTTCAAACATAGCAAATAGGGCACTTGTAAACCAACGTTGAATTACCGCAGTCTCACGCTTTCTCCGGACTTACCGAGGTTTTCTGGGATACCCTAACGGGATCACAGGATGACTTGGTGACTTCTTTACTTTTTGAGAGACGTTATGTTTTCTTTTTCGCTCTTTTTTCAACTGGGATTGCGGGTTAAGAATTGCGATATCTAGCCAGTGAGCTAACATTTATCTTCAAGTTCACTCACTTCAGTCTAAAATTGGCTCTCGAAGGTGTCATCTTTTTACTTTTTCTTCTCTCGGACGACTTTATTGGTTGTATTCCAATAGACGACGTGCGTTTACAAAGTGTTGAAACTCGTAGTAAGAGGTTGCCAAACTCTCTGATCTTGTTTGAAAATACAAAAGATTTCATAGAGCTTGCTTTGTTAGGGCACTAACGACCCGAAAGTTCATCTGATAGCTTTGTTTTATCATTTGCATTTGAAAGAGAGTAAGTTAATTAATTGATAAGAGCTCATCTTCTCAAGATGACGATTAAATTATCGGAGCGTTCATTTGCAAGCCGTTATCTCAACAAAACGTGGGAAAGCACGGGATTAGTTTGCAAATCATTCAAAGTGTTCGCACAAAAACAATCTATGAAAAAAGGAAACGCCCTCTCGGATTTATCCAACGTTCCTCTTCCTCAACAGAATACAAAGACTTTTAGCTGTTTTCGTCTTTTTTTAGCCTTTTTTTATTGATATTAAATGATAAATCCGCAGTGTGTGTACAAATCGAATCCAGAACCTTCTTATCAGGAAAGAGAAAGTGCACTCATATTAAGTTCTTAAAAGCAGATTGTGAATAATAAAAAAAATGGCCTTGTAAAAATCCCGTAAAAATACCATAAAAAATCCACTCAAATAAGAATGTGTTTTACGGTTGTTCAATCGGATATTTTTTTAGGGATTTGGCTATTAACCCTGCGCTATTTAAAATGTTTTAGGTTACGTTCGTTAAAATCTCCCCAAATGAATGCATGTCGGGTCAATAGCAACACCCTAAATATTTTATTTTTAATGGAGGTCTGTGAAGTTACAATAGGTTGAACGCGATTTTATCCTCGAAATGTTTTATTTCCTGTAAGAATGCTAATTTAGAGCTTTGGTGCTTTAGGAAGACTTACATTGATCCAGGCGTCGAGACAGTATTTTACGTATTCTGTCGAGAGCAAACATGTAGCAGTGGCTTCAATTTTTTCGATTTTTTATTATCAGATTTCGCTTTTAGGCGTAAAAGCAATCTAAAGAGATATTGCATCCATAATGTGATATGGTCGCAACGCAATGCAGCACTGGGTTTGACGTAAGAACAAAGCATAGAGTGGTTACCCCCTTCCCCCGTCTCCCCGTCTATTATCTCATATGACTAATTCAAGAGTATAATTCGACAGATATGAATAGAGATCGAGAGTTTCGTGCAGTAGCGCAGAGCAAAGGGAAAACATCATCGGCCCTTTTTTCCGGAACATCATTATTTTAACGCCCACATTAAATTTGAAAGGTGGAAATTTCCGCGTTTTTTGTTTAACCTGAAGGGAGCGAGGCACGAGGTACGTAACTCGCAGGGGTGATGGAACGTTAAACAAGAGTGTATCACAGCTGAAAAATGCAACTCTTAAAACTGATAGGGTAAGAGAGAGGGAAAATATGAATATGATCTATTTTTTGGGACGGAGTTCATTAAGATAATTTTGAGGTTAGAAATAATTCAAGGGCCGTAAAAACCTCAATTTGGAGAAACATTTAAATGCTCCGTTAACATTCACCCTTGTGGATAATTTTATCTTTATAGTGAATGATTTGATATTTAGTGGGAAGATAATTGAGATAAAGTGTTGCTACGTCAGTTGAGGACTGATAGTCATCAACGTCGCCCCAGTAACTAATTCATTCACATTTCCTTTTAGCTTTTCAGTGCAATCATGCGGACGAAGCGTTTAGACGTGTGAATTTAGAAGTTTGGATATTTCCCCTCTTGCGTTCCAATTTTAGTCACCGACCCAACTTAACCGAATCTTTTGTCTCCAAGCCTAATGCCGCTTACTTCTCGGAGGCAGTAAGCGGCTTGAAGCTTGGAGACCGTTAGGTTTTCCTAGGTTAATTAAGGGCAGGTTACGTGCGTCGTGTCTCGCTGCGTACTCTGAGACGAAAGGTGGAACTTATAAGGTTGAAAAGCCAATCTTCTAAACTTGAAGTAACCTAGTGTTACAAGACTGTAGATATTTAGCTATCTGTCTCAGTTCGTTCGGAATATTTTCGAAGATCTTTGTCAAGCGGAAAATCGGATGAACCTACCGATATGTTGCTGGAAAATTTACAGTTTTCTAGGCCTCTTAGTCAGAATGTCTTAGTCATTGTTTATATAGCGATTTCGATGGTTACTACAGCTCCCGATAGGTGACGCAGAATAACATGGGGGAGTGGTCGTCTTAAAGTAATCAGAACTGTTTCGCCTCCCCACTCCAACTTGGTTTCTTGCCATGAATTGACAAGTTACCCTAGGTTCATAATTTGTCTCACCTGACAATGAGTTAACTTTTCTTTTTTAAAAAAAGAAAAAAAGTCAACGTTGACGAAGCTAAATTTACCGAAATAACTTAAAGAAAAATCTTTAAAAAAAAACTTTTAAAAAAACTTGCTTTCCCCCCCCCCTTTTATGTCTTTATATTTGTTAAAATATTTTTTCTGTGTATCTTTTAAAATATAAGTTGTATTGTTTTAAATATTTTTAAAACTATTTTTATTTTTAAAAAATCATCAGGGGTGATGGTTGAACAAAGATATGACCATATGAGCACAGACAATTTCTAAAAGGCAATCTCAACGAAAAATGTGGAGAACCGAGTAGATGTCAATTCAAAGGTATTAAGAAGGTTTGAGCTTCGATAGACGATTTGAGGAGTGTGCCATCGAAAGGTGGTGTCCCTCAACGGAAGGAATTCCTGAATGTCAGTGATTGTACCTCGGGCGGTAGTGGGTATAGTCGTGGTGGGTGACTGAGCCAGCCCAATGGTGTACCGCAAGGGTTGGTATACGCGGTGAAGGGCTCGACGCAGCGTCGCTCCGACCGAATTCAGAGTCCTTGACCTTGAGCAGCTTGTAGCACAGTCGCCCAATTAAAGAAGAGTTTATCTACCACTTGACACTCTCCTCAACACTGTTGCCCCGTGGCGACGCAACAACCACTGCGTCTCAACTAGCCAAACACTCTCGGTTTTAAAGGTCGGAGTTTTAACCTCTGGGATCTACCCTAGTGCGACCTTTCTGAAGAGAGGGTTTTTCAACCCCGTCGGTTGACTTAGGTTGATTCACCCCACGAGGTAGCGCCTTGTGCCTCGCTTCAATACCGACTGACTGATGATTCATAAGGCTTATTGGTGACCTGAAGACTAAATATTTTTTAGATATTTTCTAAAAAAAAAATACGTAACCTTTTTTTTGGATAACTATTTTTTTCTTTTCAAGTAATGAATAAATAAAATAAAAAATTGAGGAACCTAAATTTTAACTTAACTGTTGATGATGTTAAAATTTTAGCGTTATAAATTGGGTATCTCTGAGAAGTGTTAAAGCCTTAAAAATTAAGAATGCAGTAAGGTTGTCTTTCTCGTGAACATACTCATTGTGCAAATACTAAGAAATATTCGTAATTCCATTGAGTCAGACTAGAATGATCGAAGTAGGTTTATACGGTGTCAGCAAGTTGAACCGCTCCACTCAGCGCGATAGAGCACGGAATGCCAAAAAGTAGCGAAAATCATCAAGAAATGATGAAACAGGATATGAATAATCACTACCCTGCAAAATATCAAGAAGCTGTGCAAGTGCATTTAGCCGCAAATCGAAGTCCTTTATCTGATGTGTTACTAAGAGCGACTTACTACGGGTAATTGCATCTAAGAGTACAGCATTTAAAGAAGAAACGCTGAAAATATCAACCTTTAAAAAATTCAAACTTAAATGTGAAAGGTTGATTTTTTTTTTATTTTTTTCACAACTTTTTGTTGTCGCCCGTCGGATGAGGCTTGGCGACGCTGGGTTGTTAGGTTATGTCGAACGCCTTTGTCGCTTCGCTCGGGTTGGTGAAGGAAGGTATAACAGAAGACGTAGAATGTTCCACCTTTAAGACCCTTACCGAGTAGCCAAACCCACAGTAATTTCTTCTCGGAAAACGTAAGTTGGACTTTGTTATTAATGATACGGTCCGAGCTCCGTCATTACTCACATCTCGAGTCTTTGGCGGTCTTTTCCAGCGCGGGAAAATTTATGTTTGAATTTTGGCGCGCTCCCAAGTAGCGCGACCCACGAACGACTTTTGCACGTGTCGCATTCAGATTCTGTTCGCATCTAACCCATTTCATTTCGGCCTGATAGACGCGACTAGCGTGGAATAGGTGGGAATAGAAAAACGAGCATTGGACTCTCACACCCCAGTGGAAAAGAATGGACCGCCGTTTTAACCATCTTGACTTTGGTACTTTTTGCCACCAACCACGTGGACAGAACAAAACTCGACACATTAAAAAATGATTTATTAAATCTTTCTTATCCTTACATAAAAACTATTTTAATTTCCGTTATCGTAATGATCGCTTTACCTAGATGAAATTTTACTTGTACATGAGTTTTGAAAATTTATCGACGATTTTCGAAGTCCCCGAGGATCTTGAGAATGACTGCTACACCGGCAAAGATGGCGAGTATTGTGGGTTGCGGCCCCAGCTGAGACATCGCTGCCGCTTGTGATTGGTTCTCCTCTGTGAGGTACTCGTATAAGGGCTGGAAATACTCCAATAGAGCTGAGGCGTTGAGTTTCTCTTCTCCAGTTATAAGGCGCAGACTCTCCTTCCAGTGCACGGACGAGCCCAGTTTCAGGCCTTGGCTGAAATTGAACGAATAATGAGATGCGGTGAGCTAAAAGCAGTGCATGGACACGCACAGCTAGGGGTTGTCCTTGAACTACGTCGACATGCAGGAGGGAGGAGGTCCCACAAGATGTGTGGACGACAAACGGTCTCAAATGGTTCTGGGGGCTTACCTGAACTTTCTCCCAGCTTCTTTGGAATTGAAGAGATCGCACTGGTGCAGCGGAGGGCTTGTTGCGTCACTAGGACGAAGCTGGCCCGCTTCTATGCACAGGGCGCGATACAGTTGGAATTGCAAGATGTGAGCGACGAAGTATCTGAAACGAGGAACAAAGAAAAATCAAGAGCAGAAGAGTATGTTGCGTACCATTCATGCGTCATTCATTAAAATAATTAACAGTTAATTTAATCAAAGACTGCGATGGAATAGACTAATTAGGCGTAATCAGCTTAAGTCCCGGCTGATCTTCAGTTTATTTTCATCGGCTTCCCATATCCGATTACGAATGGGATGATTCCCGGATGGTGGAGCATATCGCTTTTGTACTTACGAGATGTATTCGCTGCCCGCTGGCACGTGGAATTTCGCGCCCGGATCGAAGTGACTTTCATCCCGCGGCACGGGAGCTTTCATTCTTTGGTATTTTTCTCTGCAACCAAAATTTTGCGTTTAATTATTTGCTCTCATCCCAGAAAGAGATTAAGGAACCGTTAGCAGAAATAATATTTTTTTTTAAAAATACCTTAGACTCCACCAGTGACTATTCCATTGGTTTTCACTGACGTTTCCTGAAAAAACGTCCCATCTCCAGAGATCAACTAATAGGCCAAACGGCAGGAAGGCTACCTGGAACATTTAGTACGTGTCGTTGTTACGGTACGTTCTAAATTAATTTCTTTCGCCAAAGATGAAGCGATACCTCTCTGATATCCCTTCTATGTCTGCAGTTTGGATTTCTTCCGCAGCATATCGAACTTTCTTCCTCAATGTCTACCAATGACTATGGCAATTTTTTTGAAGTATACAAAGTCCTACTATATGCAAATCGACTTTTATGAGAGGTCTATATTATTCCACGTGCTTTTAATGGTTAGGTTTTCTGCATTCCTATGTTATTTTTTTTTCTTAGTATTGCATATGCCAGTTTTTAGTTGGATATTGGAACGAGTATTTTTCGGTTTCCTCCCATGATTTTCACTTCTTTTTTTTCTGGGAACATTTAAAAAAAATATTTGCTTTTGGCAGAAAAGATTACAAACCAACCGTATCTACAACGGAGCACTTTCACTTTTAAAAAAGGTTTTAGGGTTTGATTTCCCACGTCTGTGATCTTCGCTGAGTCAACCTCGTTACATTATGAAGATTAACGATCTTCAACCACGTATGTGAGGTTAGGTTGTACAGTACCTCTCAGCTCACTTCGCTGCCGTTTCGCTTTGTGACCGTTAGGTTTAGTTAACCAAGGCTAAGCAAGATTAGCGTATGCGCCTTGTGCGTCGCTCCGCTGGAATTAGGCGACGATAGGTGGAACATAAGATTTAAAACTTAAACTTAAAATTTAGAATGAGAAAGTCGACCGTAAGACCATAAAGAATATCTTTCGACAAGGACATCGGGTCGGCAGAAAGGGTCGCAAGGTCGCGGAACGACCTTAAACTTGAAATAGCGGCGCGGTCGCCAACCCTAGCAGGTGGTGCTGGCTCAGTAAAATATTCACTGCTTTTGTCAGCGAACACTCTCCTAGTTGTGCCAAGGTCAGGACAAATTGATTGGTGGCAAGTCGTGACATGAGCTCGGCAAGCTCATCAGCGCTATCTTTGTTTTAGACGCAATTTGTTGGACCATTTAGAGAAGTTTGCGGACTACCTACTCTGTCCAGCGCCATTTTCATGAGCGCGTTGATCGACGATTCGGGGGAATCTTCTTGCGTTAGGAGACCTATGGCTTTCAGGTGCTGGGGCGTGTTCACTGACAGTGCTATTGTGTCCCCTATAGCCTCGTGGAAACCTGCAATCAGAAACCTTTAATCACATCTTTCTCTTTCCATTTTTTAGTCTTTTTTTTTAAGAGCAATTTTTTTTTTATTTTTTGTGAGTAAGCTCGGTTTTTGCTTTTTTATTTTTTTAAGAGCAATTTTTTTTTAAGAAAAATTGAGTAAGCTCGTTTTTTTTCTTTCATTTTTTTATTTTTTTTTATTTTTAAGAGCATTTTTTCATTTTTTTTAGTAAGCTCGTTTTTTTTAAGAGCATTTTTTTTAGTAACCTCGTTTTTTTTTCTCGCTTACTTCGTTAGGAATAAGTACCACCGAGAATAAGTGTAGGCATCTAACGACTTGGTATACGTTAATTTAGTTTGTAACTTCGCTCTGCTCGACGGTTGAAGGTGGAACACAAAAGGTGGGAAATTCCACCTTGAACGTTATGATCCTCCCGGGAGCATGCGTAGTCTACGGCCGGCGCTGCGGTCCCCCGCCCGCACCTCCGCGATGACCTGGCTTACCTGGACTGGCTCCCGAGCGCAGGGCATAAGGCTGGTCCTTGTACTGGATGTAGTACTGGATATGCCCCATTTCGTGATGAATCGTCTGGAAGTCCTCTTGTCGGACTTGAGTGCACATCTTGATTCGGAAGTCCTGGCGGTCGCAGAAGTCCCAAGCGGACGCGTGGCACACCATTTCGCGGCCGGGGATCTTCTCAATCAGGGCTTTGGGGCCGTACGACATCCCGTTGGCCTCCAGACCCATCGACTGGTAAAACTCGTCCGCTACCTCAAACATCCGCAGTGCAGTATAATTCTGGACACAAACGCAACGTGCATTCGACCCTTATTCGACCTATCAATCACAATCACCCTGTTTCCAAGTTGTGATT
>Ga0058701_10002882_pt1 | contig 13341 bp, 7 predicted proteins | sample AgamicOrMae_FD_97039 | JGI IMG/M metagenome (GOLD analysis project Ga0058701, IMG submission 97039) | Agave microbial communities from Guanajuato, Mexico - Or.Ma.e | ecosystem: Host-associated > Plants > Phyllosphere > Phylloplane/Leaf | place: Guanajuato, Mexico | collected 2012-06-04 | reverse complement strand
GATCTAACCTAATCTAGACGAACTTTGGCGTTTGCGACTTTTCTCGTTTGGCGGTTACGGACTGGCGCTTGCGGCGTTGGCGCTTGTTGTTTTTTGGCGGTATCGAATGCCACCCGCTTCCATCTATATGAAAAAAAAACAACGTGATTTTGCTATTGACCCGACATGCATTAATATAGGGAGACTTGAACGCACGGAATCCAACCAAATACATTTTAAACGGGTCAACAGACACTCCGCCCTCCCCCCCAAAAAGAGCACATTTTGGATTAAACCGCGCCTGTTTTGTGTGTGATGTTACCACAGACAACCCTGTAGCTACCACAGAATTCACCGTATGAGGCTAGTACAGAAGGCGAAATTCTTCGTATAGAAGTAGCATATCGCTGAATCAAGACCCAAAAATGTTTCTCATACAACGACAGTATATCATTCGAGGAAAATATTGGGCACTCAGGCACGGATGATGGCCGTCTGCATAGAACACCTTCCTCGCTCCAGAAGCGGCGCTGCCCCCTTAATGGCGAGCATCGTATAGCCCAATCTGTTATCCAAGCGGAGACGCCAACGCCCGCAACTACGAACTTGAATCTCCTCTAAAATCGAGTATTGAATCCTCTTCGCTTTTTCTCATGCTCAGGATATCCTTAAACAGACTCCCTGGAGGGATAAATCCACATGCTGACGATTAAATCGACGCCTTAATGAAAATATCTTTTTTAAGCCTCCTAACACGGTATCTACAAGCATTAACCTTCCAGTTCGAGAAGACGTTTCCGTAACCATCCAGTTCGAGAAGATGTTTTCTTAATTCAGTTCGAGAAAAAGTTTTCGAAAACGTCCAGTTCGAGTACCATTCAAAACTTCATTTTCCTTGCTGTATTTCCTTTCACCGGTATGGCTGAATTTTGTTCAGTAGAGGTTTGTAGATAAAGGTAATGTTAATCGTTTTTGCTGAACGAAATATACACATACTGGTGAATGGAAGGATTACAGATCACGCCAAACGTGGCTTTGAATGGTCCTCGAACTGGACGATTAAGGAAATACTGTATTTTTTCGAAGTGGACGGTTATTGCTCAAGAGTCGACAACAGCTCCTCACTAAAGAGCCGTAAAATCATTTGAGAGCAACACATCATCAGAGAGCAGATTGCCATTACAGAGATGTTCGTCGTAAGAGAAGAGCTGGCTTTTGGAAACCTGCTTATCATTGCTCATCATTTTAGCTAGAGAACAAAATCACCATTAAAAAGCAGCTTAGCTATTCATTGGAAATAAGTAGCTCTTCATTGGAAAACAGCTCACCAACTATTCGAAGGTGATAGGTCGAAAAAAGTATCTTGGTCTTGAAGTTTACTTTTTTTCCTTTAGTGCTGAAAGATTCCAAGAGGAACCGTAGGTTATGTTATTTTTTCGGAATATTTCGGTCCACGACTTTTTCTGTAATGAAGGGAATTGGAATGCTCTCCTGGGAAAAAAAAACACGCCTTCAAAACCTCCAAAGGGAGATACCAGACAAAAAATTAACCATAATTTATACCCATTATAATATTAGCTGATTTAAAAGAACTGTATCCTTACACATGTATTTCAATACCCCAAACCTTTTAGTGGCAGCCGTACGTGTCTATCACATGCTTATTTCCATTCAAAAGGATGGGGAGGGAAGGGGGGAGCGGGACAGAGCACATCAAGCCAAAGTACCAGGTTTGTCTCTTCCTGCTAAAAAATTGAAACAAGATGGACAGGTTTGGATAGCATTTCCGAATTCGGGGAATTAAATACGGAGGGTTATCCGTCAAAAGGGCAGCTATAATGCTGATAAATGTTTCATTTCATGCCAGGCATTTCTTTTTGCAGCTTCTTAATGTGCCCATAAAATCCAGGAGGTTTTCTAAAGACAATGACCGAAAAATTAAAAAGAAAGACGTGAAAATTATTGAACAAAACATGAACTTCTAAAGCCATGTGAAAACTAAATCGCACTATAAAATAAAAAAAAGAAGAAGCAGAGTATTTTGAGAGAAAAAAGTCGTCCATCTTTTGGCTAGAGGTTCATTATTAAAAACATCTCATCATAACAGAGCAACTCACCATTGGAAAGAAGCTCTTCATTAGAGAGCAGATCAGAAATCGAAGAGCAGTGAACCTTAAGAAAGCTATTCACAATTGGAGAGCAGCTCACCATGAAGAGGAAGCTTTTTGTTAGAGAGCAGATCAGAATCAGAAGGCAATGAATCATAAGACAGCTGCTCACTATTACAGAGCAACTCACCATTAGAGAGCAGCTGATAGCAGCTTATCACCAAGAGAGCTTGATGAGAAAGCAGTAACTCTTTCCTCCAAAAGAAAGCAGCTCTCATTCACCGTAAAGGGAACATCATTTGGTTGTGAAGCTCAGTAGTCCTGACTGGTATTTTGAAGGGAAATTGCCGTCTTTTGAATGTGGAGCCATCCTTATTTTGAATTAATGAATCTCTTTGCATTGTGGTCATAGAAACCGACTCGCTGAACCTTTCCTCCTCGAATTTTGTGTACGAGCGATCGGACACTTTGTCATGCAAATACGTTGATCGTTTTCATGGCGCGGAGCGTGAGAAGCGTTGCGGAGCGTTACGAAGCGTTGCCAGGTTAATCTCAATAGGCAATTACCGGCGCGAGCCAATTTGGCTCTTAATGGGGTTTGGACGGTGCGATGGCGCCACGCTGCGTTATCGCGAGCCAGAAACAGATTTAAAGGTTATCTATCCCCGGAAGAATCTTACTTAAGAAGCCATCATGCCGAGGAAAAAATATTTAGGTAATTGCCAATTGGGGGAAATAGATTTGATTAGAGAGAGTTTTGCTCCGGGAGGACATAGTCGCGTGGCGTCTTGATCGGGTTCATATTTTACGGATTCGCTACGGATGAAAAAGATTCGTCAATCAAGAGAAAGATCAGTTTCCGATTCTCAGCAAATCTTGAGGGATGCGTTTCCTGATTTCTCCGGCGTCGACTCACAGCCAAAAGGAAAGAGGCACAAGGCAACTATTAAGTTAACCTTGTTTATAAGCCTGTTTCTGATAGGGAGGCGGAGTGAGCCATAGGGCATCTGGCCGTCGTAGTTCTAAATCGTTACTTAAAGATGTATCATATCATAAGTTGAGCCAAAGTGGAACATCACACAATAATTTCTTTGATGTGGTAATGTTCTGAAAAACGGGAAGTGACTTTAGATATGTAGTAAAAATTAAGCTACTCGATGTAAGTTAGTATAGAGTATAGAGAGATTACAGTACATAAAAGAAATAGTGTAAGATAAGTTGGTTGTTAATCTGATTTTCCAGGAAACGAAATTCTTGCTTAATTTCCCGAGGCAGATTTTAGCGGGAGGAATTCGTTTTTGTTACCACTTACTAAATTTACTTACACAAAAACATTTCTTTTTTCTAAAACCATAAAAATTTCGAGTCAAAAGACAAGCAAATTTCATTAGTTCCTGAAAGATATTGCTTCGATAAAAACAACAAATAAGTTAGGGAAAAAGCTGAGATGAAGAGAGGGGGCGCATCGCATTATTCTGTAACATAAGTTTTTTTTCTATTTTTTTTATTTTTTTTATTTTTTGAAAAGGAATATTTTTTATTGGATCATGGAATTCGACGAGCTAGAATGCGCTTGTCACTACATACGTTTTCTGGACCGCAGATTCTGTTGGAATGTATCTTATTTGTATTTCCTCCGGCAACATGATATAAAACAGCCATGCCGCGTCCGCGCAAAGTTGTCGCGATAAAATTTAAAAAATCAACTGAACGAAATTCGCGGAAGAGAGAGATTGTCGCGAAGTGATCAGAGCCCGGAACTGGAGAGAGAGAGAGAGATGCAGCGGTTATGAGGCCCGCACTCTGTCGTGAGCGGGAGAAGGAGAGGAAACGAATTCACCCTGTGATTGGAAGCGTTGTCTGCATAAAAAGAAAAAAAATAGCAATCCATTGTCATGTCTGCCTTCTTTGTACGAACAGATTCCGTCCTTTAAGACGCTTTTTCAGCGCATTTCGACATCTTATCCGCCCGCCCCGCGCTGCTCGACTACTTTAAAAGGTTTCCAAGGGTCCCGCCAGAACCTGTCCATTCGCGATCATTACTTCTGGGTTTTCAGGCGGGCTTCAGGGAGAGCCAAATATTACATTCGGACGATCTAACGACTTTTTCATTAACGTTTTCAGCTCCCCTCAGAAAAAAACACGCTTGTCATACCCTTACAAAAACAAAAATATACACTAAAAAAAACCTTGTGGTCAAGAGTCACCTTTTTAAAATAGTGAACTTTTTCCTCAGGTCAACTCTCTCAAGAACTTCTAGTGAAATATACTCGTTTTAATTAAAAAAAAACTAAAAAAAACTCACATAATCTAAGCTTTGGCGTAGTCAATATTTGGTTTAAACGAGCGAATAGAGATTTTAGAAGTGCTATTTTTTAGGAGAAAAACTTTTTTTTGACGTAATAAAAACAAACTAAATTACTAATTTAATACCGTAATTATTGGGACACTTTTTGTCGGAGAAATTTTCGCACTTTTCTGCAAAATGAATTGCTTTAAAAATCGGTTATGTAACAATAAACGCAGGTTACTGTACCTTCAACGTAATACAGGATTCTCAAAATAATACAGTTCAAGAAAACTCTGCCTTACACGTTTTATTTTTTTTTAAATCTGTACAAATAAAACAGTCAGTTTAAAAAAATATGTATATTTTCGAGTGAAAGAGATGAATTGAATCTCAGTTGATTCATTAGTTATTTATAACAAACGGTAAATCCCTATTGTTACGCTGAGCACCAGTCATTATTTTCATTTACAAAGTTTAGCATTTTTTAAAACTTTTTTTTTTATTAAGATCCTCAAGATTTTTCGAATCGACACAGCTGACTTCCCGTTTTGAGCAAAATACTTTTAAAGCTTGTATCTAGTAAACGCTGTTAAATGATACCTTTCAATGATTTTCGTGCACCGTCAAGGACAGAAGTCTCCGGCCGCTAACAAGAGAAAGAACTTTTGACTTTGACTGTACACTGTAAATACTGTGTGGGTAAACCCCTCCTTTCTTGTTCTCGACTTCAATTACAGTGTCAATTAGTTCTTGGTTTCAACGCCGACACCCATCGATTCCGCTTTTCCCTGCTTTCATTCTCAAAAGTCTTTCATTGCAAAGCTTTCCCCGAAACAATGTGAGGAAGAGCCGGTAAGCCGCCAAGGACACGCCACGTCTTACGAATCCTGCCTCCACCTGCCCTTCCGAAGCTCTTATCAAAGGACAACAATTGGACTCGAAGACATTGCGTATGCCCACTTAATTAATCTTTCTGTCAGCCAATCCTTAAAGATCTTTCCTCCCAACACAAACGTCAAAAGCAGGATTCACAAAATATATTCTACACCTTCAATTTAAACCTTGAGTTTTGTTCTTCGAGTGTTCCGCTCCGAAGGCAAAGGACACCAAATAAATCTAACGTATCGTCAGAGTCTGATTGCCAGCGGAGAAACAACAACGCAAGGTATAGGACGTCTAACGTAACATTAACCTCCGCGGTTAAATGTGGCTGATAATTTGGCCTAGGTTATGAATGGTTCAGGGGTGGATCATAAAAAGTATGAATGCAACTGTGGAGGAGGACATTTTTCTTAAATAGACCAGCAAATTTTAACAATTTTCTAATAATATCACTCATCTTCAAAAAGACTTTTCCTTGAAATAATCCTACACATTCTAAGGTATTTTTATAGCCTAAGTCATACCTTCGAGTGAAAGTTCGTATTAAATTGAGATTGGGGAAAATACTCTTTTTCTTTGAGTCAAAAAACGCAACCATATTTTTTTCCTTTCTATTTTTAGATAAAACCGCTCATTCTCGAGTGAAAGATGCTCATATTCAAAGAAAAGCGGGACAGATACGGAGTAGCTCGCTTGTAGTGGAGCAGGCCACTCATTTCCGAGTGGAATTTAAGATGAAAGCGAACGCTTTGCATTTTCCTGACGATTTCAAATGGTATTATTTTAATACAATAAAAACAAAACCCCGTTTTAGGGAATGCTATACATGTTTAGTCTGTGAAACTAAAACGGGGGTAGTACTGCACATAATTTAGTTATTTGTCGAGGCAGACCTTGCCACATCAATGCCAATCAAGCCACAACAATGGAAAGCTCTCGCCAAGATCTTTTAAATGATGTCGCTGAACACAGGTCTATTTCGAAAAATAACCAAAATACGTTTTACCTCTTACAATTAGTTTCACACCCAAAACAGGTACAGCATCCCCTAAAACGGGGGTTTTGTAAGAAACTTTAAGTCCCAATCAGAGTTGAAGCAGACTGAGAAAGAAAAAAAGAGTATCTCCAGAGACTTTAATCTCAGCTTAATAGTCCATGGAATAATTGTGCGCTCACCTTTCCTCTGTGGGTCCGCGTATCTGCGAGTCCTCTGCGTCGGATGCGCCCGCCCCTGCGGACAATGGAACGTCAATCAGGGCACTTCTCCATACCCAATAGGCTACTACATGTCATGCACACTCTCTGTGGGACATTCACTCCATTATTCAATGCCTGTTGGCCATTCATTGTTCAATACTTTTGCGTCTTTAGTCAACAGTGCCTTGACAGCGAGAATAGACTACACTCCTCACATGCGCGTCGGCTGGGTTGCCTATCCACCGTTCGGCAGGCGCTCTTCTTCGCCGAAAATGGAAGATTAACTACTAGGGAGGGGAATGTCCGTAGGTATTAATAGAACTAGAGACGCCTGAGGATTTGAAGCAAAAGTAAAGAAACAGAAGAGAAACTGGAGCATAAGTCGTATCGCATTCGAATCGAGTGACTACTTTTTTTTTAATTTAGGTTGGCAATACTAATGCACTTCAATACGGAGCACTTCACGCTCGGTCTGGTCAGTTCAATAGTTTCTAGAAACAAAAGATAACTACATTTTTGATTGCGATATGATAGGATCTCCAGAAACTTCCGCCAAAGTTGCTATTAATTGTCGTAAAATCTGGAAAAAATTTACTGTCCAACTGAACAAATCGAAATCTTCGTGAGCACCCAAACCTTCACATGACAATGACAATGCGTTAATTACTTTACTAAAAATTTGGCCGGTTTAAAAGTTTCTGGAAAAAAATAAAAATAAAAGATTTTTAAACCGATTTCCAACGAAAGAGATAGAGCTGTATTTTAGAGACGTAATTGCTCGAATTTCGGAGCAGAGAAAGCTTGAAGGCGGTGTCAATTCGCTTAGAGAAAAGTGAAAAAGTTGAAGAGTTCCTCGCCGCGCCACACCACGTCTCCAGTTTCATTTTGTATGAGGCCCTTGTGCAGTGCTCTCCCCTGGGCTGAAAGCGAGCCAAAGTCAGTCTTTCAGCTGCGAGCCACAACAGGTAAGTTGGCGGTATGGTATGGCACCCTTCACCGCCATGAGGAATGTAGTGAAGTCGTAAGTAGTAGAAGTAAATTAATTTAATTAGCTCCCCAGCTAAGTTGCGAAACCTTCCCTTGAATCATCAGCCCCTGCAGAATACAAAGCACGTAGTCTTTACTGTTGAGTTGAGCTTTCCACTTGTGGCGTGCAATAAGCTCCGCTTTCGGCCCCAACGCGAAAAAGAACAAACTGCCAGTCGAACACGCGCCTATTCGCACCGGCGAATTCGCTGCAAATAAACTATATAAGGCCACTTAGCAGTCCTCCGCAAATTTGCATTGCCTAAACCTTTTATGATGTAAGCCTAACAGTCACTAAACTCGAGCGAGGCACTAGGCATCTAACATAACCGAGGGTTATGTAAAGCCTAGCCCGATGCCAAGGGGTAAACAACACTTGATATCCGTTGTGCAGACATCCTTGATATCCGACTGATATCCTTGATATCCGGCTGTTATCCTTAATATCCGGCTGTTATCCTTGATATCCAGATGATATCCTGGATATCTGATATTCGGCGTTAAAAAAGATAAGTCAGTTGTAACCCCTTGCCCGATGCTTTTTCATCTCGGCATATGCTGCACTCACGTCGGTAAAAACTGCCCCTGTTTAAACTATGAAGTTGAAGTTATATTCGTTTAATCTCCGGATACAGGACCCTAAACGAGCTGTCTTGAAATCAGTAATCAGCTCATGTTACAGGCTGACGAAGTAAGCTGAGCTGAATGCGGTGCAAGACAAAGAGCATTTAAGCAAAAGTGCCATTTGATATGCAAAGTTAATCATCCCCATAAAAGTGTCATTTTCAAAGTGCGGAACATGAGGACAAACCACATGAGGGGGTAAACTTTCCTCGAGATAAGTAAGTAATACATAATTTACAAACAAGCCAAATTTTCTCCATTTATTTGTGCTCCCAGGACAGAGACGCTCAACCCGTGATGATGTAACGTTAAGTGAACATACCTCTGAAATTATGGGACTTTTGGTAGTGAAACAAGGACCTCTCCAAAGAGTGACACCTACACCGAATATCAGGACATCAAGGATATTAGCCGGATATCAGAGGTATAATAAACAGACATCAATAGAAAACTGACCGAATGCCAATTAGATATCTGACAAAATTCTGCAGAATATTTAAAAAAGCTGGATACACCTAAATATGAGCTAGATATCAGTGGACAGTGGTCAGAAAGTAAAAACATTGAAAAATTGATGAAAACAGCCATAATTAGACCGAATCTAACAGCCGGGTATTAAGGATATCAACGGGATATCAGCCAGTTATCAAAGCTTTTTGTACACCGGATATAATGAGTTGTCACCCCTTGGATAAAAATGAAAAAAAAACATAAAAAAACATTACCATATATGAACAAAAGGAACATTTTCTTCCTTCAAAAATCCTCATAAAGCCTGTTTGACAAAAGAATAAGCCAGTTCTCATTCAGCCAAAAAACAAGTATTTCTCTAAGGGTAAATTACAGCATTATGCAAAATGTTTAGGCCAGTGCTATTCATCGGTGGAACAGGTCATTCGCTTGACACGCATGATGCCATTTAGGCTGACACGCACGATGACAGCAGCAGGCCCTGATCCGGCGCCCGGCGTCCGGCAGCCGGGCAGACACCAAGCCAACCATCGCATCAAGCTAATCGTGCCTCGGAAGGGCGGCTATGTATTTGCATGCCACCATAACCGTGTCAACATGACAATCGACTGCTAATCGGTAAAATAACCCTAATACGACGGTAGGGGGGATTTCTGAAAGGGATCAAAGGCGAGTAAGGGGGCGTCCCCCCCCCAGCAGTATAGGCGAGTACTGTGCAAATTGCGTTTGCGTATTACGGGCAGCGACCGGTCCGGTCCGACCCCTTCTCATCCGACGGACGCCGTTAGCAAGGTGATGACACCGCGTCAAAACAACTCATCCTCAACACAGACTCGACGCGGAATTTGTGGACCGAATTAGCAGGACATGCATGTAAATATTACTGCACAGTCGACTATGGAAAGATGGAATTTCTCACCTGTGTTCTACCTTTCTTTCCGGTGGAGCGACAGTGGGGTACGAAGATACGAAGAACGTGGCCTGACCTAAGTGGGCTGCGTTATGGTCGGAAAGCATGATATCCTGCTTACTTCTGTTACAATTACTGTTTTGACGCTGAGAAGTAAGCGGCGTCAGGCTTGGCGACGACAGCGAAGCGAGCCAAAAAGTTAGCCTTACTTCGGTTGAGCTAACGTGGGTTAACGTAACCCACTCCCGCCCAGCGATGCTATCCGGAAAAAGAAAATTTCGTTTTAAGAGGATTTTTTCAGTTTAGTAATGTCATAATTTAAAAAAATATCCTTTCTCTGGAAACCTGAAATTTAATAATTTAGGCGTTTTTCATAGCTTAAAATTTCGCATTTTAATGGAAAAACTCCTAATTTCTCTTAAGCTGAATTTCACTCCAAATACTTTGGGCGGTTATGGGTTAACCTACGCGGTTGTACGTTGTTAATTGTAATAATGTAATGGAAAATGAAACCGGTGAAAAAAACATGATAAAGAAAAAGAAACTTTTGAAATTTAGAATGGAGCTTTTATCGCATTTTAATGGTGGGTTACCATAATCCCAAAATTGTCTTGGATAAAACTTTCATGACATTCCCCCTCAATGTAAAAAAAAGGGAATAATTTTTTTTTCTTTTGTATTTATTTCAGCTGATATATTTTTTCAAATTGAAAAGTTTTTTTTTGTGAAATAATAATTTGGCTTTTTTTAATACCAAACTAGAAAGTAAACGAAATGCAGGTCATATCAGTTCAAAGCACTCAATCATTGTACCCCAGCTAAAACTCAATCATTGTGTAAGCTAAAAGCGAGGTACGGACGAATCTTCCATATCAAACATCTCCGCCCCCTCCCCCCCACGAAATGAGCGGCTTAACAAGGCAGGCGTTGTTAACTCGGGGAAGGTGTGCAACTGTAATACAGTCCCTTAGAAATGCCAATGCGAACGAAATCAAGTTTAGTATACAACCGGTGAGAGGCGATAAGTCTGTTCAGATGAATCCATAAATCAAAAGCCGTAGGCAACAATACAACGACCAACTTCAACCAAACCGACCGAAGCAGAGCGGGGCAGCGAGGAAGGGGCTTAAGTTGCGACGCCAGCGCTACACCATCGCTACGCCATCGCTACGCCAGGACTACGCCAGCGGTGCCGTAGTTCAAAATGGCCGTATACATTTTGTGAGCGCTTCAACAACAGTTTGGAGTTTCCACACTTGGCAAAAAGAAGTCCTGGAGTTCCCCAAGGTCGGAAAAACACAAAGACGTTTCATACTAAAAACTTGCTCCGTTCTGAAAACTTACAAGACTATTTGCTACCGTAACTTACTTCTACATTTTTTGAATTTTTTTCCCCGGCGAGTTGTGTTCTTGAAGTGAAGAGGAGAAGCGACCTTGCTAAGGTGGCGTTTTGGGTTAGTATAAAATCGCAAAACTAGCAAAAATTAAAAACAAAACAATAAACAGGTTCACAGTAAAAATAAAACACCCGTTTCAGGGAGTTCTATACCTGTTTTGGGTGTGAAACCAAAACGGGGGCAGTACGTATTTAGGTTAATTTTCAAGACAGACCTATGTTCAGCTACATCAATGGAGAGCTCTCGCCGAGACCTTTTAAATGATGTGGCTGAACATAGGTCTATCTTGAAAAATAACCAAAATACGCACTACTCTCGTTATAGTTACCTAAAACAGGTTTATCATTCCCTAAAACAGGTGGATTGTTTCTACTGTCAACCTAACCAAGGTAAACCTTAGGTTTACCTAATTTTTATGAAGCTAACGCTCGGATTTATTTCATAAAGGGGGGAAAGTTGATCCAAGATGGTCCACAGAAGAGGAAAATCCAACCATTAAAAGAGAGTGTACCTTTTAATACAAACAGGAATTGGAAAACATTGTCGATGGGGCCCCTAGTCTCCCGAGGATGGCACAGGCCCCCATATGCCCCTCCAAAATAAAGGAAAAGAAAATGTTCCGATCCCCTGTCCAAGTTAACTCGCTGTTGACGAAGACAAGGGAGTCTGCTAGACAGAGTCTCGGGGAGGAGAGTCAGCTGAGGAGGGAGATCAAACAAATGAAAGAGGATCCTCGCGGGTTCGGTCCGTCGGGAACCTCTGGCCATGAGCAATGGGACCCGCCTAGCGCGTTCGGGGTCGCTGAACACAAATGAGGCCCAAGCAGTGGCCCAGGCCAGTCCGGGCCCACGACGGGGCCAGTCGGGGCCTCATCTTGACGGCTTCTTGCCCAAAAAATATGCCACTGCCATTTTCAAGAGCTCCTTTACTATTCTTGAGGTCTGACTAATATATGTATACTGTTCGAGCCGTCACGCGGTGCGCAGAACTGGCGTCGGAAGATGATGCGCTAAAAGGAATAGGTCGCAGGGGAAATTATCTAATCAACTTTTTTCGCGGAATGCGAGCTTCGGTTAACGCAAATCTTGTTCCGTATACTGCCCACACGCTCAGCTGTTAACGTAGCATTTCCTGTCTGGTGTGTGTTGTCTTTTGAGCCGTACGGAGCGATAGCGGAGGGTGGCAACGGACATATAACCAGGCGGAAACCCATATGCTTTTCACATTTGTGTGTACACAAATCACAAAGTTAGGCCACTTTTAACTCGTAACGCTTTTTTCTATACCGCATGTATAAGGCGTAACGCAGAAGTGTGAACCCCCCTCCGCATTAAACCACTACCGCCCAGCGATGCCGTTCGGAAACAGAAAAAAAATATTTTACAGGATCTTTTCAGTCCAGTATCGTCACACTTTAAAAATATCACCCCTGTGGAAACCCGAATTTTAATAATTTAGGCATTTTCCAAAGCTAAAAATTGCGTATTATCATGGGAGCAATCCTTTCAATTTCACTTCAAATATTCTTTGGGCTGTTATAGGTTAAGAGTGTTACGTTATAGGACCCCTTATTGTCGGCAATCGACGCCGTGGGTCACTCGGCTGTTGCTCGGCTCCAGCCACGGCGACAAAAGGTTGAACCTCTAAGCGAGTCACAAGGTGGAAGCTGCAACCTTTAAAATTTAGACTATTTTGGATGGTCCGTTCGGACGGGGGAAGTTCTGGGGCACTAAGGAAAGTTGCACGTTTCCATTCTGCGCGCACTCTGCGAGGTCTGTTTTGCAACGGCGAGTTTTGAGTTAAGTGCCCCCGAGCTTTCATCACAAGATCGGCTTGCACCAAAATTCACCTCAAGAGATGAGTTTAATATCTAATCCTATAATCCTTTGAACGTTGTCAAGGTGAGGGATGAGCAATGAATATTCATCGGGGTTCCTTCGGAATTTTCAAACCGGATGAATTGCCCCCCCCCCATTTCGTCGTCGTTGTGCCCCCCAGGTTATCACTCAAAAGAGAGGAACTCTTTTCATTTATGATAAGCTGACTCATTTGTAACGACCCATTCTCCGGTATCAGAGCAGAGGTAGCTTTAAAACTGGTGTTTCGTCGCTGCCTATTGCGTCTTGTCGGAGCGGAAGAAACCCAATTTTTTTGCCCCTTTTAAAGTTAATCTCTTCGGCCAACCCGTCAATCCCCGCTGAAATGGCAGGATGACAGCACCACTTCTTTTCTGATTGGCGTTAAAATGAGGAATCCTATAACTGGAGAATTAATTAAAGTAACTGAAGATGTAATTAGTGAAAATCCAGATTTGGCGGGTGGACGTTTGGCAATTACTGTAATTAGAATTTTTCCTTAAAAAAGCAGCAACATAAAACCGATCCAAACTAACTTGGGGCGGATAAATACAGGACTTTTTCAAACAGGCTAATAAAATGGATTCTTTAAAATCGATTT
>Ga0058701_10002880_pt1 | contig 13345 bp, 7 predicted proteins | sample AgamicOrMae_FD_97039 | JGI IMG/M metagenome (GOLD analysis project Ga0058701, IMG submission 97039) | Agave microbial communities from Guanajuato, Mexico - Or.Ma.e | ecosystem: Host-associated > Plants > Phyllosphere > Phylloplane/Leaf | place: Guanajuato, Mexico | collected 2012-06-04 | reverse complement strand
CGAGCCGTTCGGGAGCTAATCGCAAAAAAACTAGAGCTAGGTTTTCAAAATTGCAAAAATTTCACATTGCCATAATTCCCGGAAAAATGATTTTTTCGTCAAACAAATTTATCGGGCTTCTTTACTGATCAGAACAACCAGTCTGGCCAAGTTTCATCAAAATCCGAGGGGGTCGTGTCCAACTCGGTGCTGTTTTGACATGGACTTACCCATTACGTATTTTAGTTATTTTTCAAGATAGACCAATGTTCAGCCACATCATTTAAAAGGTCTCGGCGAGAGCTTTCCACTGATGTGGCTGAGCGAGCACAGGTCTATCTTGAAAATTAACCATAACCCGTACTACCCCCGTTTTAGTTTCACACCCAAAACCGGTGTGGAATTCCCAGAAAGGGGTGTTTTGTTTTTACTGTGTTGTGCCTCCTTTCACTTTTGCTTCAGTCAGCTTGAGAAGTGAATCACACAAGGTTGAAAATCCAACCTTCCAAATTAACAGTGAATGAGGCAGAATACAGCCGCAGGGCGTAATAAGGACTTGAGAACGGGTAATAATCGACAACAGCAGCTGAGCTTAAGGAAGGCATGATGCCAGAATCGAACCATTGTGATAAGACAGAATGGTGTTCGCAAGAAGAGGGATACAAGCAAAATGCCGTAAAATAGGAGTTTGCCCCGTTCGTAGATAAGATAAGTTTCCTCTACAGACTGCCTCCTAACATAGAAGCACGAGGAAAACAGGCGCGTTTTAAACGTAAAGCTATTCAGTCTAATGTGACATAACAGCTACCTAAACTGGATTAAAGACCTAAACTTTGTAAGACCCAATTCAATGTATACTCTGAGCGGGAGCCAACATTCGCTCTAACCTTGCTCAACCCAGTCACTTAAAATCGAGTCGCCGTTTCTATATTAACCCATAAGAGCCCAAAGTATTTGGAGTGAAATTAAGCTTAAGAGAAATTGGAAGGATTTTTTCCCATTAAAATACGCAATTTTAAGCTTTGGAAAATACCCAAATAATTGAATTTCAGGTTTCCAGGGGGGTGATATTTTTGGAGTTGTGACAATACTGAACCGAAAACATCTGACTTGGTTTTTTCTCTGTTTACAATCAGCATCGCTGGGCGGTAGTGGGTTATATTATTGCTGTTAAAATAAAATAAACCTTCGCTTCTTCGAGTAATCTAAGCTAATTAAAGCCAACCTCACCAGAATAAGACGTTCACAGCTAACTCAAAATGAGACTTCAGGGCAGGAAAATAGGACATGGGCCTTGCACAATGCTGGTATTCTCATTCACTTTGGCGTGGATTTCCGGAAACACATTAAATTCCTAGGAGATAGACACACAAAGTTAGCCGTAGTAAACATTAGTATCCTATCTTGGAAGGGCCTTAGGCGAGCAGCTCAAGTGGGATGGGATGTGGAGGGAGAGGGGAGGGGCAGGGGGGGAGTGAAGGGAGGGCCAAGGACCAAACGCAACCCACGAATGTTCTAACAAGGAGTTTCATCTGCAGCAAGATTCCAAGTTTCAACTACTTCACAACAAAAATACGCGTAATTGTCTTATTTTCCTTTAAAATTACTTACGTCCGTAAATATTTTAAAATTTTCTCGCAAGAGTGATTTTTATATAATTCATTTTCCAGATTACATTTTGTAAAAACAATGCTCCGAGTTTTGCGCTTACTAAAAACATTTTATTTTAAGAAATTTGTGTTGTTAATACCATTGAAATGAGCTGAGCAGGTGCGGGACTCTCCGTGTTTAAATAAATTAGTATTACCAACACAAATTTCGAAAAGCTAAAAGTCACTAGATTTAAACCCGGAACGACTTAAGATCTCTACTCGGACCAGGTGTTCCATTTTACCGCGACTTTTAAATAGAATTTGTTTAATTTTGACCTCCAGTGTTGCCAAGTAATTTCGGCAAGAAGGAATCGCTTTAATCAAAATAAATCGTAAATTCGGGAGGCGAACTTTTTTTACCGAGTGATAAGAAAAATACGAAGGAAACAACGAGCAAACGTGAGAGAAACTGATCCACTTTCATCCTGAACGTAGAGCGTATTTCTTGAACGGACCTTGTATACGAAGTACCATTTTTAGAGCGGGTCGTTTTGAGAGCAGAGAGAGTAGCCGAGCGGAGCTCTGCAAGTGATTGGTTAGCGGATTCGACACGTACCAACCTATAAACGATTTCCGTCAAAATCGTGAACAACATTCGAAAGAAAAATAAAAAAGACGGTTCTTTACGGAATGAACTAAGACCGAGATTTATCAGAAGAGTACTATTTCATCTCCAAGTCTCTACAAATAGCAACGGAGCTCTAAGAAATCTACCTCAACCGAAGAAGAAGAAAACGAGCCCAACCAGTAAGCACTCCTCTGAAAAAAAAGGTGGGATTACAAAAAAAAAAAAAGAAAAAAAGGGGAGGAATGTGTTTTTCAGCCAGCTTAAAAAACTGATGAGAACACGAATACGGGGAGCTGTCATAAGCGCCAAAAACCACAAGCGCCAACGCCGCAAGCGCCAATCCGTAATCGCCAAACAAGAAAAGTCGCAAACGCCAAAGGTCTTAACCGCAATACTAACCTCACCTAGCCTAAACTAACTTAGCCTAACTTGACCTAACCTAACCTATACGAACTTTGGCGTTTGCGACTTTTCTACTTTTCTCGTTTGGTGGTGACGGACTGGAGCTTGCGGCGTTGGCGCTTGTGGGTTATGGCGCTATCGAATGCCCCCCCCACGAATACACGTAGTTTGCTTAATTTGTTTTTAACTGGCAAAAAAATCAAATCAATAAATAAATAAGATGGCATTTGCTAGGAGGCATCGCAATCTGTTTTAGTAGTTTACTAGACGGATAAGAAATAAAGTTAATTCAAGGAAATCACATTAAACAACATTCATTGGCAGCGAGAGCTGAAGTTTTCTCGGATGGATCTGAAACTCTCTCAAACTAGATTACTAATGGCCTCAAAATTATTCTCATCGATACACAAACAAGAGAAAACTGATAAAACTTTCTTTCGCTCGGCATCCCGGCCGCTGAACCTCTCCACGCCACGGTGGACTAAAAAGTCAGATTCATCAAGTCTTGCAAACGTCTCTGTCCCGAACTCAACTCCGACAAAGAAAATGTTTCACTAAGGCATCCGATAATCGTTTTTTTTTCCCTCCATAGAAAGTAACTTAGCCTCACTTAACGACCACATTTGTCCGATTTCCATGAAATTCACGACCTTGGTGACGACAAACCGCGCTAGCAATAACTTGGATCTTAGGATTCCCATCTATTTTTATTTGTTGTCGCAAAGAATTCTAAAATGGGCGCTGTTTCATGTGAGCGGAACAAAATCATTGTAATAAATATTTGGGTTAGATCAAACATGATTTCTTTGTGTTTTAAGAACTTTACAACGTATAGTACCTTAACCCACTACCGCCCAGCGATGCCGTTCGGAAACAGAAAAAAATATTTTAGATTCTTTCCGTTCAGTATTGTCTCAATTTAAAAAATATCAGCACCCCTCTGGAAACCTGAAAATTTTTATTATTTAGGCATTTTCGAGAGCTTAAAATTGTGTGTTTTTGTGGAAAAAATCCTGGCAATTTCTCTTTAGATGGATTTCACTCCAAATACTACGGGCTTTTATGGGTTGATGTTAAAAGTATCTGCTTTAGTGTTTTATTGATACTCATAAATAACGAACATAATCCGCTTGTGAAACTCCATAAAGCCTGAAATTTCAAGAAAATCCCTTTTTTAAACTCATTTAGATTATTTTTTGTAGTACATTAGTTTTGTGTGTTGTTGTTTCAAGGGAAAATGCATCCTTAACTTGTCCTAAAAGAAGTTTTTTTTTAAATAAATTTTAATAAAAAATAATTCAAAAATAAATATCTATATTACCGGTATTTTCATGAAAAATTTACTCCTTTGTCAGAGAGTCAATGGGTCAACAAGCGAATATGTCAGCGATTTTGAGTTCACAATTTTCATCCAGTCAGACTAACTCGTCCTTTTTCAGGGACATTTTCGGGTTTCAAGAGAGAACCTTCTAAAAGGTTTTAAACGGGTCACCCTCCATCTCCAGACTCGTTTGGCCATCAAACCCTTAAGTGAGCTGTCCTCTGTAACCCTTCCTCGCTCCCCCCCCCGGGCCACGCCTCGACCCCTTCCGCTACAACACCCAACAAACGGAGACAATTCTAAGTCTGCGGTCTCTGCGAATTTCGTCCTCTTTTCTACTTATGTCCACGGCGTCGCCTGACCACACTGAGGAAATGTAGTCTCATCTCTGGGGGCCATCGCCGAGCGGGGTGCGCACATAAACTTGCATGGTCATTGCGGCCAAAATGGTATTCGCGACATGCAGCGAGAAAATCGCCGACATCGGAATTCAAACAGCCCGCTAAATCCGGGATTTAAATGTTTGCTTCCGAGGATCTTGTGCGGCCTTGTTTTATTTGTTTTGCAAAATCCAAATCGCAGGACATTTGTAAGTCACTGACATTATTTCACGTGTGAAATTCGGAGGGTATCGACCATGTTATGATTTGTATGGGGGACGTACCCGGCCAGCTTTCGGGACCTTTTCGGCAGACAGAGAAGCCGCGATCGCGGAGAAAAGATTTTAATATTCATGGCTCCCGACTTTCTTGGATTACGCTTCGAGATAAACAACGACAGCGAAGCGATTTGCTATTTATTGTAAAAAAAAGAATCGACTGGGTCTTTGACCAGGGAACTGTTTTGAAATACATGATTCCTCTTACCGTGAACATATGCGAAGGTTTACAAAAATTGAGCTATTTTCTTAAGCCTTGCGGAAACAGTGGAAGTTGTACTGCGATCCAACCTTCCTGAGCCTCCCATTGAAACAAATAAATAACGACTACAAATAAATAATAGTAAATAATTAAATCTTGTTTTTCAGGATGTTTTGCACATGTCCAGGTGCAGCTATTAATAAAAACAAGAATACAACAATAATTTACAAAGGAACTGAATATCTTTAAAAAAAAAGTTCCAGATCATTAAAAATAATATGCCAAAAGACTCATTTATTTTTAACACGCTTTTTTGATGAGCAAACATGTTAATTCTGAAAAAAAAAATAAGGCCAAATCCATATGATTATTGCTCATTGAAAAGCGACTTATCTTAATAAACTGACTTGATATATAATGCAATGATCTTGTCACGTCTGACAAAAGCTATCTTCCAAATTTTCAAAATCCGGATAGATTTGTAATTATTTTTTTTAAAAAGACAGCAAGTCTAAAATGTTACATTAGCGCTAGCAACGTAATTATGAATATGCATTAATTATGATCGATATGCTTCATCATATCAAAAACAATATTCTACAGTACAAAAACGTGATTCAATGTCAATAACTACGTTTTAAAGGATGTCTTCAGAAGTCTTTGAGCAAGGTTCAGTTGCATTTGGAACTGAGAGCTCCAGTATTCCAACCCTAAGCGAATGGATTCCACTCGAGAATTTTCTGAGAGGTACTTGTATGATCGTTTCGAATTACTTCCCTCCTCTCTCTCTCTCATCATGCAGCTTTAACAATAAAAGGAGACACGAGATGTTCCTTGCTTTGTGATCCCGAAAGCCACGTTGAAGGAAGAAGGACCTATTCACAGACTCTGCTTTCTAATCTCCAAGGCGGGACAAAATGGATGATGGATGAATGCGATCCTTAACATTTTTTTTCCGCAATCACAAATCGGAGTTGCCAAAAAAATCGCGTAAACATCAACACGCTCTTGTCCGCTAAATTTGCATAAATTTAGTGCAGCAATCATGACGGATTTCCCTCCAAGGACGAACTCAATAAAAATCTTCGAGCAATTTTATCTTAAGGGGAAAAAGTCTGCTTGTTTCATGTAGTAATCCTGTAATTGTTCCAGGTATGGAGATACAAGAATCAGGACACCTATTTCGGTAGATTCCCGAGACATATCAATAGTCATATCAAAAGAAAGAAGTTAGGTTTACAATATTTTCATGGCTACTAATGGGAGCGGCTCTTTTCAAAAATCGCCTCAATACGACTTATCGCTATAAGTTTATAAAAACGAATATGGAACTGCACACGCACGGTTTTATTATCAGGGTAAAGGGTTCGTTACAATGCACAAAATGAGTATATTTGATCAAAGGTTGAAGTCTTACTCAAGAGTACGAAAACGATTTCACTTGGAATTTTTTTAACAATAAGCGTAATTCAGCGTTTCTAGGTTAAAAGTAGCTGTTCAAAGGATTCTAAGCGAGGCGCGCTGACGAGGTGTTATTTCTTCTCTTCTGTAAAACTTAAGTGGTCCTGGAACCCCTACACAAACGGTTAAAAAAAACTTTTCCGAATTGAGTTTTGCATTTAAACGTACGCCCAGCCACTGCGTGGCAATAACTAGTTAACCTTCTTAACTTATTTTATCCTATGCTGAAAATTGATAAAAAATTGAAATCACCTTTTGTGTTTCACTTCAAGCAAAGCGTTCGCGAAGCGAGGAACAGGGCACTTAATCAAAACTGCACGGCCGCATTTTTTTAATTCGCTCATTGTAATGAATGGTCGAATCTGGATAGATAGAGGTAGGAAATCTAACCACTTGAACCTGAGAATGCAATACTCGTACATCTTATACACTAAAAAATTTAGTAGTTAAAATCGGCCTTAGGAGTAAAAATTCGCATTCAAATAAGGCAAAGTAAGTCACTAATTTGCTAACAGTGAATCACTCTTCACTATTTAGGAGTGCATTTTTGCTTCTAAAGCAATTTTCACTGCTAAATTTCTTAGAGTGTAAATCAGTAAACAATAACGCAAGCCGCATTTATTTGCGTGTTTAGAGAAAAAGGACAACGCAAAATTTGCCCAAAACCATATTGCACTTGATTCCAAATAACCTCAAAAAAATAAAATAAAAAAATTGCTATTTTTGTTTTTAGATATGAACTTTGTAGCTTTTCCTCGGCGTAAAAATGTTAGGTTTTCGAAGAGGCAGATTAGTCACGGCTTTATAGAGCCCTGTTTCCCAATTTCACGCACAGCCCTTTGGTCCACCTTCAGTCCTTCCTCCTTCCGCCTCGGGCCCACCTGCTTCGGGCCTAACCCTTTTGGGCCCAACGGAGCTATATTCTCCTCGCCGTATAGACTATATCTCACGCCTACATTTCGAGCAAACAAAACTGTACATGACGTCCCTCTGCTAAGTCTTCAGACCACACACGTAATTTCACTAACTAGAAGTGCCTGTTGATAACAAGAACATGCGGCGCCCGGACCTCACTTCCAAGGGCGTTAAATAAAACAGTAATCACACAAGTTCCCTTACTAACATGGCTAGGGTAATTAGCACAATTAAATATGACGTATAAATAGTCAAACTTTCAATAGTCGAGCTAATATTTGGCTTATTCTTCGATGGTAAGGTTTCTAAGGATTAATAAAGCGTACACATTTTACGCAATCATAGAGACCGTCAAATTTTGCGCACTTGCAAATTTTAATTCATTTTTCTTTTAAACCCATTTTGATATTATTATTCTTCTTTTCTAAGGGTTGATACCAATGACGATGATACACCGATACCAGTAACGCTAAGGGTTGCCTTGAAATAAAAAGACTTTGGAGTGGAATCAAATAATCCTCGTTTTCGTCGAGAAACAAAGAAAGACTAATTGTTGACATACCTTTTAGGGTAAAATTAAGTCTGTTTGAAAATATGAAGAAAAAAATCAAACAAAATGTATTGTCTAAACTTTTTTAAAAATAAAACTTACTTTTTTGAAATGTAATTTTTTAAGCATTCATCGCGCCGATAGAGAAGGGCTGCCCTACTGTCATAAAAAAAACACAAAGTAAATAGAAATTGATTATTAAGATGTTCACCATGAACCCTCCTTACTTAATTTTTTTGAAATAATTTGGGTAAAAGTACCGAAAAAAATATTTCTACGCATTTTTAGGAGTGATTTAATATAATCTTTCTTCGATAATCCTTTAATCGTAGTCGGCCTAATATAACCTTCTGTCTCAAAACAATGGCCACTAAAACGGGATAACCCAAACGTGTTTGAAGTTTGGAGAAGTTCTCAGCACCACCAGCAGCCCAACCACCTGATTGTGTCCTTCCGAAATAATTTAAATGTCCCGCCGGCGCGCGCCAGTCTAGAGTGCCTGGAGTTCCAGGGACTGAGCTATCTGGGCTGGTCCATTGAACATACGCCTCGCCGCGGTGCGGCTTGCCGCTATATCACCGCCTTGCTATTGTTCCCAAAGTTAACATGCTTCCTAGGGTATAACGATCGTTTGGCGGGCGTGTAGGCGACCGGATATGAGGGAACACGACGCATTTCCGGCGGAGGCTCGAATGCAAAGCTGCTGGACCGATTAAGTCGGAGTGCAGGTGCAAACGGAAAGGAGAGGGAGAAGAGAGCAGGTGGGCAGTGCTTATCTAGAAAAACGCGGTGCGATTGCGAATTAGTCCCTGGAGGGCCATTTGCATTTCTTGTTGCGACGTGCTTTAGTCTAAGGTTTCCAAATGAATTGGAACCGGAGGCTGACTTTCCCTTGGAAAGTTCGCTTTTTTAATTTTACAACGAAATGGAAATTTATCGGAGGATAAACGCACGGGGAATGGATATCGGAAACTTAAAATTCAAAATCTGGACAATAAAAACAAGAAAACATAACCTCACAACCTGGCCTCTGTTAACATAACCTTCGTTAAAACAGGCAACCCGATGGTACTTCGTAAACTAAATTATGGTAAGCTCATCTAACCTAAGTTAACCAAGTTCACGCTGAACTAAGTTCAATTTCTATAACTAACCCATAAAGATCTCAAGAAAAAACGGGAAGAAAACGCTTTGATCTCATAAAATAATATCGCCGATACCAAAAACGCTATCATATAAAATGTCATAGGAAAAAATAAACATTTTCATAGAAGGTTCTTATCCTTAAGGCCATATGAAAGTTCTGCTTGTAGAAGTCTTCATGTTATCATTAAAAGTGATATGGCAGGTGTTAGATGGTCATACATAAGGTGAGGATTTGTGGGCAGGTTGAGGGAATTGTAATTCATATGGGGCCTAACTTTTGCGGACAACACATTTGCCTCTAGTTTCGACTGTGTAGATCGTGTCCAGTCTGAAATACCGTTCCCGAGCACACTTGACGATAAACTCACCCTGAACGTATGCAAACACAGCCAAGCTCAACTCTCGGCCTAACCCACCTGTTCAGCCCACAAAGTTAAGCAAAACTTACAGGCAAACAGAGGGAATTGGCCAAAAACGGACTAAAATATTATTCTACAATGATAAGCTAGTTTTTTGTGAAAGTGGTCACGCTTTTTGCAGGTTTGAAGTCGTCAGAAAAAAAGGCACTAAAACTAAAATAGCTGGTTTCTCCCAAGCGAGATAAGTACAAAGAGACAATTTGGCGATAACGCTAAATTAACCGGAACGCAAAAGTAGGGCAAAAAAGTCGTAACTACCTTCGTCGCGGTGTTAAGGAATCTGAGAAATGCGAAAACTCGTCTTAAAGGTAGCCACGAAGGAGTCGTGGTCACGTGAAGAAATTAAGGTAGCTTTGTCCCACTCGGAACATTTATTTTGGGAATGAAAACTATAATCTCCCATTCCTGTAAATATACAACGGCAGTTCGTGCAGCGGTGGGGAGGGTAAGATAAGAACTACCGTTCGTACTGATTTCACAAATGATTATGAGCAAAGGAAAGGTACTAAACCCATTGGCCGCTTTTTGGGTACTGATCCGAAAACGGAGAAAAAAGTTGCAACACTCATTTAGCAAACAACCACTCGTTTTCAACCTACTTTTGAAAAATCCATGCAAAAACTGATAGCTGACGAAAAAAAAATCAACAAAAAAACGCTCATTTGATTTAATTTTTGGCGCACTGCATTTTCGAAAGCCATTTGTAACGAGAAAAGTAAATTAATCATAAGAGAGCCTCTTTTTTGTTCTGAGCAGATTGAGACCGGTTGATGTTGTTTTAGGGTTGTGGCGGTACTTAAGTTAAACAGGTTAAGTTAATACAGCAACTTCTTGTGGGCCTCTTTGCATTCGCATCGCATAATTCCCCTCGCCATTATTGCGTTAACGTGGATTTCGAAATAGCTATGAAACTCGAAGCGGCAAACAATATTACCGACAGTAACAAGCCGAATATAACGGGACAAGAACCGAGCTAAGGTTTCTTCTATCGTTACTTTTGATTTTAATATTTCGATTTCTTTCCAATTCTTCCACTCAGGCAAAAAGCTTGGAACAATGCCATTGTATCTCCTCGTGCTGACTATTTCTCTTAAGTGCTCCAAATACTTCCTTTTCAATAGAGATGCTTATGCTGATTGAGCGAAATGACAATGCCTCCTGCCCCAACCTCCGTTTCGCTCTTGGATATATTACAAGTTTTTCAGTGTTGCAATATTTACAACTTCGTGAAACTCAACCATGCTTAACTCCAAAACTGGAATACAGGACAGGTAGCTTTTTAAAAGGAAATACTTTAAGCATTGCACGTTCAGCATGTTTTGGATCGTTCTCAAACAGAGCAATCTTTAGAAAGACCGGCAATTAATTAATTGATGGTTACCGGTTTGAATTGAACCGCCCTTAATTTTTTCACCGTTTTTAAAAACCTATGAAAATCCGATTTTTTAATCACAAAATTATAAAGATTTGATTGCGCAACTATAAAAAAAGTTCACGAAAAAGTCGGAGTGGTTTGCATTTTCGTGTTTATAAGTACCTGAAGTTAGGTTAAGTTTGGTTATGTGGCATGTTTTTCCCTGTGTAAGTATATTTACGTTGTGAGAGAAACGCAACTGGAATTGAAAGATAATTTAACTGGGGATTCGCAGTTGCCGATACTCAATCCTCGCGAAGAAAAGCAATTATATTTCGTACAATGAAGTCCAGCTCCAATCCTTCTGAAGGTTAATCCACCCGTTATATGGGCCTAAAGTGTCACTCACGCCCTCCAAAAATGGACCTCTTTTCTCCCTCCATTTTTTTTCCGTTTTATCGGCCGTTTAAGGGCGCGTTTTGCAGTAACGGGGGCCTTTCTATAAGGCAGTGGGATTGGAACGCTGGATTTGTTGGTAGGGGGGCGTCCGGCCACAGCCCTGTATAAATTACGCTTAAGGAATTTTTAATTGCGGTTCACTTACATTTCGCGGGTCACTTTATCCATTTATGATAGCATGAGTTGTGATGTCCAAGCGGGGGCAGGGGAAACCTTGACTCGGCCAGCGAAATTTAAACGCCGCTCGGCGATTTCGCGGAACGACACTTTGCGCCAAATTTATTGAATGAACTGGGACACTTTTATTTAGGATCGCCACGTCGTTACTCATGTCTAGAGTCAAAGACTAAACATATATCGTTTTCAGCGAAAAATTTTAAAAAATGGAGAAGCGAAAGCAATGCGGTATTTTGTAAGTTAAAAAATGGATTTTCCATTTATGCGTTGTTTCACCTATCGTCGTTAAACTGACAATGAGTGGAGCGTTGGCGAGGCACAAGACATGTAACCTAACCTAATCTAACCTTCTCTAACAGTTCGTATGTATGATGCCGGCTATTTCGGCTGACGTTTCTCAACCAATTAGGAGATGTGGGGTGAATTTGATGGGAACCCGGTACGACATGAAACTTATCTCAAGGCTAACCTAACCAAAGGTAGAAAATAACGCCCTTAAAACCTAACTCACTGTAGTCTAACATCGAACTTATATTAAACGTTAGGCAAAGCACAGCTTTCACTGAGAAAAACCGTACCTAACCTTGAATATGAGACATTGAGAAACTCTGTGTGATATAATAAGAACAAATTTCTTCAACGCTATAAACTGTAATAGATTTTGAACGTTAGTTGAAATATTAGTTTTCATGCCTAAAATTAGTTCTTCTTAAAGTTAACTAAAAAATACGCAAGGTTTTAGGCTGCGTATTTTTATATTTTTCACCCAAGGAAAAAAAAAAAACATTTAGCAAGAACTTTTGCGATCAAACGTTGGTGAACACAAACTAGCACAAATTTTCACAGGGTAGAGAAAAAGCTTTTAACACAACCCAAACATAAATAATACTCTAAATTCAAAATGGTCAATTTAAAAACAAGCCCGATTGTACGGTAATAACAACGATCAATGTATTAAGTTTGCGATGCTCTCAGAAATGGGGCATAGAGTTGATATGTTAACAATACGCAGCATAGAATCAGCCCAAAGCCTTCGCGAAAGTGACAACGGCGCGGTAAGCATTTCAACGGGGTCACAGGGGAAGCGATGCAGTTGCAAAATATGATCTCAACAGTGTTGCTCCCTGCCCTGTCTGTGGCGCCGCCTGGCGGCAAGTTGCCGAACAACCATCGCGTAATTTTCCATAGCAATGGACTCGTATGTTATCGCAGGCCACCACTCCAGTCTCGACACGCGGAGCTGAATAGGCAACCCGCCAGACACAGAATAACACAATTACAAACACGGGGATAACGTACGTAGCAATGAGCGACACAGCAAGCGCTTCGTCTGCTAATCACTCCGTACGCCACGCCGCCGCGACGCCGCATAGATGCTTTGATGTTGGCCTACCTTAGAAGGGTTGACTCACCTCGAATTTCTTTCCTCCTTTCCAGTGGTGACACTCCTGGAAAAAAAGAGGAACGTCAAGTTAGTCCTCTAATTATGATAATGACGCTGAAAAAACACCGACGGATTTAAAAAAATATAAGTAAGGCTTGTAAAAAAAAGATTTTTCTTTTTAGAGAGGTAGGCAACCCGTGTGAACATATCTGGGTAACGGTTAACTGCTGAACGATTGCCTATACCTGTTGCAGATATTCTTTTTGTTTTCATCTGTTGTCACAGTTATATTTACTAATAGATAATTATTGAAAAACTCATTTATTAGTTATTTTATTTAGATATATTAACAAATAGAAAATATATCAAGATAAATAAAATAACTTATAAATAAATGAGACACACTAACAAGTTTGAATCAGTGAGTCTCTGAGATTCAGTGAAAATCCACTAAATTTTATTCAATATAGCACCACTAAAATTTTCAGTGTTTCAATAATGACTTAGATTCAGTGAATTTTCTCTAAATCTCAGACACTCACTGATTAAAAGTATTATTTATAATACAGCTAATAGTATTTTAACGAGGAAAAAACACGAAGAGGGCAAGAACATCCTCGCTATTTTACACACATGTTGTGTTTTTAAATGATGCTGCGTTCGGAAAGACCACGGAAAATAAGGTTAGGTTAATTATT
>Ga0058701_10002879_pt1 | contig 13345 bp, 10 predicted proteins | sample AgamicOrMae_FD_97039 | JGI IMG/M metagenome (GOLD analysis project Ga0058701, IMG submission 97039) | Agave microbial communities from Guanajuato, Mexico - Or.Ma.e | ecosystem: Host-associated > Plants > Phyllosphere > Phylloplane/Leaf | place: Guanajuato, Mexico | collected 2012-06-04 | reverse complement strand
TTAAGTTAGTTTGCAAAATCACCCTACGCTACCTTAGGTTAGGTTGCGAAATAACCCTAGGTTAAGTTAGGTTTCAAAATAACCCTAGGTTAAGTTAGGTTAGGTTTCGAAATAGCCCTCGGTTAAGTTAGGTTAGGTTACAAAATAACCCTAGGCTAAGTTAGGTTAGGTTACAAAATAACCCTAAGCTAAGTTAGGTTAGGTTACAAAATAAACCTAGGTTAAGTTAGGTTAGGTTGCAAAATAACCCTCGGTTAAGTTAAGTTAGCTTGCTGTCGCAGCAGTGTCGCGGCGGTGTCGCAGCGGTGGCCCAGCTCTCTCTTAGACCTATTTACTCCATACTCTTACAAAGCAGCATGTCTTTTGTTAGGTGATTGCATGGGTAAGCTTCAACTACTTGCTTCACGTCCGACGCAAAACCCCTCGTCATGAAGACTTACTAAAGTTTATGATCATTACCATGGTTATAACTGTTCCGGTCACGAGATGGTCCCCGCAGACGTTCTATCTCGCTGTATTCCTCCAACAATACTCCTAAAGAGCCACGAAACGCCCAGATTGTTGTTCTACACCAAAATAGACGGGAATTAGATGAGAGGTGTACTTTCAATCGAAAAGTGTGGATCGAAATCTTTCTCACAGAGTCCTCACCAACAAACACCTTGGTTTCCTTTCAGTGTTTGTGATGACGGAGCAGTATACCGATTTCCCTTTTTGATGAAGACGGTGCAGGTAGACAAAGGTCTCTTCGTAAGTTTTAATCAAGCGAAAACACATAAAAAAGATTAAATATGCTGAAGAGAGCTATTTCGACCGCGATTGCGACATAGGTATGGCTGTAAAGCAACATGTCCTTGCATGGGCTCTTCTGTACTCGACGTCGTATTTGGTTATGGAATGGGTAGAAACTTTGCCCAGAATTAAAAGATAGCCAAAAATAATTTATATTTGCCAAATAGCGGTGATATCGCGTAATTCACAGTTACCAAGGAACGTTTTGGATACATCTAGGCGGCAGAGTTTTCTCTACTCCGAGCTGCGCGCATCTTCACAAGTCGGGAATTGACTGCTCTCATACAAAGATATACTTATGACGGAGGGGTCTGGAAAGTGCCTGTCTGGCGCGTTCATTCTTCCTGAATAGAAACATGTTCTTTTTCCATGCTATTCGTAAATTTCCTGAGTATTTGACAGCCACGTCTCCGGAGGCCATGGAGGTGCAAGTCCATTTGCCCTCGTCTCATGGTACGAAACTCATTGAAGGCAAAAGTATTGTTATTCTTAAGAGCCAACTGATACCTTACTACGTTTACACGTACTCTTTTGGGGAAGCCTAATTGCCCTTTTTTCAGATTCATTGGACACTTAAAGATGCTTACTTGTAAAGGGGTTCTTTGACAAAATTTTCTTAAGCTTGTTGGCCCTACTACTTCTTTACAGTTTTCGGACTAATGCCCGGACATTTTATGTGCTAGGTTTTTCCCGTGTACGTGTGCATGCTTATTTTCTTAGCTTTCTGGGCTCCATAACACTTTGAAGTGCGACAGCCTATTCTGGATGTGCATGTTTTATACGGGGGGTTGAGAAACATCTCTGAAAGAAGTCGAACTTTAGGACGACTTATAAGTTTCAGGTAAGTTTAACTACGGGGTACTGTAAAGAAATGGGTTTTCTCAAATTTTCTCGAGCTTGTAGGCATTTGTTGATTATAAAGAGCATAAAGCAAGGTCGACAGACTATAAAATTCTTGTCTGATTTCATGATGTTTCTCATTTTAAAAAATCTTGTGATGAGGAAATATTGTGCTGTTTTAGTGCAGGGTTCAGTAATAGTATCTGACGAAATGCTGCAAAACCGGAACGTCTCTGGACGGTCGAGATCACATTGTACCGTATTTTCTTGTTTTTTTCTATTTTAACCATCAAAATCAAGGAGGCAGTAACTCGTGTAATAGAGTGTACACTCTGTAATTATTACGTAATGGTCGCGTAATAAGCGCGTTATAGCCGTAATAGCCAACGTTGTACTCACAAGCACTTAACGGTCTGACGAATAGAAATAAAGTCGAGTGCCTTTAAACATTTTAAGGAAAAACATCTGAGCGCTCAATATGATGATCTTTTGGTCACCAAGGGGTCGTTCACATATTACGTAATACGGTTGGGGGGCATTGGTAGGTTTGTTACGTGGGGGAGGGGGGTGGTCCGAACCTTTGTTACGTAACGAAAAAAAAATGTCAACGTAGTAAAAGACGTGAGAGGAAAAGGATGAGCGTAACGATTGCGTCTCGAGAAAAATAATGATTATTCGAGCGATCGAAAAATAATTAGATTTTTTTCATTTTGCTTTTAGTATCGTAGATTTTAAAAAATCTAGTAGAAGGTTGTTATAAATTTTAATTGCGCTCCATTTATAGGAACGGACAACTGGAACATCGTTTCGAAAATAGGAATAAACGCGATTATAACTGCAGTTTTGTAAAGTGTATTTCCAGTTTCTTCCTTTTTTTACAAGGCGAGGTATAGCTCATCATTATTTTAAACGTTCGGTGGCCTGTTGTTTTTTATTTTCTTTTGAAGAAAGAATATTGATTACGCTTTTTGTTTTTAAGTAAAATATGCTGAGCAATAATAAGTTACATCTTAATTGTTTTCGTTTGTAACATCTAGTAAGAAGGTGTTTGCATTCAAAATGCGTTTTACACACCTCTTGCATTTACTATAAGTTTTTTTTTAATGATACCGTCGTTACGTAACAAACCGGGGGTGGGGTCAACCAATTTGTTACGGTCGTATTACATGGGGGAGGGGGGTCCAAATGAGGCCTAAATCGTGTTACGTAATATGTGAATGGCCCCCTTGGGCATTATACGAAGCAAACATAGTCCATCACCTTGTTTGGTAGCAGAGCGGATAGAATTAGATTAGGCATAGGATAGGTAGAATGCACTCATACGTAGGTACACTCCACACACACATAAGTGCAACGAACAAAGAAACGTGACATTGTGTTGTTTAACGAAACTCTTAAGTCTTAATTTAAAAAATGCTGCCTGGGGTCACCGTGTTTTTGAAGGCGAAAACTAGCCTTGAGGTGAAATTTACGCAAAAAATATGGTTAAGTGAACTTTTAAACGAAGGTGATAGAGCACTTGAATATTCAGACGGAGAGATATTTAAATTTACCAAAAATTCATTTTCGTGCAATCGCACCTCATGGGAATTACTGCACTGCGACTGCCGATTGAATTAACACCTATTAAAAGGGTTGAAGTAATTTCAAGGATTTATGGTGTTAAATGAACTCGTGAACAGAGTTTCCTGATGGATAGTTCGATCAAATACTGCGATTTTAACTTAAGGGTTTCCTCATGATTCCAAACTACATGACCGCGTTTTCAAAACGTGTGTATTTATCTTAAGCAGGACAAAGACTAGCGAACGTGTACACAGCGTAATAGTCGCGCAATTGTCGCATATTAGCCGTAACGATTACGTGATATTCAAGGCGCTTACCATAGTGTACACATATTTAGGGAGTTTTTACCACCTCGCTTAAAATTCTGAATACGCGTTTCAAATGGCTTCGCGTGCCTTAAATACGGATACGGCGCAGATTTTTTTAAGGTCTTAGATTTGCCTTAATCTCGGTTATAGTGAACTCAGCTTTCGCTCGGCCACTAGTGAATTCAGATTTCAGTAATCCTTTCTGTAGGATAGGTCAGGTTATAAGATTTTTAAGGAAAACGTTATGTATTGCTTATTAAATAGCAAGACATAGTGTTTAAGTCGTTTAACAAGCGAGTAATTATTTCCAGCCTCATCATTCGTCCTGTGATCGCTGTTCAAAACTCCACAATGTCTTCTGCGAAAATGGGCCGAGAGAACGCACGGTTATGTGCAGCCTCCCTTCGAGTGAACCACACGGTGGCGATGAGTGGCGAGCAGACTGTGATCTTGGAGCGAGTCGCCAAGGTGCAGCCGGCGAGCATTATGCTCCTGGGAAGTGTTCCGCTGGGAGCCGGACGCATCGCGTCGCTGGCCGAACCACTGCCGGGCCCGCCTTTACCGGAGGGATTCAGTGGCTGTGTGCGCGATCTGCAGGTATACACTGGAAATTTTATAGGCGGGGCTTTCCACCGCTTGTGTTTCCCCTATCTACGCAGGCAAAGGGGAAACTCAAGTCGAGTGGAGCTACCGCGGAGCAAGGCATTTAAAGGCACGCGACTAGTGTTTTGGACGAAATTTGTATCAAGAATTCTCCCGGGTTAACTGCAGGCTGGATCTGTGAGCACAGTTACCAACCCTCTAAACACGAATTGACAGATAAAAAAAAAAATGTAGCTGCAGACGGCAAGTGACACGGCAGGCAATTTAAAGAGTCTATTTGCCGAGCCAGTGTGGTGAGCGGTTATGTCTACAGCGCGCGGGAGCTGACAAGATGTTTTTGTTAGGAGGTGTCGTTTTGATGCATGAAGCGATATCCAGAATTTCCCTGTTACGGAAATAGTGCGATTGTTTGTAAGTTTCCCTTGCACGATCCGTTTTGTTTCCTCCTTTCTTTTACGTCTCACGGATGGGTGAAAATTGAGGAGAGACTTTGTTTCATTTGTAGCAAGTTAATTTGTAGCAGTTCAAGGAAGTTTAATTCAAAGCGAGGCTGTGTCGAGGGGTTGCTAACATTGGGGAGCATCGTCTTCGTAATGCGACTTTACTGAACATAACATAGGTTCCCATGCAAATCTACTCGCGAGCTACTACTATTACTCGACTACTCGTGTCAGTGCTTTCTACCAATCTTGTAATATTTTAAAAATCTAATTACTCGCGGTGTTATTTTAAAAAAGTCGTTCATTCTAATTTTTTCATCAAATTACAGGTAAATGGTCTGACACGTCATGTCTACGAGGATGCGATCGACGGAGCTGAAATATCCGAATGCTCGGATCTGGCGTGTCTTTCGAGTCCCTGTCATGGAAGCGCGACCTGTGCACAGAGCCGTGAGGGCTGGACCTGCCTTTGTCCACCAGGGTGCGTATCACGAAGCTCGCCCAAATTCTGTAGCGGCTCCTGTTTTCTTGATTTTTGTTTATTTCTTCCAGGATGGTCGGGCGACGATGTGAGCGTTCAGTTTGCCTTAACAACCCGTGCCGATTCGGTGGAACTTGCATCAGTTTTCCAGGCAGCGGATTTATGTGTTTATGCCCTCTACAAAAAAGGGGAATGTTCTGTGAATATGGTAAGAACATTTAATATTTGCCTCGATGCAAACTCACAACTTTGAATGTGCATCTTTTTTGCCAACGTTTGTGTTTTATACACTGGTTCAAGTTCAAGTTTGTATCACGTTACAACCACGACGACATGGCGATTGATTAAAAAGGTTTAGTTGTAAGGTGCCCCGAGCACTGCCTCGCTCGTCTTGGAGACGAACGTTAGAAATCACGAGGCAGCAAGTACCTCCTGATTACTAAATTTTGAAATAAGCTTCGAATTTTCCATTGTGCTCTCTACGTTGAATGTATATTCATCAGATTTGGATGTAACGACCCCGAAGTTCGCTCCGATGGGCGGCTTGTCATCTTTTGCATCTTACGTGCTGCCAATTTCTGTCGAATGGAATATGGAGCTGCATATCCGTTTCCTCCCCACACACACCGACCAAGTTGCTCTCCTGCTTTTCATCGGCCAGACGGGACAACATGGGCCTCTTTCGGATCATTTGGCACTCAGCTACATACAGGGACATGTACTGCTCACTTGGAACTTGGGCTCAGGCAAGAAGACTGACTTACCACATACGACATGTTGTTGGTGTATTGACTAACTACATTGATATTTGCTGGTACATTTACATGTGGCACCAGGTGTGCGACGGATATATACCCGGCAGCCCGCTCCTCGTCCGCCGAAAGGGAGACCTCATTACGTCCGCATTGGCCGCGCTGGAAGGGTGGCTTGGCTCAAAGTGGACGCGATGGAAAACATCACAGGAGAGTCTCTACCGCCTTTGGATCGGCTGAACGTGCAGCCGCTGCTCTTTGTGGGTAAGAAGGCATTTTCTCGAAATCTTTTCAAATGAGAGCAACGCATTTCACAGGTTGTTTTAATTTTGATCGTCTTCGTTCTCTATGTCAATTCTTGATGTCTGTAACTGCCCCGATTCATGGGTGAGGAGGGATCATATTTATTGGGTGTACAAATCTTATTTTTACTCACGGAAGCCCTGGATATGGAATGATATTCTAAGCAAAATATGCCCAACAACTTAGAGTCGGATACGCACCGTTTTCGTCCAAATTGCCAATTGCGGCGGACAACTGAGCGTCGAGCTCGGGATTGTGCGAAATATGAAGACGCTTCGAAAAGAAAGAGTATAGGCAGCTCCACACCGCTTGATACGGAATAAATAGCAATCCGGTTAGTCGTTTAACTCTAGCGATTGTATCCGGATGGACAGCTGTGAGATCAGCGTGCTCGTCTCTCACCGCTGGGACCCATGTTCGCGTCTCAGTCCTTCATCATGCTTCTTCGGCCAGCGAGGTACCACTGAGCTACACAGACACACTACGCAAGTGATAGCCTTCAAAACCGAAGCGCATCCCGCAGCGCGCTCTTTGATCAGAGATATGCGATACCGGTATTGCGAAATGTACATTGATGCGTCCAAGAAAAGTACTCACAGGGGCGTAACGGTGCGTTTCCGGTCATGGGTTCCCTACCTCGAATGACTCCCCCACCCCTCCTTTCCAGGAGGCCACAACTCCATCAACTTTTCGCAACTTCCCCACGACATCCCGCTGCATCACGGCTTCCATGGCTGCGTCGTCTCGGTAGAGCTCCTCATCGGTAACAGCCTTATTTCCCTGGTGGGCGGTGGTAGCAGCACGGGTGCGTCGGACGCAAGGGGTGCCCCGGCCTCCTACGCCGTTGCGGGCCGCAGCGTTGGCCAGTGCGAAACCACTATCTGCACTCCAAACTCGTGCGATCACGGCATTTGTTTACAGCACGGACCGGCCTTTGTGTAAGTTCTACTGTTTCTCTGTGTGACTATGAAGGCTTATCTAAGTAGATCTTATGGGCTATGGTAGCGTCCACAGTGTCTTCGTTGGTAACGAAATAAAATGTCTAGATAAAAATAATTGGCGAAAGGACAAGAGTTGATAAGGCCGTTTTTTGAGGTCACTGGGATTCGACGAAAACTTTAGTGATTGTTGATCTGTATGGCAACGGTCTCTGCTGACGAAAATCGTTGGTGTCCCTGGCTTAAGCACTCTGAGCTGTAGACATCGAAACTGGTGGTTTGGGCCTTCGTCGTTTTTTGGTTCGTTTGCCGTTGCAAAACCCAAGTTCGTTTGAATGTCAGGCTCCAATCTTCACCAGACCGCTATTAGATACCAACAAAGAAATATGCATGCCCGTGGGCCCCATATGTGCGCTTGTCTTAAGCTTTTGGGCTCCAAACCACTTCCTATGTATTTTGTCGAGTTCGGAAAAATATTTAGAAAGATGGGAAACGGTTTTGTCGCGGCATGAGTATCTCTAGAAAGTATTACTACTATCACTTCCTTCAAAAAAAGCAAAATTTGATAGATTTTAACTTTGGTATCTCACCACAAGACCCCAAAAACATGGTTTTAACAACGCAGCAAATAACAAACCGGCTTCCAACTTCCGCTCGAGTATCGAGCTCTAGTTTTTACCAGATCTTGATTAGACATCCAAAAGATACGTACACGCTCAGAAAGTCGGTTGTAGCCGGAGACATAATGAAAAAATTATCCCATTTGACGCCGCATTTTTGTACTCTATGTGTCTACATTCTACCTCCTTGAATCATTTCGTGGTGTAAAAACAGTAAGTTCTTGAATAGGAGTTCCACAAATCTTTGTTCAGCGAGTAAATATTCGTGATTTTTTTATCGGTTGTTCGTTGCAGCCTAACTAGGGCATGGCGCGAGGACAGCCGAACGAGTTCAGGCGGATAAATACTGTTCGGTCCGTGCGCCTGGTGGAAAAATCGAGTCTTGCTTACTCCTCTCTGATACTGAATTGCCTTTCTAATTGAAATTTCACACCTCGTGCACGAATCGGAAGGTATCAATCCGCCTGAACACGTTCGGCTATCTTCGGGACATGCACTAGGTTAGGCTGCAACGACTATAACAGTTTCAAAGGTGCTAGCAACCGACACCGTAAGAGCCGGTCGAACGCTAATGTCGCCACTCTTGACCTTTTCCATTTCGACGAAGATCGACCACGAAATCAATTCGGCATCTGCTCGAGAAGCCCCGCCACCGCCCCCAATTCAATACAGTCCCTGTGTTTTTGAGAGGTCATTCCATTTCGATTCGCATTGCAGCGGGCTGTATCGGCACATGTTGTTCATCTTAAAAAGGCTTTTGCTAATGTCGGTCCATAAGTAAGAATGTCTTTCCGGCTTATCGAACTCGCTTCCTCGACTAGCCCCCAAGCCTCAATGAGAACGAACGTCGAAGTGTTATTCCATGCGGCAACTGCGAGGATGAGAAGAGAAATCAATGAAAAACTCTTACCTTCAAATACTACATACGTTTTATGTAGTGCTAACACAATTGGTTTTAGTCTCAGAAGAGAATATTCATTATCCGGGTTTTTTTCCACACCCTTAGAAAAGAACATTTTTTTTTAAATACCGGTAAATGCCTTTCCCATTTTTTTTTGTTTCATGTTGACTGCGCTATACTAATTGCAATTTGTAATCGTGTTGTAAAATAAAGAATGCAATCCATTACCACTGGAAGGAACACTGGAAGTTGCCTTTCAGTGAAGCTAAAAGCTTTGGGAAAAATTAAATGGTTGTAGCCTGACAGCCGGGTGTAGCGGCTCCCCAGTGTACTTGTAGGGAGGGATGGCGTGTCTGCCAATGTTTCCACACCGCGATCACCACAAATAACAGCAAGAGCGGCGTAATGCCGCCAGTGCACGGATCCAGCACTTTTCTTCTTTCCGTAAGTGGATAGTAATTTTCACCCCTTCTTCTTAAGGTCAAGAATGCTTGCCTACACTCTGTTTTCCTCTAAATCTGCCTGAAGTCTGACGGACGTGTCGTTGTTTTAAGCTTTTGCTATGCGGTTTGAAGGCCTCTTTCATGTTAATCCATGACTCCAGGAAGCGTCTGCTACCCTCATCCACTTTCAAGTGGGAAGCTTCCCTCTGAAAAATGTAACAAAGAATCAGTGTTAAGTACCTGATTTGATACAAGCATAACGTTAACGTTGAATTGACAGAAAACAAGCATACCCTGTGCAGGCGTTTGCGGTTCGCCTCCCTGACTGGTATTAAGTGGGCCGACTTCTTCATCGAAATTTAGAAAGATTTCATTTCTTTGGTTTTCTTCCTTAAGCTCGACATCTTTGGTAGTTCCTAAAAAAATACCATAGGTGAAGAAAAAGGTCGATGATTATACCACGTCACTCACCAGAAATTTGACTAATTTTACTCCTTTCAAACTCCCTTGTTCAAATAGGAAAAATGCGATTCTTTGATACTTCTGCATAACACTCAATCATTACAGTATAGAACTTGTCATATCAACACCACCCGCTCACGCAAAAAAAAAAAACGCAGTCACACGCTTAAACCGATGTGAAAATAGTATAACCATTGACAGTGTTCACTTATTTTAGCAACTAATAATCTGAACCAAATTTGAAGCTTTAATTTAGGTGACAAGGATCAATTTTTTAAAGTTCCAAGAATACCTTCTTTCCGATGTCGGAAAAAAAAAACACGGGCTTGACATGTTTATAATTTTTTTCCGATTTCTTCAAGAGAGTAGAAGGGAGCTTTTTATCAAGATTTCAGAAATTCAACAATACATATTCTGTTCTTACCTACATTTATTGGCTGATAATCGTAACTGTATTCATTGTGTTCCTCTTTACATATCCCAAAAAACAATTTTGTTGGCATATTTGTTAATTTTAGAAAGAAAAAAGAATTTTACGAACGGAACTTATCATAAAAAAGTGTAAAAGCGCCTTACCCTATTCCGTACCCTATTATACAGTAGCTGTTAGAAGAAATAGGTAAGTGAAGACCAAAAAGAACAGACTTATTTACATTTCTACTGTGAGGCTGTATCAACAAACAATAGTAAAGACGCAAAGCAATTTTATGATATATGAACAGAGAATCAATTCTTTGTCGACGATAATTTTATAAGCTCAGCGATGAGGTAAACGCCGCGAAGTTAAACAGAAAAAGTCTTTTGGAAAACGGATCTCAAATACGGACGTAGGGTCTCAGATGCATAATGTCGCTTTTAATGACGCCTTAAATCTTTCGGTTTTCAGATTAAAACTTACCGTGAAACCGTAAGCTGTTCTATGACGCAAATGGACCATTTCTCTGTTTAATGATGAAATCGGGGAGCGAATCATATCTCCGAAAGTAGAAGTCCTACAGGAATGAGGTTTTGAAAATTAAATAGTTTAAGAGTTAAATTTTCAAACGGTGTATGCTACTACACCGATCACAACGGTTTTCAACTGTTACAATGAGTCTATCGGCGTCGTTTTTTAAGTGGATATAACACAATCGAAGAGTGGCGTATAGAGGAAAAGTGCAAAGAACAACGGATTGGGAAAATCAAATCGATCGGCAGATACACCGCTTGAAATTATACTTCATAAACTACATTTGTCTCAAAAGCTGAGTTCTGCAGGACTTCTAGTTTTGGAGAACATTCGCTCCCCGTTTTACTCCGTTCTTACGAACAGAGAAATGCTCCCACGAAGCGAACATGACTAAATGCCAAAATTCACTCACTTCCGCGCATCACCTTGTTTGATAAGTCCGCCGAAAAGAGGGAGCAAAATTTCGCCTCTACGCAGGCAGTTGCGTAAGAAGTCGTTTTTTGGACGGTCCCTAGGGTACGTCTTTCATCCTTAAGAGTAATTCGTGGTTCAACCAGAGCAGAGCAGAGCAGAAGAGGTTTTGAAGGCGACTAACGGACAAAGAGTGCATCAGAAGGCTTGGGCCTATTAATGATTGACAAGTAAGGGAAAGGAGTTCTTGAAAATGGTTGCATTTGTTTGCAGGTGCGTTTGCCAAGACGGCTGGTTCGGGCCGACGTGTGCTGCCCGACAGAATCCGTGCGACGAAGAGCGGAATGCGTGCGCCGAGGGTTCCACTTGTGTGCCTACCCCAAGCGGCTACGAATGCGACTGTCAACTCGGCCGTTCAGGACGTTATTGCGAACAAGGTGCTTTCTGTTACAGGAACCAATAGGCCTTAAGTGGTTATAGGAATTTTTAGACTCGTTGAAAAGCGATCTTTAATACAGTATACTAGCACATACCACGTTAGTTCTATCTCTTTACACAAGGGTGCGTTGACTCCCGTCGCGTATTAGATTTCACTCTATATTTAAAGCGCTATGAACGTCTACTTAACCGAACTAAACGTCGCATGAGCGTAGCGGCTCTTCCTGCTTTTTTGAACGCCGTCTGCTAGAACTCAAATCGTGCTCGAGTTGCAATTCTACGTTTGCAAGATTTCCCCTCTCTCTCCCCCAAAGTACGTTTTCTCGCTCGCTCAGGTCCACCATTTGTAATTCGGAGCATCCCCATCCAATGAGAACGCTCCGGATTACAAATGGCGGGCCTGAACGAGCGAAATAACGGAGTTTGGGGGAGAGAGAGGGGAGATCGCGCAAACATAGAATAAACAATAACATGTGTGGAATATTTGGCAGATTTTTCGTTTGAATTTACGTTTTAGCATGTTTGCGGTGGCTATTATCTTTTTATACCAAATTTTTTATGGGCGGTACGTACAAAACTAAGTCCTATTGTCCTGTTCATTTACGGTAGTAAGCACAGCCCTTTGGCACGACAATTTATCAGCTAATGTGGCACTCATACGGATGAGACTTCCCGGTGGGTAACAAAAAATATTCACCACTTGTTTTAAGCAATAACTACAGCAATTTTGAGCAGCCTTTCAAACAGAAACATATGGCTACACCTCAGAGGCTACAAACCTCTGCAGCTGCTCAGCAGTTCAAAGGGTGTCTTCAAACTCTTGTAATATGATCCGAACAACTTTCTAAAATTACTTTGTAAACTTCCAATATTATCAAAATATTTCTTTTTCTTTAATAACGTAGAAAAAGAAACAGCTAATGCGCTCTTATTTGCGTTTCGCAACGTGACTGACACACCACCAACAGCTGCTTATTCGAGGCAAGGGGTGGTGGATAAATTGCAAACGAGGGCAACAGAAGTTGCTTACGAGTTCGCACACCCTGCTTTACACGGACGTGCGTTTTGGAGTGGTTGACTGAATTGCACATGCACACGCCTTTGCAGACTTAAACGCTAGGAAAACAAGAGTGAATGTTTCAAGAGTGGCATCTAATAAGGGATGGAAAAAGAATATGTAAGAATTTGTTCGGATCCGTAATATCAAAAAATCACTTGTTGACTGGCTATGTGACAAGTTTTATGAGAACATCTTGGAATCTGCTCCAACAATGTTGGTCACAATATAGATACCGTCGTTGTGATTTTGTAGAGGAGCAGCTGTCCGACGTGTTCCTCTCGGGGCGGCGCTCGTTTCTGGAGGTGGCCTCCGTGGACGTCCAGCGGAGTCCATTTTGCTTTCAATTTGAGTTGCGTCCGTCTTCCGCCGACGGACTCGTGCTCTTCATCGGCCATCCGTTCCCCGACGCGCCTTTCTTGGCCCTGTCTCTGCGAAAAAGCATCCTGTTCGCAACTCTGTCTGCTGGTAAAACTTCCGAAAGACTTCTCCCCAAAGCATCTTTAAAATCATTTTCTACCTCTTGTGTTCTACCTTTTATCGGAAAGAAAAGTGGACCGCTAGCAAAGCGAGGCACAGGAAATCTGATTACTTTAAACGTAACCTTACCAATCGTCGCCATTCTTAGAGCGGCTTACTTCTTGGCGGCAGAAGCCTTACAACAGCGCAGTGGAGCGGTAAGTGGCGAGGGGTGGCAGACGACCCCTGACTTAAACTAATTTTGATAATCCTCGTCCTTAAATGAACGGGTGAACAAGGGTCGGATACATCAAGTAGGCTCAAGAAATTTAACTTCTGGACGTGGGAGTGTAGTGCCATTTTTCGAAGTTTGCCGCCCCCCTGTTTTGCCGGGGGTTGGGTTAGACAGGAGTATGATGCATGAGCGGGGAAAGGAGGGAAAGGTAGAAAAACTACAATAAAGTTAAAAGAAAAAAAAAGAAAAAAAACTATGAGGGAGGCTTCCAAGAAGACTAGTAGCTTTTTAAATCAAGACAAGAAAATGCCATGGATGCAATGCATGTTAGCCGGAGCGAGAACGGT
>Ga0058701_10002878_pt1 | contig 13347 bp, 10 predicted proteins | sample AgamicOrMae_FD_97039 | JGI IMG/M metagenome (GOLD analysis project Ga0058701, IMG submission 97039) | Agave microbial communities from Guanajuato, Mexico - Or.Ma.e | ecosystem: Host-associated > Plants > Phyllosphere > Phylloplane/Leaf | place: Guanajuato, Mexico | collected 2012-06-04 | reverse complement strand
CTTTGGGGGGGGGGGCAAAGGGCGGGGGGCAGGGGGGGGGGGCGCTACCTACAAAAAGGAAACGGCAGGTCACCATGGAGGATTCTGCATTTCGTTACCACTCACTTTGATGGCGCGACCGCCCGCATAGCTACAATTTTATAGAGTGGTAGGTTTCGAACTAAGCATTGGAGTTTAAGAGGTTTTCAATTAGTTGAGTGGAAAAATGAACTTGGTAATAACCAAAAATGAAACCTACAAAACGGGTGGGAATGTACCCTTTCGTTAAAACAGGCTCTGATATAACCACATTATTTTTTTATTTTTATTTTAATTTTTTGCTTAAAACAAACGAAACATTCCAGCCCTGGCAAATAGTAAAAAAAATATATAAATAAAGCAGCGACTTATTTTATCTTTTAAAGGGCGTTTTTGTCCTTATTGAATGCCAAAGCAGTTCGTTAACAATATAGTTCTTTAACCCACCGCCCAGCCATGCCGTTCGGAAACAAAATATTTTTTTTTAGAATATCCTTACAGGTCAGTATTGCCGTAATTAAAAAAATAACGCTCCTCTGGAAACCTAAAATTTAATGATTTAGCCATTTCCTAAAGCCAAAAATTGCGTGCTTCAGTGGGGAAAATACCCTCCTGATTTCTCTTAAGCTAAATTTCAATCCAAATACTTCAGGCTGTCATGGGTTAACATAGAGCCTATACGTGCAACTCATAGTTCTTACTTGAAGTGTTGCGAGGTTGATATCAGTCAATGCTCAAAATAAGAAGTACATCTTGCAGTGTAGAGTGTTGCGTGATTGCCAGTTCTCAATTGACATCGATATCATTAACACCTTCCGACACGACTCATGCGGCATGACAATTGAACCATCTGACATTTCGGTGCCACGCGGAGGAAGATATGAATTTTGTCTTTGACAACAATATTATTCGTTCACATGCTCGAAATTCGATTGTCCTTTGCAGATAAACATGGAAAATAATGCAATTTTCAAACAAACACGTCCATCTTCTGATATAGTTTTTACACGGAGATCTGTTTCTGGTCAATTCCCGATAGCTCAAAAAACGCAATGTAAGCCATGTAGGAAGTTCTCACTTGAAATCAGTAGTTGTCAAAATATCTATCTTGATACTTTTTCCGTTTTGCTATTTTTCGTGTAGACATGAAAAAAGTGATTTAATGATGATTGAATCTACATTGTGGATCGCGTGATAGCTGCTCCGTGCAACAAAATACCTAATGCCCATTGCCCAGTGTCAAGAAAAGGAGACATTTGGAGACCATGGGGTAATGAACTCTAATGTCACCTTAAAAAAAAGAAATGTTTGCGTCAAAATAACTCAAAAAAACTCCACCCAGACGCTTCTACCTAAATAGATTTGGTTCAACGTTGTTAGCCAAATAATTCTGCTTAAAACTAACGGTTACCACGCGAAAGGTAACCGCTGAACGAAATCTTAATTTAACTCGTCAAACGTCACCCTAATAATCAACGTTCAAACTATGAAGACCGGAAAAATAACGAGAGCTGAAGCCTAAAATCACAGCAATAGGGTCTTGCATTGACATTCTCAAATGCCACACTTGCAAGTACCTAGTTGAAAGCGAGTACGAGCGGAATAAAGTTGCTAAGATTTTCTGCTCAAAAAGGCTGTTACATTCAATTAGGAGGTAACGAGATTAGTTCGCACGCACAAGGAAATAATACGGTATTAGAACAATGATTGTTGGTTTGAAAGGAAATTGTAAACGCACGCGATACGAAACGTCTTCAAAAGCTCCGCTAAGAACATCCAAATCGTACTTGTATCGATGTAATGCGGAAGTTTTTGAGCACAATTCAAAAGTAGAACGTATTGTACACGAGCCGCACCTCGCCTAAATGACTTCCTCCGCTTTGATAATGGACAGAGCATCGCTGTTGACTTTTTTTTTAGGGAGGAAGGCAAGGCATTGTATAAAGTTTCCGTCAGTCGGTCTGTGGTTGTTGATTTTCTGAGAAATTTGACGTCAAGGTCAGACGATAGGCGCTTGTTTTGGAGAATCTGTACAACTGCAATTCATGAAAGTTTCAAAGGATAACTCAACGTCTCATGGCAATTTGTGTCAAGTTCTAGTAAAATACTAGTGGAGACAAAACGCACGTGAACCAAACCTGAGTGTAACTAACGACATGGTGATTGAAGTTTTAAATTTTACAACGTAATGAAAAATTAAACTAAGGTGGCACACAAGAGGCAGAAAATCCCATCTTTGATATCTGCAGAGCACCTCGTTAAAGTTAAGTCTCTCGTGCTATGACCAGGCACCTCTTCATTTTGCAACGCAAATATTGGGGCTCTTACTTAAAAAAGCAGGGATTCGAAAATGAGAGTAGGGAGATAGGTTTGGTCTGAATCAATAACGTATTGAGGAGGCGATCAAGGGCCTAAGAATTTCGGAAGAAGGTGCGGAAAAGACTTACCCTCGCGCAATTAATTTGCGAGGATCTCCCGTTTCCATTTTTTTTCCGCAACGCGGATTTGCTCTGTTTGATTACCCCCGACCAGTCTCTCTTGTCAACGGCGTCGAATTTCTGCTGATTATCGGGAAAAATGCTCTTGCGGATGGCGAAGCTCTGGGTAGGAATCTTAATTTGGATTTCTTGACTTCCGATTGATGTTTTTGTTGTAAACGGAAGAATTTTGGCGAGGAGGGAGAGAAAATACGGACGCAAGTTAAAGCTCAGCTGCTTCTGAATTATGATAATGTCATTTTCGGCACGTTGAGTTAGGAATGGGGACGTAATTCTAGCGGAAGTTCTACCCCGAAAATGAAACATCCTCACACTGTCAATGTTAAGAATAAGTGGAACTATACATATCAGAGATCTATGACTCCTAAGCGTTGACTTGAAATTTTGGTCTGTAGTAACTCAAAAACCATAGTATTAGAAATAAAAAAATAAGCATAACCGTAAAACTAACAAGGCTTTTGTTTTAGATTAATAAAAATAATGCAAAGAAAAATGCTTGTTGATAATCAACTTTCTGTTACATTTTATGCCTCATCATGTCAATGAGTTTTAAAATTATTTTGCCTACTTTTTGATGACATGAGATTCTTCTTCAACCAAGAAACAATGAAGCTCGAACGCCGTTCAAGAAAATAAAAAGAATTTCGCTTAAAACAATCATTCTTGGTCCCATGCAGAAGCTGTAATAAGTATTCGCCCCTAAAATCGTCCTCTGGGAAAAGAAGGTTAATGTTTTGTTTACTTCTGAAGTTCATTAATGAAAAATGATCAAAGTTCGGAAACTATTTCGGTTCATAATAGGAACGCAAGTCATGAATCTTGAGAGAAAATTTATCGGCCCAAATTGAAGTTCTGTGTTTCCTATGTTTTTAGATACGCACGAGGAGACATAAATGTTGTATCAAAACCAAAAGACCTTTCATACTTTTTGTGGATCATCATAAATAAGCGAGATGCTCGAGTAATCTCAACACTACAAAAGTCATGAAGGTACTCCCAACCTAGTTTTAGGAAAAGGCATATTTCTTCCAATAAATACTCGAAAATGCAGATATCCCATTGTATACAACGGTATTTTCAACCTTTTAAAAGCCCATATAAATCGCAAGGACGACTGGATAGATAGCATGCAAAGGTTACTGAAAGAAATATTACCTCGAGTACCTCCTCTTCAATCTGCCCTTCTCTCAAACCAGATAATAATTAAATTACAATGACTACACCCACCATAAGTAGCCCACTGAGCTTAAAGCGTTGGCCATTTGTTTAACACCCCAAAACTATCGACGCTCTTATGCTGCGAGGTCTCTCGAGGACTTAAGAGACCACTTCAAGTCCCGTTGTACTGGGAGTATTTTATTCCTACATATCTATCAAGGGTGTGTTGAAAAGTTTTTCATTCTCATCTGCACGTCATTGTTTTTATAGGGGCACACTTTGACGCCACCCCCTCCGCCTTTCCAGACCATTTAAGAGTCGCACGAGAAGGCAGGCACCCTCCTTACTCAAGAGGCCGCCATTTCTGTCGCCAATGTAGATTTATTGTCAGGAAAAAAAATCAATGGTATTTTGCCTGCCCCACCTTTTCCATGGGCGGGGGCCTCGGCCGGGCCTCGGCCGGGCCTCGGCCGGCGGGACGATGTAAAATATGATTTAGATTCCGAGTCGATCTTTCCAAGTTGGTCCACCCTCATCCCTGGTCCATGATTGCCCGTCTGCGGTCGGCCCCAACTCAACTCCTCAAGGAACATTTTACGCAATGAGGGGGGCAAAGAGGAGGGCAGAGCGACGCGATGGACGAGCGAAATATTTTCATTTCTTTCCCGGATTTCCATTTCATTCCATGCAGATCCAAATCCTTCCCCATCTTTTCCCTCTTACAATTCAAAAGCCCTACTTGACCACGGAGGTGACAGAATCTGCGCCCTTCTAAAAGGGAATCAGATAAGATTGGGAAACTTCTTTTAATACATGTCGCGAAAAAAGATGATATTCACCACATTAGTGTGGATTTTGAATACATTTCTCTCAGCCAAATAATCTTGGGTAACTGACGATCTTGCCGCCCGTTCCTAGCGGCTATGGGGTATAGTGGATAAAATACCTTAGAAGTTAAAGGAAAATGCATTAAAATGTTTTGTAAATATGCTCAGAGCCTTTTTAAAGTAATATTTTAGAGCTTTTTTTGCTGAAAAATTAGTTCGTACATCCGGAGCGTTTCCAAAACTGTCCCCAGACATTTCCTAGACGCCTACTTTCTCGGGGACTATTTGCTCGGTCTCATTTCATTTCCAGACCGTCCAGAAATACTCCTCCCGAACACACTCTTACGCGCGGGACCCGAGACATGAAAAATATCCATGTTGGGTCTTAGACCACCAATCAGAGATAAACATTTTTACATAGGTCACTTTTTTAAGCGAATATTTAGAACACGACTAGATTCACCCACTAGAGCTTCTCAGATCTTCGGTATTACAATATCAGTGGAATGTATACGTTAAGTACGAGTAACTTCAGTGTTTCGTCTAAAATGACCTTTATAGGGTCGATAAAGAAATACTAAAAGTCTTTGAAAGTCTTAAAAAATAAAAAGAAGATTGATGACCTCTGAAATTCTCATGAGGCATTTTAATGACCAGCTGTCGTAATTATAGACAATTTACAAGATTTTATAACAAGCGGGAAGTTACTGATTTAATGTGGCGTATTTGACCCTTTTACGCCTAGGATTTTTAGTCTAATGGTTAAACGTTCGAAATAAACCAAGTATAAACAGAGACTCCCACATTTCAGGCAAGACGAATGCACAGCACGGCGCCTTACGTCAACACATGTTTCAAGCGGCTATTAAAATTTCAGGATGCTTGCGTATATCACCAACCCCATATAAATTCCACAATAATGATAAACTGCCTTGCCAACTACAATTCTGAAGAAACATAGCGAGAAGCCGATGGGTCAAACGCCGTTTTTTACGCAAAAACTTTTTCACTTTCATCGCTTTGGTTATATTGCAGTTCAAATATTTATTTACTTCCCCTGACCTGCTCACAGCACAAACTTCGGTTATGGCCCGTCTAGAATTGTGCTCTCTGCGACGCCGTGGAATAATTCGTGCGTCACTCACGGGCCAAGTTAGGTCAAAAGAGTAACAACTTCCAAAGTTGGCCGTACGCAAAGTTACTTTCTTATTCCATGAGAAATCCATAAGACTCGTGGGAAACTTTAGACGCGAGTTTAGTGCTGCTTCGGCAAAAATTGTCATGAAAAATGCATATTACTTCAGCGAATAAAACAAAGTCAGTTATAGTCACTTTCTACACGCATTTTGCTGCCCATAAATGGAAAAAAAGAAAAGAAACACACTCCCAATTCACTCGAATAAGCTGTTCTTGGTCTTTTGCAAATATTAATCGAAAAAGGATTCCTTTACTCAGTTTCTGTGTTTCAAATGAAACGTAAGAAAGGAAAGTATCGTTAACCCGAAAAAAGATTTTATTACCTGGTTCCAGCAAGTTACATTGGTTTAAAAATATCGTATTACTCAATAATTTGTGAGTTATTCTGCACCAGTCTTGCTCCTACAAAACTATGTGAAATGCCTACTGCTTTATGCAACATGAACTCATCACAAGGCCATGCGTATGGCTGCTTCCTACGAAGCCAGTCAAAGAAAATGAACTCTGCCTCACTCCCACACGCAGGGTTTTAATTTTTTTTTCTACTTTTGTTGGTCACCTTTCGTCACCAAACCAAGCGGGGCGACAGCGCATATAACGTAACCTAAATTAACCTTGTTAATATTTTCTAACGGTCACCAAAGCCTGATGTCACTAACTCCTTGTTGGCAGTTGCTGCCGCTGAGAAGTAAGCAACGTTAGACTTGATGACAGACGAGCGAGATGTAGTGAAACGGGCCTCTTTCAGTAGACTGACAGCAAAGCGTTTGAACGTTTATGACATGTTAAGTAGAACCGCATGGTGGAAACAGAAGTAGGAATTCGAATCTTTCAAACTAAGAGGTTCTGTAAGACCACTTTTCATGATCTCAAGAGCAAACGATGAAGTGGTTAAGGTGGTAAGTGTGGCAGCAAAGCTATCGTAAGCATAGAATAATGATTCCAAAGTTAGTTTCCTCTTTGGTCCCTAATAGCCTTGGGATGTGTACGCATAAATAGACTCTCCCAGGCCAGTTTAAAAAAAAAAACTTTTGAACAAAAAAGCGAAAACAGGAGTAGATATAGGGGAACAATTCAGTCGATTTAGACAGGAACAATGTCTTCAAATGAGATTGGTGAGTTCGTCTATGAACTAAGATACAGCTGATCTGGGGGACGAACATCGGAACATAAAAGTGAAGCTTCATGTCCAGCGGAAGATACAGCTTACAAAATGTGACCAATGTAAAGGGATCCTCAAACTTTGTCAGTCTTAGATCTAGACTTTAAAGGTGTTGAAGACACTCTCTGTGGTTCGGAGCTAACGCTAAACTTAACTGATAATGCATACTTATGTGCGCATTTGGCATGTTTTGGAGGTTTTCACGTATCGATGATGGGTTGACACCTTGCTTTTTAAGATGCGAGAAATCACATTATTTCCTTAACTGAATCATTTCCGTTCATAATTTTGTTTTTAAAAGTGTTCACTTAACTCGGTTTGACAAGTTTTTTCTACTCTTCCCGTGATCATGGGATCGTTTTGGTAAAGGGTAAAATACTAGAGGTGCGGCGTGATTCTGCTTTCGGGGAAAGCTAACAACGACAACGCAGTCATAGGAAATCCCCCTTGAAGGGGTTGGAGGACGTCTCGTCGACGAGACCGAGAAGAAGAAGAATAAAAAGACGTCAGGAAGCGACCTCTGCGAAAATCACGAGGAGCTAGTATTGTACCGTCGCGTCGGCAGGCCGGCCGCCAAATTAAGTGAGTCGAGGCGCAACGAGACTAATTTTAAGAGGGATTTGTTTAATAGAACGTTGCAGACGAAACGGGGAGATTTGCAACGGGCTCTGACTAATGGATGGAGTTTACAAACAAACGGCCATTACGGCTTTCGCTGTTTTTCAGTTTTACTGATTTCTGTCATTTCTCACACTTTATATTACTAAACTGGGATGCTACTGACTCTGGACATACAAGAAAGCATTGAAGAGTTTAATGAGATCGTTTTATTTTTAACCAATAACAGTCAAAAGTATTCTGAGTGAAATTTAGCTTCAGAGAAAATGGGAGGATTGTTTCCCTCAAAATACGAAATTTTAAGCTTTGAGAAATGCTTCAATTATTAATTTTCACGTTTCCAGAGGGGTGTTATTTTTTTAATTGCGACAATACTGAACTGAAAAGATCTTCTAAAATTATTTTTTCTGTTTCCGAACGGCATCGCTGGGCGGTAGTGGGTTATGACAATACTTCCTTGGTGGTACAAATCAAAACCTCCGATGGGGTGATTTGTCATTGGAAATAATCCATTTGTACTCTTCATACTTAAGTGTACATTTAAACGTTAAAGTTTGGAGGAAGTTGCTGTTGCTACATCATGGAGTTCCAGTGACACTGATATCTCATCTTGCAATGTGTTGGGATGAGCGAGCGCGACATCTTAATTATCTTGGAAGAGCGAAAGAGGTGAGAAAAGGAAATAGATGAAAACATAAACGTGGCTTTCCTACCTCTGTGTGTCCAAGTTTGTGACGCTGTCCTTTGTACCACGTGAGCACAGCTGGAGGTCTTGAGCCAGACGACTCGCATGTTATGTTGTACTCCTTGCCTGCCGATAAAGGTTCCTCCTTCATCATGATTCGTACAGATAAAGGGGGCACTAGAACAAAAGAGAGATAATCGATATTTATCGAATCGATTTTCTCGAAAATATTCAAACCCAAAGCTACAACACTTCAATATCATCACTGACGTTATTCGGCTGACCTTGACGTACCTCACTCATAGGAACAGAAGATTCGAATTACTTTCTATAACAACGATAAAATTGAACTTGTTCAGCCTTTCAGAGAAAGTATCTCAGACTAAAGGTAGCAAAGCCTAGCCGTGCAAACCTACTTACACCAACCTGGCTAAATACAGCGGATGTCCTCTAAAAGAGCAGAGGATCTGTGAGCCTTTGGAGAACGTTTAGCGAGTTACCGGAATTAGCCGAACTCCGCCGAAGCGCATGGTTTTAGGTAGCATAGCGAAATGACTGATCGTTGGAAGAACCGAACTCGATTCCGTAGGCAGGCTGCGCCTTGCTGTCGGTCACACGGCGGGTCATATTCAAACGTAAACAAACCCCATCTCACTACTGACCGCGTTGAGCGCTAGCTAGCGAAATGTTTGGAACTTATTTTCGCGTTGTACGTGGTGGGCAATGGGAATAGACGCTTCTCGGGACAGAGCATGATCGGGAAACCGCGAGAGCACTTTGCGTTCTATGGCCGAAGATTTCCTACAGGCAAGGAGTGGAGATAGAGTTGAACCTCAAGAGAACGCGCCTTTAGAAAACGTCCACTGTACAGTCTCATTCGAAAAAAAACAACGTTAAAATTTTTGCAATTCTGAAATTCTTACCAATCGAGAATCAATTAGGCCTCATGCAAAGTAGCCGCGTTTAACCTAACCTAAATATACTTAATGTGAATATTTCATCATAAACACTAGCGCCCTTTTATTCAATTTATTCCCTTTTTTTGTACCCACTAAAAAGTACTGCTGGAATAAAAAACGCAATGAAATTTACGAAGTGCAAAGGATTTACAAGTGCTGTACGATTCAGCACAGCGCGACTCTGATCTGTACATGGAGATGCTCTAGGTATTCCTTTTCCGTCCCCCTGGGTATTTATCCTTTTTCTCTTCCGGTAACAACGGGTACCTTCCGGTACCTCCCTGAGGAGAGGTTTAAACACTCTAATAGAGCCGCTGTCCGTAGTCAAACATAGTGACGGTGCTGTCGTAACTACCGTCACGTTTTTAACGTGGCAGTACACTCTACTGATCTGTTTCTTTGCAGTTTGCACAAGTTGAGTGTTCCTTGAACAATAAAATAATCTTTCATTTGAAAACTTTTACTTACGATTTAAATTAAGTAGAACGGATGCATTTCTTGCTTCAGTCAAATCTGTGTTGCGCGCTTGGCACTCAAAAACACTGTTTAGGGATGCACGCGTCACATTTTTCCACTCCAGTCTGTTTTCAATCACATTTCCCGCGTTGTTTTCGTGGTCAGCATCAACCAACTTATTGTTGACGAACCAGCGGACAGTGGGTTGAGGTTTCCCTGCAACAAACATCAAAACAAACTTTTTAGTTGTGAACTAGAGATGGGCAAGTGGAATTTTACTAATAACGCTTTTCTGATACCGTGCACGGAGACCAGTCGATACGGAGTCAGATCGGTCCATAGTTAATAACCACGTTAACATATCATTACGATCGATTAGATTGCGTTAGGTTAAATGTGAGGTTACTTTCAATTAGGTTATGTTACGTTGCATAGTAATGAGCGACGGAGTATGGTAAGAGAGAGCGTCTGAATCCATTTCATCCCAGAAGGCTGTTCATGACATCAAAGTCATCCGATTTTTTGGGGAGGGTGACGACCCATACTTAACCTTATTAGCCAATATCCAATCACTTCCTAAGTACCAACGCACAGCATTTCAAGCCGAAAAAAATGGTCTTCCTTTGGCGAAGATTTAATTTTTTTTTGGGCGCAAACCGTTTAACAGATGCGCATACCGTAGTTAGAAAGTTATACATCGTCTGAAATACAATTAGCCGCTCTGAATGCTCGCATCGGTTTTGAATATTTCACAATCAAATAGCCACACAATTTTTCGATGGCTTCAAAAGAAGCTGTACTAGTTGAAAATGCCGTTACAAAACTGTACTACTCGCAATTTGTAACCATAGAAATCACTGCATTCTTGAACGAGCATTTTCAACTAGTACGATTTCAATTGAAGCTATCGATTTTGTCTGTAAGCATGGCTTTTTTTTTGTCGTAAAATTGTAGAATAAGAGAGTACATTTACGATAAAGGATTGCTGGAGAGTTTTAAAGTTACTCAATACAAGTATACTTTTTGCCCAACAACACATAAAAGAACTTCTATGCAGCACCGATGGTAAGCATGGCGAACTCGAGAAACAGCTAATGCAAAATGAACACTGGAGCAGAAAACCCACAAGACAATGCTTGGGCGAAAAAGTAAACAAAGTCGGGAGGCGTCAGACACATTCGTCCTGTCTGTATATCCCTTCCGCAGGCCCTTCTCTCGTCTTGCAGGTTACAGCAACTCCAGGGACAAGTTTGCGCTTGAGTGACGTCACACAGCTGTGCTGTTTGCCGCGCTAAAAATGAAAAGTCAACTTTCCGGTTCGAACAAAGGACCAATTCATGAAGCAAGCTTCAATACGGTGGCGCTCGCTGCACATCGTTGGCTTTCTTCTTCTTCTCTCTTATGACCTCAATACAATTCCACTGAAGGGTATAAAATCAATCTCCTTTGCTTTACTTGCTGCTCTTAAATCTTGTGGGAACGCCTTCAAGGTGTTTGTCAACAAGCCTACGTCCTTTTCTAATTAATATGCTAGTAAAGTTCTTTTTTTATATACATTTTCTTGTAGGTTTTGATTTCCAATATTAGGGGAATATCGATCCGTCTGAACTGGCTAAAAGAGCTCCGATTTCTCCACAAGAAACAGTTCTTTAAAAATTTCAACTAAAGTCACACCGCGTTTGAAAACTCTCGCTCGTGACAAACTTTTTTCAAAAAGTTTTTATTTTTTCATTTTTTTCCAAATACTTTAAAAACTGTTTACGATATGCGATAAGCGTATGGAATCAGAACTGCGGATCTTTAAGCTTTCAGTATTGTATTTGTTGGGCACGTTTTGAAACCTATAACGATTTTTGAGGTACAGGGGTGTGACAAGTTTCAAAAACATCCCCTGCCCCAATTTATGGACGATATTAGCCCGAAGGTAGATGCCCTCCTGCACTATTACTTTCATTCGTCTGACAAACATGTAAGTTAAAAAAGTTGGAAACAATAACTGCATAACTAACAACTGTTATCCCTGAAAAAGCTTACGTTTTAATTCGAAATGCTCATCGATTAAACGAGGAAATAGACACAAAACGTTTAAGAGAGATTTTACGAAGTTGTAACTCCAGCACTGTGACAACGAGATAAACAGTTTCAGCACTATTTCCTAGAATTTTCTTCGGCATCTTCTTTAATCAATGAGGCACTTAGGCCGTTAGTAATCAAGGAAGTTTCAGCGCTCAAACGGATATTTCAAATAATTGTATATATGGAAAAATATTTCCCAGAAGTTCCCATGAAGTTGAAAGGTAATACTAGTGCAATAACTCTCTTGTGTATTGTACGTAACTCTTGTTATTCCATATTTCTCGTTCAGTATATTATACCTAAATCTCGTTTCACTTTTTCTTGTTAAAGTTATAGTTGGCAGAAGTACCTTTGGCACCCAAGGTAAACACAAATTATACAAGATACTTCAAATTCATTTTGTTTCTGGAGTTTAATGGGGAGTGGGAGATCAAATAGATCCCCGACGTAAACAATGAAATTTTCCTAATTCAGAGTACTCGTGACTAAAAAGACCCATGAGCGACAGTTGGAGATGTGGTCTCTCCCAAAAGTTACGTCGCACATTTGGACGCGTGACAATTACCGCTCGGATTCAACAAAAATATTGTTCAAAAATCCTCCTAAAGTTCCTTGTGAGGACTCCTACAGTACAGAACTTTCGTAGTCAGCGACGCATACTAGCGTGAACTTCCTTGTCGCAAGTTCCCTTAGCAAGCGGCATCGGTCTCACAAGCACTTTGGAGGGCGACTGTCAATGCAAGCAGAAAGCGGGCTTCGCCCACCACATTGCTGCATTGAAGCCACAGTTTTCAGTTGGCGACAAGGCAGTGCGAATCCATGCGTGAGGTGAGCAAGTGATGTCAAGAAACGCGTTCCTACGTTGCCGTCAAGCGATCGTATTGTTTAGCTTTCACTTCGTGGTTCCCTACACTCCTCTGCAAGCCCGCGTAGCCATCGGGTGACACCGCCCGTGGACTTGGGGACACCACCGCAAGACCGGAAGATCTTGTCCGACAGTGATTTGACCACTCAAAAGGATAATTGACCAAGTAAATGAACTTGTTTAAGCAATCGACCAACCGTGCATATTAAAAATTGCGTTTAGAAGTAAACGTTGGTGACCAATAAGGTTCACTATGTTAGGTACTACCAGGTTTGGTAACGCAATGCTACCCTAGCCGCTTTCCTGACCAGAGGTGGATCACAGGAGGGGGAAATGCCGGTATCCAAACTATTCGTGAAGCGAGGCTACATCCATTGAGTCGGAGTTGTGACTTGACTAGAGTTCAGCATCATGAAGAGAGCTGCAGGTAGCTGCTAAACGCCGCAAATACGATTTGAGACGCAGCTTTAAAAGCGACGGGCACTACTCATCCGGGTCACGCAAGCGTCGCGGGTCCCTTCACTTTAACAAGAACCTTAAATAAATCCGCGCTTGCCCAAGGGGTGGTCGACGGCCGCGCTGCCCCGTCAGGACCCTTTTCTGCGGTGGCCGGGATGTTTGGACTCCGCCAACCTGACTAGGGTCTTTTGGTCCTTTCTAGAGACGAATATTTGGAACTTGTGGCCCGCTTCTGTGGAGGTTAGCGTGATTGAGCTCGGGTCAGGTGACGAGGATGGGAGAGCGGAATGGCGGGGAGGGGAGAGAGATGGCGAGAGGGGATGAAGTGGAGGGGAGGGGGAAGAAATGGAGGGGAGAGGAATGGAGGGG
>Ga0058701_10002877_pt1 | contig 13349 bp, 11 predicted proteins | sample AgamicOrMae_FD_97039 | JGI IMG/M metagenome (GOLD analysis project Ga0058701, IMG submission 97039) | Agave microbial communities from Guanajuato, Mexico - Or.Ma.e | ecosystem: Host-associated > Plants > Phyllosphere > Phylloplane/Leaf | place: Guanajuato, Mexico | collected 2012-06-04 | reverse complement strand
TCTCAAGCTAAATTTTACCTTTAATACTTTGGGCTGTTTAGGATTGGTTAAGCTGACCGTTCAGCTTTGTTGATGAAACGAGGACAGAAAGGGGGGGGGTGAAATTGTGCCATAAAATACATACAGTGAAAGATTTCAAGTATAATGTTGCGCTTGCTTCACTGTTTTACACAGCATTAAATAATTGCCGACGCTATGTCATCCTAGATAGAAAAATATACCAATGATAATAAAGAGCGGTCCACAGACTAGCACATTCTTCTCAGTAAGGCATACCATAAGGCTAGCGACTTTTTTTCACATGAAAGATAAATTGGCCCTGGTTTATTTTACCGACATGGCTCGTGGCATTCGAGTGATACCACTTTTTGCGCCATGCTGATGCTGACGTGCTATAGTCTCCTTATGGTTACTCAAAATGTGTCATGCTGGTTCGCTACTCGGTTCGCTAGCTTTTCAAATCCGGCCAAATGAGGAAGGACCGACAACCACTTCTGTCCGAGTCTGATTGCAACATTCTCCGGATATTTCGTTCAAATAGGTCGATGTCATCTGGGAATCCTTCCGCACTCACATACACACAGACATACCGAGAGACACACGTCATGAATAAGATCACTCTACATAGCATTTTAGTGTTCGTTGGCCTAACAGTAGAAAATGTGCTAACTTCAATTTTTTTCTTAATAATCCAATACTTCCATTCGTTCCACTAATATGGAAGTAGCTCCGCCTCTGGAGGGGGAGGAGCGTGCTTGTGATTGGCCACCGCAGCGACTGGATAAGCACTCCCTCCATGAAAGCTCCGCCCTCGGAGGGGAAAGACTCGCTATACATAATGCGTGGTCGGCCAAACAAAAGCTCCTTTAATGAATGAGCCTTTGCTCGTCCATTGCGTAAAAAATACAGCTTTTAATCTCTTCACTTAAGAAAATGTGTACGATAAAAAAAGAGAACGAGAAAGAAAAGTAATCACAGACGAATTGAGCAATTTCACGCCAATATAAACATCTTATTAGTCACACTTTGACGCCGAAAATAACTATCACGTGTGCACGTCCTCGTAGGGCCTTCAGCGTAAGTAGAAATATTCTCTGAGAGCATGCGCAAACTTAAGATAAGGATCGGAATCAAAGTTCATTGTATATAGTGAGGATTCTCAGCCTCCGTCCTATTTGCACGCTGGGGAGAGGGAGGGTGCCTAAGAGAAAACACTCGCATTTCTTTGTGGCATCTCCCAAGGCACTGCCGCGCGCGTGTCCTTGTCAGTCAAGAATGAATACGTTTAGTTTGAAATTTCTGTTGGGTTTCGCTTTGGGATGCGTGCTCTGTGGATCGGTTTGGACTCAAGATGGACAGGATGTTGACCCGGACGATACAACGACGCCCGACTACCAGCTGGTGCTTGTACAAGCGGTCAGTATAGTATAGTCAATAATACACTCGAAAGAGGTATTGCCATCTGCGGCTGCTTCAAGGCTATTCGCAGCCTCGCGTACTTCAATGCCCAAACCTTGCCAAGCAAAACCTAGCCTAACTCAACCCAGCTACTGAGGCAAACCTAACATACAACTACATCTAACCTAAGTTAACGAGATGCAGGACTTTGTCCGACACGGAAGTTGTCCGACACGGAAGTTGTCCGACAAAACCCAACCTAACGACACCCGAATTTGTGTCCGTGTCGGACAAATTCCGTGTCGGACAAATTCCGCCTTCCGAAGTTAACCTCGTTTTGATTTCGTCTAGTATGGAAAATCGAAACCTGCTTTAACTTGACCAAACCTAACTTGACTTCAACCTGAGACCAAATATGACCTAATAACTGGATAGTGCTTTAGCCGCATCAACCACATCGAATCATCTGCATTCCCTATGCGCAAAGTTGTGCAAAAAATTGCAGCAGATGGGTACTGATCATATCAACCAGATATTCCGGTTCACTGAGCCATAAATTTTGGTAAGGCCTATGTCTAGTGGTCAGAATCATTGGGGCAAGCGACACTCAAACCTAATAAGGCTGTTAGTGGTTTATACCGCGGTTTCTCCTCTCAGCCCACAGATGGCGCTATTGGAGTGTTTAGGGTAGCAGTTTCTGGTTACTGAAGACAATAATAATAGTCAGCCGCGAATGTTTCGCGATGGCATGAGCGATCATGGCAGCAAAACTCCCGCTAGGCTCGACAATAACGAAACTCGTTCACATTTTCAGAAGGCTTAACCAAAAACCTTCTACTCCATTAGTCCCCCCTTCCACTTCTCACGGCGGCATATAAGCGAAAATCAGCGGCGGCATTCGCCACCTGCCGCCGTCCGCAAACTTCTGACAATGTTCCTTTCCCCCGAAAGACAATGATACTGTGAACTTTCTTGGGTGAACGAGCTGGCTGTGCACACACAACGTTGCGCGGGAGGTGAAGGTACTAGGAGCAGATACTATCCGCATAACGTAAATAGCAAACGCATAAGCTTAGAGGGAAGGTGGAAGGGCGAGAGTTGAGATTACTGTTTTCCATTATCTTTTGTTTTACTGAAATTACTCTTATCAGAAAGAACAATAGTTACATCGTAAGATTTATTCTCCTTTAAAAAAAAATCACGAACACAGTTTCTAGACAACATGTTTAGATAGTTTTTTTTTTACTGTTAATAACCCACTACCGCCCAGCGATACCGTTCTGAAACATAAAAATTAGTTTTGTAGGATCTTTTCAGATCAGAATTATTGTCACAATTTAAAAAACATCACCCCTCTGGAAACCCGAAATTTACTAGTTTAGGCATTTTCCAAAGCTTGAAATTGCGTATTTCAACGAAAAAAATCCTTCCAATTTCTCCTAAGCAAAATTCCACTCAAAAAACTTTGGGCTGTTATTGGTTAATGTTCGAGCTAAAATTTTGATAGGATCAAAAATAAGTGTTTTTTTTAAGTTTTCTTATTCTTTTATTTTGATTTTATTTATGATTTCTTATTAATGAAAACTTTACTGCATACAGTATTTTGTGACTTTTTTTTTCTCTCTGTCTCCAGATTTCCAGACATGGCAACCGGACGTCTGCGCTGAACTTTCCAGTTCTTTTCAGGGAATATGTCGAAGACACGAGGCCTTTTGAATTCGGACAAATTACTCCGGTAAAGAGGTTCACCTACCTAGGGATTTCTCTCAAAATGAATATACTGAAAGCTTCGTAAACAAGCTTATTCTACAAGAAACAAAAAGCACGCAGTTGGGAAGCGCTTTCTGCCTCCTGCGTCCACTCACCCAACCATAAATTTAATTAAATTAACCATTAAAAGGATTAACGCCATACGATTTCACGTTAGGTATAACGTGAAATATCATCACAGTTACTGCGCCTAAGTTTTTAAACTTCAGTGAAGTAAGATGGGGGGCATTCGATAGCGCCAAAAACCACAAGCGCCAACGCCGCAAGCGGAGGTCCGTAACCGCCAAACGAGAAAAGTCGCAAACGCCAAAGTTCGTATATGTTAGGTTAGGTCAAGTTAGGTTATTTAGGTTAGGCTAAGTTAGGTTAGGTAAGGTTGGTATTGCTGTTAAGACCTTTGGCGTTTGCGACTTTTCTCGTTTGGCGGTTACGGATTGGTGCTTGCGGCGTTGGTGCTTGTGGTTTTTGGCGCTTATGACAGCTACCCCAGTAAGATTAGGTAATTTTAGGTTTAGCTTTGTGAACTGAACGCCCTGTACCTAGGCAAAGAACGTAAGGGGTAAACGCAACCTAAAATTTACAGGACACTTGAGTACCGAGAAATCTTTAATGACTCTTTGTGATAACCCTTTTGAAGTGTGCTGTGGCATGTTGGTCCAGGCTGGAAGGAGGGCCGCGCTGGAGTTGGGCCAGTTTTTCAGGGAGCGCTACACGGATTTCTTGCCGCCGTACTTTTCGTACACAGCCGCTCATTCCGAATGCACGGCCTTCAAGCGTACTCAAGAAACTTCATGGGTGGCGAACGCTGGCATGTGGCCCCCCGCAGGACCCCAAGTCTGGGACTATGATGGACTGGGACAGCTATGGACACCCGTCCCATGCGACTACCTTCCATTATTGGAAGACAAGGTATTTAAATCAAATTGAAACACAGCCCTAGTAAGTAACTTTTAAAGCAGAGACAAACCTTATCTTATTAGAGCTCCAGAAGTTGTTAAAAATCTATACAGAATTTTCGGATAGGCGTAGACAAAATGTTTTGTCACTTTTCTTTTTCTTTTAGCTGAAAGTTTCTGATTTTACGTAGGTTTGGATGCAAGTCGCTGCGTGTCCTAGACTGCTCGAACTAGCAATAGTCGCCACTGAAACGCTCGAGTTCAAGGCCAACTTACAAAAACTAACAAAATTCGGAGCTGTGAACCAGTACATCGCTTTCAACGAGGGACTCATCTTTGTCGACGACATCCAATTGCTCATGATCTATGACAATCTAAAAAGCACGGTAAGTCCAAGTAATGAGGTCCAGAGATGACGCTACTACAGATATTTATCAAGCTCCCGCCGTTCGTGCCTATTTCGGTAAAGTTCGTCGGAGACGGAGACGCACGAGCTCCCGAGAGGAGCATTCGGTTCTACTTCGGTAAAGTTCGTTGGAGACGGACACGCACGAGCATCCGAGAGAAGCATTCGGTCATCTTCGATAAAGTTCGTTCGATACAGAGGTGAACGAGACTGGGCTCGCTGGCGCGGGAGTTGTTTCAACATCAAACGCAAAACTATGGACGTCGATAAAAATGGCATTTATTGCGTATGATTTGATTTCAGGAATCAAATGGAGGACAATTAGAACATTGGACAAATCTCGTATATCCGAGCCCACTGGAGGAAGTGTACGGCTCGTATCTGCACGCCTTCTGCCATGACCGAGAAACGACAAGACTATCCACGGGTAGGTGAAATATTTGGGATATTGTTAACTCTGCTTTGGGACCACTTCCAGAGGGTGCAAAAATTATTCCCAAAGAACAACGCGTCGCTCGGTTTTACTTTTCTGTTTCTCGAAAGCCCGCTTGCGCAGCTTAGTCGAGGATCCTGCAGCTGATTCGATCCCGTACAGCAATAGCGCGATCGAACGCTCAAGATCAATCCGCAAACGGAGCGCCGAAAGCGCGGCGGGCGGAGCGCGCTTTCGCGATTACCAAGTTTGTGTCACGGCTTGCGAAGCTTTTAATCCGACAGCTGATGCCCTCAGTCATTCGGGGATTCAGATCAGCTCACGCTGTTCCGATTTAAGGCCTTTTTTTCCGAGACACTAATAGGTTTAACTGGCAACTCTTGTTTAAGGCCGACTGTCGCGGCAAACGGTTTCATTCACTTGCTGCGTTGCTTCTGGAAGGAGAAGCCCCACTCCAGTCATAAAAATGTAATAAAGAGTATATCTGTTTTGGGTATTCCTATGCCTGTCTCGGACTTTTTTCGATCGTCTGAATGCTTTTGCTCACCTGAATAAGAGAATTTGTTTGGCTGTTAAAGGCAGTTGCATGTCTGTTTTGGCAGTCTTCCACAAGAAATCTCGTCTATATACAGAAACATTATAAGTGATGCAAAAAAAATACACTGTTTATAAAAAGACTGAAATTCGATATATTTTGTCAGAGGCATAATAAAATTAACTAATTAAAGAGCTTACGAAGTGATTTTTTTTCAGGGGAGTTCTGGAAGAAAACGATGGTTATCGCAGCGAGTCTTGAAAGCACACAAAAGACTCCAGACGAGCGGATATTTTACGGGTACTTCGTGCATGATGTCAACGTGGCGTGTCTCATGCGAAGCCTCAAACTGGTCCCCGACGACGAGTCACTGACCCCAGCCTTTACATCATCGTTAATAATCGAATGGTATCGAGATAAATCGAACGCCTCTTCGATAGGAGCCAAGGTTGGTACACAAGAGAGTCGACTCAACTACAAGTTTTACAGAGCCACCCTGCGGTACAATCTTCCACGACTTTAATCGCAACCCTGTAGGTTAACCTTGGTCTAGTTAAGATTATAAGGTGGAATAGGTTAGGTGCCTCGTGCGTCGCTCATCTTGACGAAGATGGAACACGATAAGCCACCTTTCAAATCCTCAGTGTTCACAAAAAATGGTATGGGTCCACTCAAGGCGACAAGAGGGGAATTGTGGGAGTTTTACGATATCGCAAACATCTTGAGCATGCAAGCAACAGTTGGGGGCGTCGAGGACTACTTTAAGTATGCGAATGAATAGCGGAAGAGGCGAGTATGGAAAAGATATAGGGCGTTCGGAGGATGCCTGCCGACGAGGGGTGCAAAGCAAAACTCACTCGGAAAATCATCAAACGAGGCGCGCCACAAAATAATACAACTACCTATCCTGGATTACTAAAAAACGAGTGCGTCAGCCCGTTAATCGGTCTTTCTTTTATTTTATTTTTTTTTCAAATTATTTTTCTTCTTCAATTTTGTTAAAAATATTATTTTTATTAATATATTTCTTTTTTTTAGAATTTTTCGAGTTTTTATTTTTTATGTTTTTTAAGCCCGCCTCCTTCGGAGATGGGCTTTATAGTTTTTTTTTAGTCTTTCAATTTTTTTAAAAATTATTTGTATTTACCTTTAATTTTTTTTGTATTTTTTGGAGTTTTTGTTTATTTTATTACATTTTTTTCAAATTTAATTTATTTATTTGTCAAAGTCTAAATTTGTATTTTCTGCTTTTTTTTATAAAAATAAAAATAAATGAAACTTGTACTATTAAGGTTTGACTTTGAGAAGTAGAACACAGAAATTGCGATACCTACAAAAAATTTCATTGCTATATATTTTGTTCCAGTTTGTGTACCGGACAGACACAATGGGAAACACCAAGACGCTAACCATTCCCGGCTGCTCCGATATTTGTCCACTGGACTCGATCAGAAAATCCATCCAGGACTTACTTCCTTTAGGCACGCGAGAAGAATACTGTAGACCGATGGATCCATTACTGTTAGCACAGTACAAGAAGTACCAAGATATCATGGGGATCCTGCTGCCGGGAGAGTACATGGCGGAACACCAAAAATTTATGGACTCCTATCTTAAAAACGAAATCGTCGATCTTAGATGAAACTGGGCGAATTTGAAAGACGGACTTTCACGTCAAGAAGACCTTCAGCCAGTATTACGATCCTACTTCTTCTACGGCGATTGCTCTACTACGCGCGAATTTTTATACCGAATATCACGCCGCTACAACAAGACTTGTCGGCGTTTGTCATTGCATATCTAAGAGAACAATTAGTTCCTTCGAAAGCACCCGTCTCTGTACAATTGACTTCAGCATAGCTTTGTTTTTTAGAACTTGTTGTTAGTAAAGTTTTTGTACGGTGCTTTGTTTTGTTGCGTCTTTTCAAGCACAAGTCTCACTTCAGTTGCTTCAGCCTACTGATATGTTTTGATATCCTTTGCAAAGGACAGACCTAAAGGTCGGTTCCCTGCACACATTCCGAGAGGGTACGTAATTTGACTAACATGTCATGTAATTTGTAGCGAAAGCTCGTACTTTTCGCAAGTACCATCGTGAATTAGCTCTTGGTTGACAGATGACCATTTCAAGATCAAAGCTGTTTATTTATCAAGCGACGTCAAAGCACCAAGCGGGATGCAAACGCAAACACCGAACGAAATGTATCAAAAGATCAAGAAACTGGAATACTAAACTTACTGAAGCAAGCATACTAACTTATTTTTTGTTAGTTAATACTGTAGTTTGTTAGTTAAAAAAATCATCAACCGTGATTCTTCCATCTTTTTTATTTTTAATTTTTACTTTAAAACGAAAGCAATAACGACTCGTTGAAAACATTTTCTAGAAATTTCGAAAGAAAATATTGACGGACGAATAGGTCTCTTGTCCGAAGGTTTCATCACACAAGGATATATTAATTATGTGGTGTACTTAAAATAATTAGCAATCAGAGACTTCTTAAAATGTTTATTTAAAATATTATTAAAAATATACTTTCCGACGACTATCAGTTTCTATAACTTCGCGGAACAATACGTTGTATTTATTTTCCAAAAAATAAAAAGCTTTGAATAGAAACTTTATTTGTCTGGCGCAAACGTACCCACAATCAAAACACCAGTCATAAAAATTAAAACAAACAAGATTGCGATCAGAAATGTGCCGCCAACATCAATCCACGAGCATTTCTCTACAAATAAAGGATTGTCTTAACCAAGGATGTATCTTTTTTAAGGCTACCTCCTAAAGGAAAAGGGCTTGATACCTCGTTCTTTTGTATCTTTGGGGCTGTATGATTTTCTAGTTTTGAGCATAAAGAGAAATGGGAATAAAATAAGGGAAAAGGGAAATAAAATGGGAAAAGTTGGCAGACTTACTTTGCTTGATGAGGATTTTATCTTCATCGACGTCGAACTCGTCATCCTGGGGTTCTGGGTCCAGTTCCGGTAGAAGGCGCTTGGCCGAGCGCTCTCGAACGCGCTCGCGCTCGGGCGCTGCCACGCTCGGGTCCAGCACAGACCGAGAGGGGCGCGCCTGGCCCTCATGGGTGCTCTCAAGGGCGCCCGCACGGCTGATCCGCGGGTACGAGGCCTGCAACAAAAGACAATTCCTTCAACGTTAAGTTTTAAGGGTTCATTGTTGATTTGAAAGGTTTGAATTTCCATTATTTTCCATTTCGTGTGTTCGGCCTTTTATCACCAATAAAAGAGGGGCAAAAGGCATAGAACCTAACCTTGATCAACCTAACCTATACGTCAGCCTAATCAAGGTCATCCAACCTAGGTCGACCTAACTTGGGTCAACGTAAACTAGGTCAACCAAAACTAGGTCAACCTAACCTAGATCAACCTAACCTAGGTCAACCTAACCTGGGTCAACCAAAACTAGGTCAACCTAACCTAGGTCAACCTAACCTGGGTCAACCAAAACTAGGTCAACCTAACCTAGGTCAACCTAACCTGGGTCAACCAAAACTAGGTCAACCTAACTTAAGTCAACCTAACCTAGGTAAACCTAATCTAGGTAAAGGCACTTAACTCACTCGCGCAGTTAACGCTAACGCAGTTGCAGGTTGTTAATTCTCAAAACGTGATAAAAGGCAGCACCAGCGTTGAACACAGAGTAGGAAAATCAAACCTTTAAAACTTGGTATAACCTGCTGGTTGGCTAGTCAAGGTTAGGTTGCGGCTGGGTTAAGTTAATCTACGTAAGAATACATTACGTAAGGTCAAGCTAATAATAGACTACGTGAGGTAAAGATAAGTTGTGTTACGTAACAAGGGAACTTTGCGTCACTTTAGGAAAATTCTATTCTGTGCAGGCAAAGACGCCCGCCCTCCCCATAAAACTTGCTTGGGAGCAGAGCCCCCTCGAAAGGGACTCCTGACACCGCTTGTACACCTTGCTTGAACACAAGGAGGACCCAATCTCTTTTTCCCTGCGCCCACATAAATCGCGTCATATTGACAAGATTTGTACGGGTGAGCTCTCATTGGTAAAGGAGGCGCAGTAATGGAAACAAATAGCCAACGCGGTACTTAATTCCGGGGAACCCCTAAGGCACACCTAATTGTGTCAAGCCAAGTAAATTATGCCCGCAGATAAACACATATAAATCATGAGATGCAACACAGTAGTGGTTTGTCCCGGAACGTGGTGAGAAGTAAAGGGGCGATTCCCCTTACTTCTAGTTAGCCCCCCATCCCCCACCCCCCTCCCCTAGCCCCCATCCCCCCAGGCCCGTCGCCGGGAGGGTATTGCTTGATTTGGTGCCCCCTCCTCCCCTAACTGCCGGATCAGCTGATCGTAACTCTTTCTCGAGAAGGCCATCGACTCTCGCCAGCATACAAATGTTTGGCTTTTCACCTAAAGTGCGGAGGTGTCGTCCGTCTTCTAAAATTAACCTGTTACGGAAGAAGGTTTTATCTTAGTATTGCGAAAAATTAAGGAGACTTGTTTTACGGGATAAGGAACAGAGTTACCCCGCAGTGAAATTTAGCTTAAGAGAAATTGGAAGGATTTTTTTCACTTAAAAACGCAATTTCAAGCAAGGGAAAATGCCCAGGGTATTGAATTTCAGGTTTTCAGAGGGGTGATATTTTTTAAATTGTGACGATGCTGAATTGAAAAGATCCTCTAAAATATTTTTTTCTGTCGCCGAATGGCATCGCTGGGCGGTGGTGGGTTAATACTAAAAACCGGGAAGATATTTTATAAAATGTTATCTCAAAAAAGCATTTTAAGTCTTTTTAAGAAACGACCAGTTTGCTTTAAGACGATGATCGTTCATCAAAGGGACCGTGCGAAAATTGCCAGTACGGGTTGCCATCGAGTTCCACTACTGGAAGCCTCAATATGCGAGGCAGCCCAGAGCACAGCCTCGTAAGGCGAATTGCCTATCCTGCGTCTGTAAGGGGCCCGCCGGAAACGTCGATTTTAGCGGCTTCCTCTCAAAGGTTGAATAGCGCGCTGCGTTGAAATCAGGTACACGCTGCGTTGAAAGCGGGTGAAGACAGAGAGAGAGAGAGAGAGAGAGAGAGAGAGAGAGAGAGAGAGAGAGAGAGAGAGCGGGCTGCGCTCGCTTATCAAATCAGTCGGATCTGTGTCTCTCGGATTCAAAGAAGAAAAGATCTGTGACAGCGCGTGGGACGAGAATCTGGGCAGCCGTCTGTCCGGATGACTGGAATTAAAAAAAATGTCTCGAGGCGAACTGTCCACTATCCGCTGTACTTAAGATTTCTCTCGTCGATTTCTATTCCGATTCGGTGCAGAAAAAAACGTACAAACCAAATCATCTTCAGGGGCTGTTTTCGATTCACTGTAATTTTTTTATTTTTTTTAAATCACGTTCCTACTGGGGTGATATTATTTATATTGTGACAATACTGAACTAAAACGATTCTCTAAAATAAATTTTTCTGTTTCCGAATGACATCGCTGGGCGGTAGTGGGTTCAGCAGGTCAACCTCAGGGATTTTTCAAAAATAAAAATACATACAATTTCATTCAACATTTCACATTTAGCCTCTTAAAGTGCTCCCCCTAAACGAAGCTCTATGAACAAAACTGCCAAGAAGTCGAGTTTTCCTCGTAATTACCTTCTTTCCAGTCCCGCAAAACAGCCCAAAGTTACAGCGCAGTGTTTCGATAAGAACGCCGTCCTTCTTAACGACTCGACATCGCATTTGAAAGCCCGATATCCCTCCCTCGGGGCTCCAAGGGAAACCCCCACGGGAAACCCCACGGGAAACCCCTTGGGAAACCCCTTGAGAACCCCTTGGGAACCAACCATGCGGTTATGATGTTGCGGCCAGGTAAGACCTCCCAGACCGAAAAGCGAACATCATTCTGTTTCCAGTATAAATGACATTAGACTGTTGGCCCGGCATCGGAATGGCTCCCCCCGCCTGCCCCGCGCAGCCCCGGCGCAGCCTGGGGCGTCGGCTCCCTCACAACAGTCTCCCCCAACAATGGTCTAGTAGAATCGGAGCGGGTCGCTGACGAGAGAATTTGTATTCACATCGGAGGAGGCGCAGGGTGCGTGCCCATTGAGCCCATGCGATCGGCCCAGGGCCCAGCCCTGCGGCCAAGGTGCGAGCGGGCCTGCCCATGACGCACCCCCGCTCTGCCCGCCCATGTTGTGTTCCAGATGGCCGATTAGAAAGACGCGTTTCCGATTTTTGCCCGGGGTGCCTCAACAGCCCTCCTCTGCACCACAGCGCCCTCGCCGAACAGCTCTGTTTTACTCATTGCATTTTCAAAGGGCGTTCTACCATTGGTTCTACTGTTTTCAATTCCCATTACGTCATGACGATTAGGCATACATAACCATCTAGGTTAGGCGTGGTTAGGTTGGTGCGCCGGACTTCCCTTGGATCTCTTCTCGATCGAGCAGCGTAGACGCCCCCCCCCCCCAGTTCCCTCCTTAGGCAGCGCGTTTGGACATTTCCTCTCGGAAATTGCACGTCTGTTAGTGCGTTGCGTTGTGCAAACCGACCTATTTTCTCGGGGGCACGAATTTAAACAGGTTACTTCTAGGAGCAAGAGGAAATAACGTCAAAAATTGTCAGAGGACAAAAATTCAAGCTCTAACGTTCCGGTGTAGGTTTTATAAAGAAAGTTGAAGTAAGGTTAAGGTCGGTCAGTCAATTATAGGCCAGCTTAAGATTTTTGCTAGGTTGGATTTAGGGTTGGGGCCCATTGAGTTGTAGGGGTGTTTTTTGTTCACCTGCCACCAACACTCTTCCCAATAAGTCGCTCAACGCAGCCTCAATACCTAAAAATGCGCTCCAGATCTATTCCATGACGTGGCTCACCCACTGCCTATATTTTTTAGGCTTTCCGAACGCCCATTCTCCTTGGCCGCACGACTTTCCGATTGACTTGGAAGGAGAAAAGTTGCGGACTTTTCTTTACGGGAACGCGCGGCGAAGTCGGTATGGTCCCACTCAACTTTCTCCGTGGAATGTAAGTGAACGGGTTGAGAAGAATGTCTGTTGGAAAGTGTCCCCCCACCTCGCCTCCGTCCACTTGAGAGGGATTAACGGGGATCGAGGTCGGCAATGATGCCCTGATCACTAACTTGGGGGGGGGCTCCGCCTTGTTGTTTATGGATGACGACCGCCAAACCTCCTCTACCCTCCCCACGCGTTCAACCTTTTGTTCTTCGCTGAGAAGCCGTTGTGTCAATGGGACTGCGGCCTCGCCGATTGGACGCCCCCCCTCCAAAACTTTCACTCATAATGCTACAAAAAAATGATGGAGTGCAGAAACTTTTTTTTGCAGGGTATTTCAGAAACTTTGTGGGGAGGATTCCGTAAGGCGTTCGGGCGCTTGGTCATTCAGCCGAGCCGACTGCACGGCTCCGATGCAAAAGAGGGGAAGATGGAGATTGCCGTGTATTGACCCATAACAGCGCAAAGTATTTAGAGTGACATTTAGCTTAGGAGAAAATGGAAGGATTATTTCCATTAATACGCGCAATTTTAAGCTTTGAAAAATGCCTAAATTATTAAATTTAAGGTTTTCAGAGGGGTGATACCCTTTGAATTGTGACAATACTGAAATGAAAAGATCCTCTAAAACATGTTATTCTGTTTCCGAAAGGCATTGTTGGGCGGTAGTGGGTTGAATAGAGGCCTCATGTCAAACAATATTTTCTGAAGTAAAAAAAAAAGGAAGAAAGAAAAGTCACTTTTAGTTAGATCCTCAACCTTTCATTCAGTATCTTTCTTAAATTGACGTATTATTGATTCAGTGACGTTTGTTATTAAATTTGTTTGAAAAGAAATCAATAGCCAAAAATGTCTAACATTCATTCAAAATTACCATTTTGCTACCGATTGATTTACAAATAATCATTTCGTTCG
>Ga0058701_10002875_pt1 | contig 13352 bp, 3 predicted proteins | sample AgamicOrMae_FD_97039 | JGI IMG/M metagenome (GOLD analysis project Ga0058701, IMG submission 97039) | Agave microbial communities from Guanajuato, Mexico - Or.Ma.e | ecosystem: Host-associated > Plants > Phyllosphere > Phylloplane/Leaf | place: Guanajuato, Mexico | collected 2012-06-04 | reverse complement strand
GATTAAGAGTGCATCACCCGAAACGTTATCACCAAACTGTCCTTTTTCAAATGATTGGTCTCCGCCCCAGACATGTTATCCCCCCCCCCTCAGGTAAAAGGGGGGGGGTACCCCGAGGATGTGTGGGCCTCAAGCATTCTTTTGTTCCCCACGAAGCATCCCGCTGAGCAGTGGACCGGTGCGTATTGAAGTGCTCTGTAGGGTTGATTGCTGTACTTCTTATATGGCCTTGGTCAACATGCAATATTTCTTATGGACTGAATCCCGGCAGAATACGAGCCGGCACGTTCATCATTGATCAATTGCAGGCTAATCAATTAAGTTTGTCACCTGCCGACGATCTGCATGCATTATTAGCCTACTTACGCGAGCTGCTCTAGATGAGAAGTTGCGACAGGTTTTGATATCAGATTTTTTTCTTTTTTTTCGCAGAATAGCAGTATCATAAAAACATTTATGTATTTTCGGTATCCACGCTGGGTATGAGGTGAACCTATATATATATATATATATATATATATATATGGAAGGCTTTTTTGGATATGTCTCCTAAAACCCGCCTTTCATACCAAATAGTTTTACTTCCATGCGTCTATTACATGGTCCTCCTATCCTCATGCATCCAGCTGATTCCATTTACCAACGCAAATAACTAGTGTAAAAATTCAAATTTTAGATGAATCTTAAATTCTCGGATAACGGTGTTGAAAAAAAATCTTTTCAACAATCTAAAATAAACGAGTTATAGAAAATTCGCAGAAAAAACTCTTTTAATTCTTATGAAAAACTATTACGTTTTAAGAACCCAAAATTGCAGCCTTTGTTTTAAAATATTTTTTGATTTAAAATGATAATTTGGGCAGAAAAGCAGTTAAATGTGAAGCAATGGCGCGTCCGTTGGTTCATTACTTTCATGTCACACTCGATAAGTCTCTCATATCGCCGTAGATTCCATAATAAGGCAGTATAGGCCTGCAATCTAATTAGGCACTTTATGAGCACTAAAACATATTTCATACATAAAACGGTGTTTGGAGTTTACGTAAGAACCAAATTAAAGCATTCCATTCAAATACCCCGCCTGTTTATCTCGGCAGCTCTCCAACTAGTTTGAATAAGAACTTATATACGTCGCCATAATTCATTTTCTATTCCATATTTCGAAAATTAGGATTGTCCGTTTCGGTCATTTTCCGCCTCATACCGAGTATCTCGCATTCAGAATACTCCGTAAATCTTTTGTCCGGTAGAGGCGGTACCTTAGACCTCTCCAATATCAAACCTATTCCTACTCTCCAGCTATATTTTCAAGTCCAAGGCCGTACTCTCTCTTTCTAGGAGGCGTTTCAAGTACCTTAGCACTCCCTGACTTCCTTCATCCTCATTTTTGTTGCTTTTTCAACGACCATTCTTGTCAAGCCGTTTAGAGAGGATAATCAAACTTAACGCAACGTTACGAAACATTGTTACGCAATTATGAACTAATACAGGCAAAGTAGATGATACTTTAAGTCAATTTGTATTCATTCGCCGTGCGCGGCTTAAGATAAAAATTCAACGATAAGTCTTCCGTGTCTTCCAATGTACCATTGAGCGAAGCAACAGAAAATCAAGGCGAAAGGCATGTAACCAAACCTCACAAAGTTAAAGAACCTAACGATCATGAAATATGATGTCTTCACTGGCAAAACTGATATCTGGAGTAAACTTCATGGAACAATTTCGGCTTTAAATCTTTGATTAAGCGTTAAATAGGAGTATGAAATTTTTGTGGCAAGTAGACTCCGTCCTGAAAAAGATTGTTGGTAATTTCAGAAGTTATGATGTAAGACTCTCAAGGACGCATTCCCGTAGGAGACTTTGTTTGGACTGATGAATCCCAATCCTGAAGTTATTTACTTTTAATTTAAAACCACCAGGAAATAAATAAAGGCGTGTAAATACACGCGTGCGTACATTGAGTGTATGCTTGTTATGGTTTGACTTGAGGATCGATACCGAGCTGGACCTGATGAATGAAAACAATAGCGTAATTCGACAGAGAACCGTGGAACCCCCGATAACAGGCCGGAAAGGATCAAAATAAAAGAGAGGAAGTGGAAAGGGTCTGAAAGACACGTATACTAATCAACCTTTTTGGAAACTTTTAAGTTGTTTGTTCATAAATTTTAGCTTGTAATCCTTTTTTTGTTGTCTTTGACGGAGCTAAAGACTACTTTTTTGAATCACCTACAGCGATAACGCATCACAATATTAAGCGTTGATGAGGAAAATGTCTACATTTCAGTATCTCAGTGAACATTAGTGAATCGACAAAGTCAACATAAGTCTAATTCAATGATTAAAAAAAACTGATTTTCCTAGGTTGGCTCAGAACTGGACAATAAGGATATTCCAGCGCAATGGGCTAAAATTAGACAAGGACTTGATATTTTCAGGATCAGTTCAAAATGTTTATGTCTATCGAATGGTGAAGTCTGAGAAAATTTGACCGTTCCGTTTTTACGCCATTAAATTCCAAAGTTGGGAAAAAATGCATGGGCTCTTATGGCAGCTCCGAAAAATGGCGCTAAAACTGTTGAATTATGATTGATAGTGTCTGATTGAGATTAGATGAGGATCTAAAAACTGTTTCCAGTAAAGATTGGAGTTTCAGAAACAATTTAGAAAAGTTTGACGACAATCCACCGTTCCGTTATTTTTAAAAACTTTAAAAACAGCCGTATTTTGTAGAAAAGTGAGTCAAATCAGCAACTTCATTATTTTTCAACGTAAGAAACAAATTTCTACTGAGGTGAAAATAATTAGCGGAGAACAGCTCGTGTAAATACTTGTCGAAAGCGATAATTTTCTCGATTTTCAGATTTTTAACACGCGTTTTGAATTTTTCGATAAACGTGACTAGTCGGAAGCGCTGGAATATCCTTAACCTGTGTAAAGGCAGGAATCACACAGTTTTAAGCACTAAATCTTGTTTTATTTTATGGAAACTTTTTAAGCACTCCTGGGCAGGAGTTACTGTTGTTCTACTGGGTGTACGGCTGACACATTATTTGCCAGCATTCACTCAAAGAACGGATTGAAGTGCGAAAGGAAAAAAAAAACAGGTCATACATTCAACTTGCTAAGTGTTCTTTTTTATCAATAAAGTGGATTTAAGATAATTTTCGACATCCACTAATTTCTAGCAATTTTGGATGAAACGGTCAGGTGAGAGCTTTTCATGATGGATAACAGTCTTTCTTGAAAACTAGACCTTCTAAAGTCTCTCCGGGACAAAGACTAAAATTGTGTCATAAGAGGAAATCATTTACGAGAGCATAGGAAGGTAAGTTAAAGTATGTTGGAAGCAAACATGAGTTTTAAGTGAGGCTAAGATTGGTGAGAATACGTTGCTCATTGGTCAGAATCTTTCTGCATCTCATTCCACTCTGCTTACACATCATTAAAAGGTACACATTGCATATTCGTCTCCTCAAAATGCATCCCATGTGTGTTACAACTGGTGCGTTAATGGCAATATACTTATTGTCTAGGGCACCTTGCGCAAAGGAAAAACTTGTTTTTATTTTTTTCTTTCGGGAACAAGTCCTGGGGAGAATCCCACCCACGGGGAGTCTGAGCGCTATCCCAGCACCCACCTGTTGAAATGTCATCTCACCAAAGTTAACCACTCAGAAAAACATAAAATGCTTCCTCACCACAAAACATAAACTTAGCCACCACAGCAGGTAACCTCAGCCCGACGTCCGTCGGCATAGGAGACCCCGCCGCCACCCTAAGTCCCCCCGACCCCCCCCGAGTCCCCCCGAGTCCGCTCGAGTCCGCCCGACTCCCCCCGAGTCCGCTCGAGTCCTCTGTCAAACCAAAAAGACACGGCGCCTACTGCTTCTTTCTTTCGCGCATAATAGCGTCCATCTCAGAGAATCCGTGGCATTTGCATGTGTATTACTCCATCAGTAAAGTCTCCTTTCTCTATCTCGCCCATGGGAAGTCATTAACATACGAGGTGGAAGAAAAGAGACGGAAGACGCGTGACGTAATTTGAGTAACCCAAGGAAGAGCCGTTAGATGGTGGCGCGGGAAAGGTTCGGTTTCAAATTGAGCGCCCTGCCTGAATGGCGGCGCGGAAGGTTTTACACCCGCACCAACCAAAAAAATCACAACGAGCTGCGGATGGCATATACCGACCGGCAACCTAATGCGCACATATAAGGGTTTCCGACAAAAGCGAATTCCGAAGCAGTCTTATAATTCTATTAACCGATAAAGGTTTTTATTTTAGGTGGCCCTGCACCTGTTTGGCGTCAGAAGCTGCAGCGGTACTTTGTCGTATTTTTCACTATGAATCTGTTTATCACAGCCATCATATCAAACGAAAAGGCTGGGTATGTGCTTTCGTTTGGTATGGCTAATACTGATCAGTCTGTCTTCATACTCGAATCTGAAACATGATCTTATTTTTATATTTTTTATTATCTTTTATATTGTTGTCGTTCCGGAGAAATCATCTTCATCAAAGGAAATACCGTACAACTAGGACTACTCACGTGACAAGAAACTGCAACATCCTTTTTTTTCTCTTTTTTAAAAAAAATAAAGTTATAGGATTATTTTTGAAGAAATCGTTCGTTTTTTAAGGATTATTTCCAAAATGGAGTTTTTTTTAAAAAAAAAGAAACGAACAGGATTTAAAATTATCTACTGGAAAGAAACATACGGTTGTGCATTAAGTCCTCACTCCTGTTTGTCAGGAATAACGAAATTCCTCCAGCCGCAGATGAAGACATCGGACTTACGCACGTACCCAGTTATCTCATGGAAATTCAACCTTCCAATCATCAACTGCAATTATGTATTCATACTGAACAAGTCGTGATATGGTAGCATCCCCATAGACCATAACTCATAGCCTTCCATGACATCATCCAATGTAAGACACTAACCTGACTGTAATGATCTGGATGCGTAATTACACATCATAGGCAGTTATTTCTGCGCTAGGTATTCCAGCCAGGCGCGGTCTTTTTTTGCCGCCTACGAAAGGCTTGTGGATTTTGCCGCCAGGGGGCGGGTCGAAAAGGATCAGTCCGCCATCACGATGCATACCGACTAACCTTTGGGCTCCGGTACGTCATGTTTTCGCGGAGCAAATGGATTGTGTTTGATTTATACGAGTCAAGTACGGTAGCCTCCCAAGATGGCCTCAGGCTAGAACATAATGGGCAAAATCCAAGATGGCGGAAGCATCAATAGCATGATCCAAAAATGCAGGAACAGCCTCTTTGATGCGGGTTCGTTTTTGCAAAAGACCTACCACCACGTTGGAGCACATACACCAGGGCGTTGGCTGGATCCGCACGAACTAATGACAGTCTTGCACAACTCATATGCGTGTCGTCTGCTAGCTTCTCTCGTTCATAAACTTATGCTGAGAGCAGACAATATCGCTACACGGTAGAGTTACATTTTTGGAGAAAAAAAAAGTATGGATGTCGTCTGGTAGTGACAGGTATCCGACTGTGAGAAAGACTTCAACGCACGCCACCGATCGTTAAGAACCCAAAACTCAAAGCAGACATGTGGACAAGTGTCGAATCAAAATCTTCTCACAATACACGAAACGTATGTCCACATGTTAAAAGGCACATAGGCTCAAGCATGGTCGCATTTCAAAATAATATTTATTGATTAACTGCTTCATGCCTCCTTGATATTGTTCAGAATCAAAAAAATAATCTACTGGGGAACTAAAAAGTCGCGTTACTAATAAAGATACTGGGAAATCAGGTTTATTAATGTGTAGTGCGCTTTTGAAAGTATCATTTATGCCTCTTTCCAAAAACAAAAGATTTAATGCTTGACTTTTACAAACAAAAGTACAACGAAGCAGTTCATTGCATCTAGAAGGTTGAAAGTGATCTGAACGAGGGAACAAAGCTCCGCAATATAGCTCTGCGTAGAATACGTATCTTTCTAACGTGGTTTGTTCTGCATCTTATAATCATTTTTGAAATACTGCAGTAACGTTTTAGGATAGTATGAGAACTTGCAATAGGGTTTACCTGAAAATCTGGCTTGACGACTAATTCCGAAACTCGAATCGTCAAAACATTGCATCGTGTTGGACGGCCCAACGGAAGTGTTATGGGGCGTTGGAAGTGAATGTCCAAGCAAAGATGAGCAGTCGCAACAATGCACAGAAGATGAACGGTATGACATACAAGCCACTTAGTAATGCATTCTTCACCCTAACGATACATTCATTAATAAACATTTACGAAAGCGAAACTCTGATCACGATTATTCCAAGCTTAGACTTTCGCTTCTATTACTTTCCAATGAGATTTGGCAAATTTGTTGACCGTCAAAGACGCGAATCTTAAGCCCCTCATTTTTTTATTTCTAGAATGGCAGGTATTTCCGCGGTGATTTGCATGAAAAACTTCCTTATCAGCTTGTCCAGTGGCTGATTCAAACTATTTTACGAGTCACGCAAACTGCTGTAAATGTTTGGGCTTATTCCATATTAATTAGAGATTGTATGTTTACGGGATAACACCTTTGAAATACTGCTACACGTCAAATTCCGATATCTCTTCATTAAAAATGTTGGAGAGCAAGCATGGGAGGATGAGCTTCCAGGGAAATTAACTGTCATCGGATCTAGATTCGCTTACTTTGTAAGAAGGAAAAAGTTTCTCCATGAGCCAAAAAGAGGAAAACTTAAAGTATACACATCGTTCTGTCTCAACCCATAGGTCACACATTTTAATTTCTAAAATATGTATAAAATAATCGGTATAAAGCTCATGCGAGGAGGTATCTCTTCAGAGTTTCAGGCAGCTTTTCCTCACTTACCAAAACATCAAAAAGAAAAAAAAGGAGAAAAACGGTATGGCCTCTTCGAAGGAAAAAAAGTCACCTCTAAAAAATGTAGAAGATGTTTCGGTATCAATTTTTCAAATATACATTTTTGCTCGAAACGTGAATAATTCAAGTAAATTTGGAAAAGTCTGAGACTTCAATTTTCAAAAAAATGTACTCGTTCTTTCAATGCAGAAGGTTAAAAATCCGATGACTGACAAGACCTGTGAAATACACACACAAGTGTTGCGTGGGTAAGCAGTTGACCCCTTCGCCTGCCCATACCAAACCATTCCACTATTGCCCAATACTTTTCTCCGGTTCCCTGCACCCCATCGAGAAAGCCCTTCTACAAAGAATCAAAGCACTTGACTGAAGGCAGCCAGGCTTTGACTGAACCATTATTAGATCAGCTGTTGTGGTTTATGAGTCGGCAAAGAGTTTACGAAATGGTGCAGTGTTGGGACATTGCGTCGGGCCGAGATAAGAGACGTCGAGTATGTGTTCCTCATGCGAGCAGTTCCTCACGCACAAGCGGTTGGTCTCCATTCAGACATAAACCACGCATATTTCTAAAGTCGACTCGCATGGATCACATTTCTCGCGTGCTGCTATCGAAGATCGGAAAAGATGGGAATTTCCCGCATTATAATGAGAAGCCAAGAATTTAGGGCACCGTGAAAAAAGTTAGCAAACTTGTATTCATCAGCAGTTCTTCAATCATGCAACCTTTTTAGGTGCTTCGTGAAAAGATATCTTCAACAAATGGTCAATCAGGGTTCGAAAAAAACAGGGCTCCAAAATCGAACGTAATGAATCGGAAGAGAGTAATTGTGATTGCCGACCTTGGCATTAATGTTCTTAATGCAATGCTGTTCAGCCAGACACCTAACATCTGCATCAGATCTACTCAGCTGCCGACTTAAGACTATTAATCTTTGTGCGGAGTATTGACTCAAGAGCATACTTGTCATAGTCAAAAGGCCATCCCCTCCGTCTGGTGCCCTAATAATTATTTCCGATATCCTACATTTTTACTGTTCACAAGAGAAATAGAGCTATTCACAGGTCCTGGAAAACTCCGGTTACCTACAGTTGAAAAAAGCGTAATTCACAAATGCTGCGTAGCCCTCTGAAATTCGAAGTTTAGCTCTTTTAATCTACAACATATACCATATAAAAACTGAAACTGTTTACGAATTTCAGTGAACTCACAATTAGGAAGCTCTTTAGTGAATACCTTTATCATAAGCTGTATACAAACTTAAAGATCTAAAACAGGGTAATCCAATCTTTTTTGTTATTTAGCTATGTGTGACAATTATTCTTTGAAGGACAGTCAAATTTCTTTTGTCTGGTCTAAAGAAAATTGTCAGGAACAATTAATTTTCAAGGTTTTAGTGTCGTGACATGAAAGTTCCACGGCAGAAGCAACCAAAACTCCCAAGGGACCTCCCAGCTGGACTCTCCGTTGTCCTATATTCTAAAATGACCTCTTCCTGTTTTGTTTCATCATGTCGGGACCCGGGTAGCCCTTTCATACAGAGAGTACTCAAATTACCCGATGTCACGGCATTTTCCAGAAATACCACAAGGATATATTTTTGTTCTCATTACCAGACCGAATATTGTACTTTTAACTTTTGAGGGGCGTGCGAATGGTGCCCTTGAGAATCTTAGCATGTCAAGTCTAACCCGATAATGCGGTAGTAGCTATCTTTTCGCTCGGTTCAAAACCAGCACTGTGCAACATGCTTAGCCTTGTGGACGTGTCAAACTTCCAAACATTGCTGACTAATAAGGCACGCGCGCATTGTACAGGTGGACGGGTTGCAAAATGCCAACAAAGCCATGTGTGAACTATTTAAAAAAAGAAAAAATCGGTATCAATTTTTCATAAACTATTTTTATTATTAACGAGGTCGGTACCTATAAGTAGGCCTTTATCACTGTTTAAACCATGGGAAAGGTCAACACTTGAGCGGACATTATTGATAAAATAAACTCCATTAACGGTTGAAAATAACCTCTAACTCAACTGAATTCAAATATTTTCGAGAGTCAAATAACTCTTTTCATTAATGCATAGGAATTGTGTTTCAAATATCGATTATTTAAAGCATAAATTTTCAATCGTTAGATTTATGAGGCCCTTTTCAGATCATCTCTTTCAATTTTCAAGACCATAAAAGAGAAAAAAATCAAAGTTTTATTTTTAAAAAAAGACGTAAAGAAAAAATTTCCTTAATCGGTTCTAAAAGAACAAGCACGAACTTAACATGAAGCGCAGGTTTGGTTGAAGGTGTTGAAACAGTTTTCTCATGTCCAAAACCAAACTCCAGTAAATTAGCCTACGTTGTTCTTACTGAACAACGCTTACTTCATTATAAATGGATGTAATAATTCTTGCCAAAAATAGTAATAATACCAAAACTTCCGTAAACAGCCGAAACGAGGGCTCATATGCAGACACCAGTTTGACAAAATGCGTCCTTGCAGACGACTTAAAAATCCAAATAGTTTTGACATACTGAAAGCATTTTTCAGGTTCTTGAAACAAGACTTCCATTTTTCTAAACTAATACATTGCACGAGCAGTAGAAAATACAATTTATGGAGTGCGCCCTAAATGGGTTAGAATGGCGACGAGTACTTTCGCGTCCTGCAGATGCCAAATACCAGCGTCGAACCACTGACCTTAAGATTGGTGTACCGCTTTTATGGAAAACGAGTTTTGGCGGGTGATAAACGACGAAACGGAATTAAGGCGCCGATAAATTATGTTTTGAATTTGACGCGGGCCGCGCGCGACGCACAATGCGCGACTTTTTAAAACACGCGAAAGTTTTTCTGTCAAAGTGACACCAGACACTTCGCATTAAAAACGCCGTTTTACAAAGTCGGTGTGGGTGGCGCCACGTCACGATGCATCTGTACATGAGGCGGTTTTGTACGGGTTGCCTACCTTGGGGGCAAGTCCAAAATTCAAAACATACTTTTTTGCACCGACTCGTTAGAAGATATTACATAAATGGTGTAGTGTGTTGGTGTCTGCTCACGTAGTCCTGTTTTTTTTGTTTTTTTTTGTATTTTTGTTTTTGTATTTTTTTATGTTTTTGTTTTTAGGATTTTTGTTTTTTTTATGTATTTTGTTTTTTGTATTATTATTTTTTGTATTTTTTTTTGTTTTGTGTTTGTTTTGGTTTTGTGTTTTTTTTTGTTTTCGTTAGTTTTTTTGGTTTTGTGTTTGTTGCTGTTTTTTTTTCTTCATGTGGCTTATTGTATACCGGAGTATTACAACAAATAGTACTACTTCGTGTTTCTATGCCCTAACCATTAGATTGTTTCTGACAGATATTTTTGGACTTGATCCGCTATCTGATCTTCATGCAAGGACGATTTCTATCGCTCCGGTTACTAAGGCCTAGATGTTACACAAAGAGTCTTCCTTGGATGTCCATTTAGACAATATGAGCAATCAACACAAGCAAAAGATCACCACATGCACGAAAAATATTGAACGAAGTTTAAGCAAATCTCAAAGTATTCTATTTAACACACCCTTATCAATCAGACTTAAAATTCTAAATTCACAGTGTAGCATACACTCTAAATTTTTAAGGTTGCAGTTTCAACTTTATGGTTCAACCCCTACGACGTTAAGCCGAAGCGGAGTGATAGCGGAGCGATGCACAAGCCACGTAACCTAACTTAACCTAGGGCTACCTAATTAAACGGTCACCAAGCCTGATGCCGCTTACTTCTCGGTGGCCGATATAGGGCCGCCGAGAAGTAAGCGGCATCAGGCTTGGCGACAGCCGAGCGGAGCGATAGCGAAGCGAGGCACAAGTGACTAACTAATCTTGGTAAACGACAAGGGGGCTCGTTTATGATAGGTTAAGTTTGGTTGGATGCCTCTTGTCTCGCTCCGATGTCGTTTTAATCGAGTTGACGACGGAAGATTGAACCAAAAGGTTGAAATTGCTACCTTAAAAAATTAGTGTAAAATACTCCATATGAGACTATACACAATCGAACTTGAAATACCGGTAATCAATTCAAGATCAGTCATAATCAAGCTGAAAATACTCGAAGACCAGCCACATTCAATCATAAATTTTATTTTAAGAACTTGAAATACATTGTGTCTAATAAAGCTCATATATCAAGATTTTTCGTAATCGCTTATTTGCGCTTCGTGCAACAAGATACTGCTTAGAGTAAAGCGATTTGATAAAGCCAGCCAACTTACTCCGATGATTCTTCTCACGATTTAGGCCTAACAAGAGTAAAAGCTACTAAATTTATGACGGATGATACATTATGCAGAACCAAACTTATTTTTGGTCGTAAGTTAGTAGCGAGGTGAAAACGTAGCCTCTTTTCACTTGACAAAGCTTGCAACAGAAATTGTTGTATCGTAAAGGTCAGGCGTTCTCACTGCTAGTCGATAGCGCCGTGTAATAGGTCATACTCATACGTAGTCATGTTTATTATGCTCGCTCATTATGCCTATCGAGTCTGCCATCCTTTCGCTTTCAAAAATAATATATCGCTGACAATGAGACCAACTTCCGATGCTGGAGGGAATACCCCACCCCATAGACATTATTTCATGTTTCCTTCCTTCCCATTTCACAAGGCGCTTGTAGCGTATTAGGTTTGTATCGGGTGAAACCTTTGTTACAGAAGTTCAATATCACATTGTTGAAACATAAGTTTTCAATTGATGAAGGCGATTTCATCCCTCTAATTATTGATTTCACCTTTAGTTTTCTTTTTCACTGCAAAATTGAGGATGTGGCTTCCTCCAAGGATTCGTAATTCAACTACAAAGAGTTATCACTCCTTAAGTATTTAGCGTGTTCGAAATTCTTGGCCGATAAGAAAAGCATAACAATTATAAGTAAGAGCACTCCCTCCTTTCTTTCACGCGTTGCTCTGTCCATTCTTCGTATGGAAATTGTCCGCATGTGTTGAATGAGTCAGCGCCTTCCATAATTTCTCTCCGTGCGTTAATTAAATTAAATTAACGCAATCCTCCACTAAAAGTGCTTTACACACTCAAGGCCGATCTGTTGAGAGCACGGCCAGTAAAAACATTGCATCTCATACGGAATGACTGCAATTAGCATCGTGATGCATTTTAACCTCCAAGATAAGACACTATCTTGAGGAGCCCGCCATTTTGGACTCTAACCTAGTTCCTCTCACGTTCGTTAGACACACTGCAACTTCAGTGACCGACTATTGGCCAGGAATTATTAACCCACTTTGGCCCAGTGCATTCAGTTCTACACGTCTATTAAAAGATCATTAACGAAAATAGGCCGTATATCATCAAAACAAACACAACATGAAGATTTCAAGATACACTCTTCTCGGTTCTAAAAGACCTCTGCCTTTTTGGTGCTAGAAAAACTACTTTGCTTTTGAACTTTCAAATGTTTTCTTTTATAATTAAGTATCGAGCATACAATTTTTTTTTGAGATGGTCTCAGAATAACTGCTTCTCGACATAACAATATGTATTTGGGGAAGTCCGTCACTTGTTTTATGGGTATCGGGACAAATCAGATTATACCCATGCTATGGTTCATTAAAGGAATATACCTATGTATAGCTATATAATTTAAAGTTTAGGTTAACCTCCCTTGTTGTATATGGCTATCAATATGCGTATCTTCAAAAGTAACCGGAATTGTATGGTTTGCCTCAGCTACCTTCACCTCCATATCAGTATGAGTTAGCTACATAAGGTCGATCTTATCAGAAGAATCTCTGCATATCTAGTATTAGTTTTCCAGCTTTTTATATTGAACAAATAAACGTAAATTGCGCAGATATGAGTTCTGAAATTAACATGCGAATGTTTAAGTAGGGTTTTAGAAATTATAAGAAAAATATTTAGACCATGTTCGTAAATAAAGAAAATCCAAGCGTCTCTCACAAAGACCCAATGAATCAAAGCTGCGCATTTTACTGTTAATATCTTCAAATATTTTCAATTTTCTTCCCGAACGTAGAGACACGAATGGATTAGAATGCAGCATCCAATCAGCTCTAAGATGGAGTTAATAGATTCGGTAGATGATTGAATTAAGCTGGGTCGCTGCGCATTAAGAGGTTAAGGCGTCAAAAACAATTAAAAAGGAAGTCAAACAACGCGAGGATTCAAGTCACGTGGTCTCATCACGTGACGGCGAGGCTTTTTGGTCGTTTGTGGGCGCCATCAAAACTGGTGGTCTACGAATAGAAACCGTAAAGATGCTGGAGGGCTGAATTTGATTTCATTTCCGCCAACTCAAAGTCAGACAGACAGGCGGTCCGAGAAGATAAACTGCGGAAACTGAAAAGCCTCAGGATGACCATCTTCTCAAGAGACTTGAGATAGATTAGCTGTATTTGCACTTGTTCTGGTTTCGATTTTGATCCAGTCTTCTAGCCTCCGGCCAAGGTTCAAATATTTCATCCTAGTAGGCTGT
>Ga0058701_10002874_pt1 | contig 13353 bp, 8 predicted proteins | sample AgamicOrMae_FD_97039 | JGI IMG/M metagenome (GOLD analysis project Ga0058701, IMG submission 97039) | Agave microbial communities from Guanajuato, Mexico - Or.Ma.e | ecosystem: Host-associated > Plants > Phyllosphere > Phylloplane/Leaf | place: Guanajuato, Mexico | collected 2012-06-04 | reverse complement strand
CAATTGGGTGCTAATAACGAGCAGGGCCTACAGTAATACCTTCTTATGAAGTTAAAAAGAAATTATTACGAAATGAAAAAGCATCATAAAGTAGATTTTCTTCTTCTTTTTTTTGCGAACTATGATGTTCCTTTTGAGGAACCGTACATTGCAGCATTTCCGAGTCGTTACGAGCCAACGCTCATTTCTCATGAGGTTATCATCGATATGGCAATGACGTTTGAATGAGTAGGAATATTTATGTGATAAACGTTAGATGTGACATCGCCTTACTCTCTTGAAGTTCAATACCGTAAATCACACGAGCGGACCTATTCTGAACCTACGGCTGGCATACCAGCAGGATGATGTATGCTGATATCAAAGCAAACTTATCACAACCTCCCATGAGTTAAGTGACCGAACCTGTATCTAACCTAACCTAAGCTAACCTACGATAACCGAATTCTCGATATATTTGAGCTACCTAAACCGTGAAATCAGCTATGGAAGCTGGAGCAACTCGACTTTGAGCGACTGCAGCCTGTTTAGCTATTCTCTCTAAGGTAGTGGCACTCAAAGTGCGTAACATCTCAGTTACTTGAACAGTTTTCCTCCACTTTAGAAGATGCAGTTTTATAAGGAGAAATGCAATAAAAAGAAGCAGCTTTGATGAAAGCAGGAGAAGAGACAAAACACGATGTTTGTATGAATAGAAGCGCAGCAATCTAATATTTTCTAAGCCCGCAGGACACTTTACGAGCTGTTACAAAATCTTAATTAAAAGCCAGGAAAAGCGAGTTGAAAGCGTTTGCATTTTCAGAGATAAAGGATGGCCTTGGTAAGTTGCCGCCGCGCCGCGCTGTCTCAAAGTCACCGATAGACACTCAAAAATATAATAGGGATCATCCATAAACTACGTCACGGTAATTTTGGCCTTTTGCCTCTCCCCCTTCCGCTCTTTTCACGGCACGTCACATAGAAAGTTCCCGTTCCCATTCTTACGTTAAAGTATTTAAAATAATCTACTTTTTTCGCAAATTAGGTATTTTAAATTATTTTAGTTATTAAGAGTTTCAACGTCAATTCATCATAGTTTTTAATAATTTGTAACCAATAAAAGATGCTGCAAGGAAGAAAACGGAAGTCATTTTATGGGAAATCAGGTGCTACCCTAAATGCAAAACGTAAGTTCTATTCGCACGCCTATGTTTATATCAGGAAGACTTGAATGCACGGAAACCAACCCAATGCATTTTACATGGCAGGTGACTTGAGCGCCAGTAAACATTTTAAAAAGGGCAGCGTGCGAATAGTCACTTTATAATGTAAAATAGATTTTTGAGGTACGCACAAATATTTTTTTAATAGCAAGGTTAATAAAAAATCGAGGGACTAGGCTTTCGTCGCTAAAGGAAAACGGTACTGGTATTATACTAAATTATTCAGAGTAATGCGACCTACTGTTTCTGTCTAATCAAACGTATTGTCCTAATTAGGAGAGATATGGCATCACCACCACTGAAATTTTCATACTGAATGGCATGGCAATTGAAAATACCACTTATTTCGCACTAATGGCCGAAGATCGGGGCACCCCAACGATGGCATTGTTCAGGTCTCAAAAGGATGGTTGGGAAGGGTCGACTTGCGTTCAACAAAACGTCCGACGGAGCAAAACAAAGTTCCCTCAATATATTTACCGAAGCCCTTAAAATATCGGACCTTTCCATTGAAAGCACCCTTATACTGTTCTGTATATTGGATAATACGTTTCCACAGCAATGCTTGACTTGGCGTTTAAAGTACAGACCAGAGAATACGCTATGAATAATACAAGAGCATAAATGAAAAAAACACTCACGCTCAGGTTTTTTTTTTCAAAATGGCATATGAAGTCAGTTATCTTTAAAAGAAACCGGGTTAAGATGGATATGTATATCGCCATGGAGATCTGCACCGGTCATACACAGTAAAAACAAAATCCCGTTTTGGGGAATGCGATACCCGTTTTGGGTGTGAAACCAAAACGGGTATGGTACGTATTTCGTTTATTTTTCAAGAGATAGGTCTTTGTTCAGCCATATCATTCAAAAGGTCTCGGTGAGAGCTTTCCATTGATGTGGCTGAACATAGGTCTATATTGGAAAATTATGCCAAAATCCGCACTACCCCCGTTTTAGTTTCATACCCACAACAAGGTATAGCATTCCCCAACACGGGGTTTTGTTTTTACTCTGTAATATTTTTTCATGTTTTAATGCTTTCCTGCTGGTCTCATGTTTGAAAAGCAAGCCGATTAATTGTCACTTCCTTTTGCCGCTTTTTTATGGAATTCATCTTCAGCTAGGGCCCATTTCCTTTGATTGAATGCAGACGCCGACTCGACAGAGCAGCCGCCGCACCGCGGGGTCTGTGATGCTGTACAGTGATTAAAACCGAGTTATGAATAAAAAGGTGTTCATGAAATGGCGACTGTTCCCTAGTTGAAATAGAAAGGCAGTCATGATTGGATCAAGAAGTGTTTTTCCTTCAGTCTTCAAAGTAGAAACTACCCCCTGTTTCACGTTGTTCCCATGCCTGTTTAGGGTATTAAGGAAAAACAAGGGAAGAGCGTAATTGGGTTATTTTAAAAGATCAATAACCAATGAAAAGGTCTCGTCAAGAGCTCTACATTGAAATGGTTATCAATAAGGCGTACCTCCATAAAAGTTAAATTACGCTGTTTTCCTGTAATACTTTCATGACTGGAACAGATATGTACGGTACTACCTAAAACATAGGTTAGTTTTTATTTCATTATTTCCTCCTTAAAAGCCACAGGAATTTCTTTTAGGTAAAAACATAAAAAAAGCAAGGAAAGCAAAGCAATAAGCTGCGCAGCCCAAAATCCATACCAACTCCCACAGAAATGATTTCTGATACCAAGTAAATTATCTTGATATAGTTTTAAAAAATCCCTTGCTGAAAGAGATTTATTTTTTACTTCAAGAAAAAATTCTTGTGCCAAGAACAGAAATCTTGCGGGAAAAAAATAGTTTTATCACTATATGAAGAATTACTAGGCATCAGGAAACGTGAAAACATTTCTGTGGGTGGACTGAATTTCAACTGAAAAGTGTCATTTACAAAGTGCTCGTTCTGAGCGTGATAAAAGTTAAACTTTACTCTAAAACCCGTGGACACTACAGGGGTGAGTTAGGTTAGCGACGTAATGGCAGCAGTTATGCATTAGATACGTGCACAAGCCGCGAGCGTCAGTACTTGCGCCCAACAAGCCGTTCTCGTAAGTAGAAGCGAGGTACAAATGAGTTGGGAGGTCGACACTAGTTGTGTTATCACAACATGGTCGGGTCGGATAAGGTCGAAACAGGTCGGAGGGGACGGGTCGAGGACAGTCAACCTTGCTAAACGTGGGGAGCAGCAACGAATGAGGTGATCCTCTTGTAGCGCAATCATTAAACGGAATAGTTGTTGCTTGCTGGCTCCCTGATAGTCGTCTAGGTGTTCCCTTTAGTTTTCGGAGGAATGCTGACCGGGAAGCTATTTCACATAGGAAGATATAGGGTGGGAAAAAACGGCTTGCCTGTACGAAAAGCTAGATTTGAATGGATTTTAGGTTGGATTTGAGGTGGAGTGTAAGGTTAGGTTATGAAGGTTTAAGATTAGGCTTTGATTGGGTTAAATGTTAGGTTCAAAGAAAGGTTTCAGGTTACATGGATAGGTGATGCAGAACGGTTTAGTTTAAGGTTACAGTAGGTTAAGCTTTAAATGTATAGGCAAGGGTGGAGAGATTAGGTTTAAGGTTAGGTGAAGGGTTAAGTTTAAGGTAAAGTTTAAGGTGAGATATTGAGTCACTGCTTAATCTATTGAATGAAAATTTAAAGCCGTTTTGAAGGGTTTTCGATTTCAACGCAGTAAGCCGTTCGGAAAAAGATGAGTTCATCTTATATTTGATTTTTTTCTGGCCCCAGAATATTTTTCAAAATACTGCCTTCCAAAATCACGAAAGTAATATTTTCAGTCATTTTCAAACACCAAAATTTACAATTTTTACATAAAAGGAGCGATATTTTAGTTGAAAATTTTGAGTAGCTTAGAGAGCAGGGTTCAGATTTTATTCACATTTATTGTAACCTTTATTTCTAAAATGTATATTGTATACTTTTCACTTTATATACTACATTCTTGTAATATTGGCTCATTTTCCATTAAAAAAAATTCAAGATAACATAAATTACGAAAAAAAATGCTAGAGGAAACAGAACATCAAAAGGCAAATAATGATTGCAATCATCATTTCCGCATTGCACGCGTGAAATTCAAGAAAAGGGTACGGAGTAAGGGATCTCCGGGAAAGTTCTTTCGATATTAAGATACGTCACTCACAAAACCACAGTGGAAAAGAAAAACAAACTAAAAGAAAGCCGATGAGAGAAATCTCGAAGGAACGGCTTTGGATGAACTCGAATGTAAAAACAAAAGATCGGCTAAAATTATTTACCGCTGAGTGAAAAATCCGGTGAACTGTGAAAACCCCGGTCAAGATGATAGTATTAGGACGGGATATATCCAGAGGGGAGATATCCAGAGGGGAGATATCCAGAGGGGATACACCCTGTAATTCCATTCCCCTTTTTCCTGCTGATCGCGGTACATCGACACTTCTTGTAACCGAGGGAAAAGAAGAAAATAAAGATGAACCAGTTAACAGGTCAGCAAAGATTTCCGGGGGCCTTATTGAATTTTCTCGGCCCCTTTCTATTTTTTAATACTGTATTCATTTATTTTTAGTAACGCTCCGAGGCTCGCCAATGGATGATGGCGCCGCGTGCGAATAACCAAAGGGTGGTGAAAACAAAGACTGGTTCTGAAGGTGAAATGGCTAGGGCCAGCTCTTTTCCCACATCGGCATGTAACGATTTTATTGCATCAGTTACCGTAAGGGAGGGAGCTGAAACTTTCAAGAGTCTCTCAAAGGATTACCAGATATTTTACTTAAACGAAATAATTGGCTGGATTCGATACACCCTACCTACAGATCTATCTGCGTATGAGCGCAACAGAGAATTTTAAAAAAGGGAGTGTCTACTGACCCGACTGTCTCAAGTAGAATGTATTAGGTTGCGAGTTCCATGCGTTCAAATCATCTCCCATTCAAAATGTATTAGGCTGGTTACGTGGATTCAAGTCTCCCTATATTAATGCATGTCGGGTCAATAGCAACACCCTTCAAAAATGCTTTTGGAACAGGTTTGTTTTTGAGATGGATACAGCTAGAGTAGAAACGGCTCAGAGAGAGCTTTCTGTACAGATATGGCTACCAATAGGCCTACAAAAATACGATTTTACATATGAAAGAAATACGGACGCATTTACACCGTGCACTGCACACGTACTTATACACGTGAGTACGTAGGTACTCTTATACGTAACGCGAACAATAATGCCAGCATTAATTATGATACTCTTGTTATACTTTAATTCTATACAAACAACTTGTGGGCGTCAAAAGAAGTGTGCTATAACCGCATATTTAGACTAAAGAGGGGGATATCAGATATCTCTGAGATATCTTTTGAGCCCATAGTATTCAGTTAAATGGCTAACGTCGTCTTCATGTGAGATTTCGAATATTTGATGGAGAATCTACCAAAGTCCTTGGTTATGTCATCATTACACAACATTTTAATTGGAGAAACATTTTAGGATATTTTTCCTGCTTCTTCTTTTGGCATTTCGTTCGATTTTCTGGGTGGCTACACAGTCTCATCTGGATGTTCTACGAAAAACAATTCTGAAATAATGAACTTTGAGCCAGACATTGGAAGTGTCCTGAAAACAATGATTATTTCGACGCGATCATTGCGAATAAGAGGTCCTGTTAAATACTTATCACCATTTCGGTCACTCTAATCAAATCCACATAACTTTTAATCAGGAATTTCGTTAAAAGTCTGCGTATAGGAATGATAACATATAACTTTCGGTCTAAACTCAGTTTAAAAAAAAATCACGACTCGTCAGAATTTTATTGCACTATGAGAATTATCGCTATACAACCGCATAGGTTAAGTTAACCACAATTTAGTAGTAGTTAACGCGACATTTTCCTCGATTCGTTCCCACTCCGATCTGTAAGCAATTAAAGTTTGATGCCGCTCTCCGTTAACGGTGGCTTTAATTGTTGCCGATACGTAAGCGTAACACCCTTTGGGTGACCGTAATTTACGTTCGTTTACGTTTTCTTAAAAGCCTTGTGCCTCGGTCCTCTATTGTTAGGCGAAAAACGTGAAACACTTAAGGTAGAAAATGCAATCTTCAAAACTTCTAATGTACGGTACGCATATTTTCCCACGATGCGAAATTCAAAGTTAGAAGCACTTTACGGGCTGAAACATAAATCATCTTTCTGAGGGGCGGCGAGATCATGCATATCATTTCTATCTTTTTCTTCCCTTCCTCTCTCTCTTACGCTATTGTAGCGAGATGGCAGCATTCTTGTTATAGACGTGCCTTCAGGAAAGTCCCGATGGGAATGGAGCCCTCGACGATACCAGATTCCACCTCGACGATACCAGATTCCACCTTGACGATACCAGATTCCATGGATGATGGCGAAGTCTAGACTAGATGGCCCAATAAAACCCACATAAGGGTTCACAAGGAATGTCCTTCCAAAATTGTTGGATGAAATATAAAAATCTTGCAGCAAATGATCACAGAGAGATCAGTTTCATCAATAAATTAGAAAAAAATTCGCTTATTAAAGAAAAATCAAAGTACAGTTTCTTGGATTAAAAGCCACTTTGACTCTTAAAATAAACGGAACTCGCAAATAGATCTGTACAACTAGAGAGCTTAATAATATTCTTTAAAATTAGGACGGTTGGTTGGCTTTGAATTTTGTAAAATTGGCAAAATGGGACAAGTTCAGTCCACACGTTTGGTACATTTAAGGTCACACTTTTGTCAACTCAAATTACCGAATGAGCCAATTTTAATATTATTGGGTGAAAACCAAATATTTCAAGAAGAAAGCTGCGTTGCTTAAGTCTTATAAAAATTAGTAAAAAAAAAATAATTTAAAAAAAAGCGACAGCCAACTCGGTTAGTAAACGTTACTAGATTTGTCAGTAAACGTTACTGTAAACTGTACTCTGAAACGCTAACATTTACTAGCAAACATGCAAGCGTTAACTAGCCAAGTTTGGCTGTCGCTTTTTTTGTTGTTATTTTTACTAAATTTTTAGTTTTCTTTACTAACCCACTTTTCTCAGTGTTGTTGGGTCGATGTAGCTCGAGTCCGTTACTAGGTATCAACAAAGTATTAATGTGTAATTTCTGGTTAGGGGTCATCCATAAACAACATAGCCGTTCGTAAGCCATGTTGACGTCCCTCTTACCCCGCGTAAATATCCCCTTTTCCACGAAGACCCAGCGTAAAAATAAGTGACCATAACCAATGGATGGCCCTCGTCAAGAAGTTGATACCTGCGCGCGCTCTGTTCATAACGCTGCAGCTATGGAGAGGTGATCCATAACGATGTATCAGCAACGGTGCGAATATACAGAACGTAATGAGTTGCGTTGCAGCAGCTGCATAGCATGATGAGCACAATCTAAACTTAAATCAGCGAGAGTCTCTGAGATTCAGTGAAGATTCATTGAATTTCAGTCAATATAGCACCACTGAATAAAGTCAGTTCACTGATTCAAATTTAAAGTGCAGTAGATTGCGTGCAGTAATCAAATTATTGACGGGTGCCATCGCGATCCTTACTCCAACTCTCAAAGGCTTCGTGGTTTACGAACGATCCCTTATTCAGGACGATGTAATAAATAAAGGTAAAGTAGGTCAAAATCCATCAACACGCTTCAACTCAATTATTTCGGCAAACTTCGAAACCCTTCAAGCATAAACTTTTATCAACAGCGGTGAGTGCGTTAATGCTCGCACTGAGTTAAGCCCACTGGGAGTATTTTTGCTCCTCACATGCTTTAGCCGGAGGTTAATTATGTTCTGTTTGACCTTGAGACAAACTTCGCGGTGGCCATTTAGGGAAAATGCAGCGACGAAAGTTGTTCAAACTTATTTCGTCTCAAAAACTGTTCCAACCGCAGCTCAAACGGTCAAAAGGCTCTCTGCTTCAATGGTTTCGAAAAGGCTCTAAGATAGAAGTTTTTAGAGAGCTTCTAGATAGAGCAAATTTATCCAATATAACCGCAATAAACTTACGAATCAATAGAAATAACATAGGTTATTATATCGCAAATCCTGATGCCGCTTCAGTAGTTAGGGCTATGACAGTTCTGGCGCAGCACCTAACCTAACTTAACCTAGGGTTATTTTGCAACCTAACCTAACTTAGCCTAGGTTAAGTTTGGTTAGGTACTGCGCCAGAACTCTCATAGCCCTAATTACTCGCTTCGTTTGAGGCGGTAGTTAAAGAGCTGGATCCCTAAAGAAGCGCAATCGACGATAGTGAAGATCGCCGCTATACAAGGGAAGGAAGGAGCAGCGACCATTTTATGTGGACGCGAGTATGTGTGTCTCACTCACACAAAAGGCAAATCGTATTTTCTCTCTCTTTCTCTCTCCGGCCAATCAGAGCGCGCAACTTCCGTTGCGCCTCTTTTAGCGGATCCAGATAGCGGTAGTATCTGCGAGCCTGAGAGAAGTGGAAACTCTATTCCCAATGCTGCCAATCTAATCAATTCACATAAAATGATTTTTTGAATAAAAAACCTAATTGTAGCGAGTTTCTTTTCTATGGTTCTACGGAGAATGCATATGTAGCGAAGCGTTAAGACATGACTTCATAACTTTACGCGGTAGAAATAACGGGTACAATTTTGAGACTACAAAGCGAGGAAGGACATCCCAAGACGGTTGTTCAACCTGAATCTCTTCCGCGTTTATTGCGAGGCACGGGAAATTCTCCCTCCTGCGTGTATTTCATCTTAGGCGAAAGGTCTCTCTTGATCAGCCATAAAATGTCACGTACCGGGGTTCGAGATGGGTTATTCAAGCGAGCAATGTGTCGGGAAGGAAAGAGTCTTTCAGGATTTTAGACTTTCCTTGCAAGAGGAGATGATTACGTTCCTTGAAAACTGTGAAAACTGAAGCAGCCGAGCGCTAATTTCAAAGACCAGCAATTAACGGACCTAATCTTCCAGGAAATATTCAGCTCTGATAACTTGTTTACGTCGAGAAAATCTTGATTTCACTTGCTGATAGCGTCGCACTTTTGCCATGCTGTGGCCTTATGACATCTTAATCGTTAAGAAAATTTGTTTTAGGAACAACGTGTTTACTGTTTGTAGCGCCATAACGTCGAGGGAAAAAAATAAATTTCATCGTTTTATCAACATAAAATTGAAACTTAAGCTTTTATAAACAGCTGATGCAGATCTCACTCAATCTAGCATTCGTCAACCCAGCCAAACCTAACCTCACACCACGGGATCTAAAAAATTACTGGATCGTAGCAGAAATAACCCTATCAAACTAATTGTAAGTAAGGGATATGTAATATATAAAAATTCGCCATTTTTTGTTTTAATGTTTTGGCAATAAAACTTGTGAATTGCAGCGATTTCTCAATTTTAACTTTTTTTTTCCTACTTGGATGTAGACATTTCTTTTCCATCACATTTCTTTTACCTCAATTTAACATGCTTAAAATATCCTACCATATCCTAACCCAACTACTCATCACCGCCCAGCAATGTCGTTACGTTACTTTGGAGAATGTATAACGCCGTGGAGGTGAAATGCATATAAAGATAACCGGTACGCTGCCACTTGTTGGATCGACCTAACCTAACTTTTCGTGAGCTTGCGCCGCTGGGGTGTAAACGTGTGCTCGTCTGAAATTGTGGTGCGAGCGGGTAAAGAAGTCACGCCTGCCTTATGTCACCTGCTGATGCCGCCGTTTTTACGAGTCGAGGAAAGGTTTCCGTCGAAGGGTTGAAAAGGGCTGACATGACGCCACATTCCACAGCGTGACACCGCTGCTTTCGAAGCGAGCAGCGCCTTCCTTTATTCAATCACAAAAAGTTGTACTTTTTCGAGGCCGTTCACCAGCCAATATCGACGGTCGAAGAAGAGGTAAATTCGATTAATTACACCAGTTATTTCGATTTTTTTTTTTGGACAGATGATATTCTTTCAAAGATTCTGTTAAAGTGTGCAATGAATCATAGTTAAGAACATTTTTTTTGTTGAAAAAAATAAAAATAAAGCAAATTAAGCTTTATTATTTTTTTTTATATTTACGAGACTTTTGTATGTCAAAATTAAGAATAATCGGGGTAGGTTGCATCCTCCAAAAACAAGATAAAATTAAATTCGCCATTATTCGTTCAAATATTTGGGTAAAAAAAAACTTGTGAATTGCGGCAAGTTCTCAATATTAACATTTAGTTTGTTTTTCTTTTTGTTTTGACTTGGATGTAAAAAATCTATCTTCCATCAAATATATATATATATATATATATATTACCCTATTGGACCAGCTTACAAAAGAGTATAAATCTGCCCATACATAAACACAAGTCCGTTAAAATAAACATGTATAATTCACGATCCTGAGACTAAATCTCTAACATTGAAAAACATCCTTTCAATGCTGACAAAATGTCTAAAATCAAGACAAGAATTCTAAATCAAAATCAGCCTTTCTCCAAGGAAGGTAAAGTCTCTAAAATCGAGACAAAGTCTAGAGCCAAAACATCTGCTCAAAACAAAAGCTGACACGATTTTTCAACACACTGGGCACAATGTAGGCCTATCAATTCACATGCTTTACTAAAAGATGCACATGCTATTTTATAACGACTGTCTGAACATTGAGTAGGGTGAATGCAAAGCAGAGGAGAATGTTCTAGAAAGAAAGCCATTGTGAACTCGATTTGTTGCGGCGCCAAGAACCTCCTTCTTATTAAGTTCCCATCGAAGAAAATGCAATATAAGGACACCTGTAGCATCTATAAACGAGGCTTGCCCATTCCACGGCTCGCATTTTTACTCGATAAAAGAACAAGCTCAAGAAGAGCAAATAAAATTTACTGGTTCAAAAAAATATCGTAAAGAAGTGAAATATCCCAGCTTTGAAATTTACAGTGGTTTATGATTGTAAGCAAAGTTTCTGCATGATGAGAAATAGGTACTCGTCCTCAGTTGATAAGAAACGCAGTTCAGGGCAAGGGCCCCCGATATTAAGGGCGAAGATTTTAATGAGTTACTGAAGGCAGCAGGCTGCGACAAAGTTGTCGTTTTAATTCCTAGCGGGTTACTTGTTTGGATGTTCGTTTATCTCTTAAGACGCTTTGCCAACTTTTGGATCGTCGATGAAGCTTCGCCTGTGTATAATTATTGGAGACTTTACGAGTAACGTATATATTAAGTATTTTGCAGGACTGACCTTCTTCAAAAAGGGTAGCTGTCATAAGCGCCAAAAACCACAAGCGTCAACGCCGCAAGCGCCAATCCGTAACCGCCAAACGAGAAAAGTCGCAAACGCCATAGTTCTTATCCGCAACACTAACCTTACCTAACATAACTTAACCTAACCTAACTTGACCTAATACGAACTTTGGTGTTTGCGACTTTTCTCGTTTGGCGGTTACAGACTGGCGCTTGCGGCGTTGGCAATTGTGGTTTTTGGCGCTCTCGAATGCCCCCCCCCCCCAAAAAAAAACCAGACACGATCAAAATGAAAAAGCTGTGAACTTGTTAAGACTATCAAGACAAGACCCGTACAACTTCATACAATCAAGACGTATTTTTAATTATTTCCGAGATATGGCTGTAAAAAAACATATTAATCAAAAAGACATCTGTCGAATCGTTTAACGTTAGATAAGGCTATTGGTATGAAAATATCTTAAAAAGTGACGTAAGTACGCGTAATATCCGGTCGATGCCGAGCTTTGTACACAAAACAAAGATAGGGATCATGGTAGGTATTTTACTTTATCAGTATTGCAGCGTTCTGTAATACTGTCTTAGGAAATAATAATGTCTAACATATCTGTTTTCATGGCACTATCACTATACCATCAAGTTTTCTGTTTTTTAAGAATATATCACAAAAACAATGAAGACAACTGCGTGAGTATATACCAGAGGTGCAAACGAAAGATGTGTACTGATGTTGATATTGTATCCTCGACAGGCAACATTTGAGCCGAGTTGTAAAAATTTTATCATGCATAAACGCAATGCGGAATGAATTATTAATGAATTTGTCGAAAGAGTAATACAAATCATGTTCCCTGGGAGCTCATATTCTTAGAACTGCAGATCGACATTTCTCCGGCGAGTCGAAAGTCACCAGTACCGAAATCTCCGCCAAAAAGTATGTACCGTATATTTGGTACTATCAGTGACAAAAGTATTGGTTCCTTTCATATGTTTCAAACCTAACTTGAAATCGGGAAGAAATACGACAAAAAGGCATTCGATTAGGTCGATAGATAGAGCAATTATCTATCGAATTCATTTCGTGCTATTTTGTTGAATCTCTTTTCGTTTCTAAGTTATGAAGGTTTGAAGACATGCAAGGGAGCAATACATTTAATGGCACAGTAGTGCATAAGAGAGAGAAAAAAATAGAGCTAAAAGTGTTACGTGCACAGACCTCCGTGCGATAGCCGATGAAAGGTCTGCGGAGATTCCAGACAAACTCGCAACGTGCCGGTCGCTATGGGAGGGGGTAAACTGCACGGACACATGTGTGAGGGTAGTGGGGGAAGGCGCATGAGCTGTTTCTAGCTGAAGCGCTCGATCAAAGTGGTTGCAATGAAAAGGCATCTTTCAAAGGAATTCTTGCGAACAATGCTACCAACTACTAACGTTTCAATATTTCAGCGTAACGCGGCGTTTTTTACGGCGTGAAAAATGAAAGGCGCTCGACTCATTTAAAGCCGCTCAAACTTCCCGCGAAAAATAATAAAAAAACTTCGTAAAGTAATAAACTCCACCACATAAGACACGTTCTCCTTGACAGATCCCCCGGCGCAACAGTCTATCCAACTCAAAGAATGAAACGAATCAAGTAGAGGCCCATTGTCGTTTCTTTTATTTTCAACTTTTCGCCGGCGAAAAGTTGGCAACACTTAATGACGTGTCTTTCGGCGAAGTTGTCTACCCTGGTTGGTGACGAAGTTGTCTCCCTTTGATCCTGATTGTCTTGGTCCAGCCCAGACGACTAGACTGCCCATAACGACAACCCTCCAGTTGCAGGATTCTGTAACTCGTTAAGTTGCCGAACGGTTCGCTTCGTTAAGCGCGGTAACGAAGTTTACCGAAGTGTACCGACGAGCCCATAACGAAACGCGTATTCTGTACTGGACTCTCGCTACCCT
>Ga0058701_10002873_pt1 | contig 13353 bp, 10 predicted proteins | sample AgamicOrMae_FD_97039 | JGI IMG/M metagenome (GOLD analysis project Ga0058701, IMG submission 97039) | Agave microbial communities from Guanajuato, Mexico - Or.Ma.e | ecosystem: Host-associated > Plants > Phyllosphere > Phylloplane/Leaf | place: Guanajuato, Mexico | collected 2012-06-04 | reverse complement strand
TTAAGACACTAAAAATTTTGAAAAAAATATTAAAATTTATTAAAAGAATTACTTAAACAAATAATTTTTTTTTATAAAATAAAAATCCAAGTGTTCCCCGTGGCCTTTTAGGTGCCTTTGGAACTTTGGGGAAAAGTACAAGTCAGCTGTTGGGTATCTTTGACTGTATGGCGGCGATGGCTGTCTGTTTGTTGGCCGCGGATGCTCAGTAATTAAGGTGAGGGCAGTTGGGTTGTCGAGGATATTGTGGAGAATCGTCTCTATCACATGGTTTATCTGTTGTGGGAGACTCTTCATGACACGTTAACTTGTTTTATCTACTCATTGCGCCTGCTCTGTTCCCTACTTGAGGGTGTTCAGCAAGTCTTTAACTTCTCAATATGAAACCATGAGATTAGGGCACCTTACTCTCATGATCAAACGAGCTTAATGTTAGATCTGGCGCCCCGACTTCTCAGTATCTTCGACGTCTCCCCGTCCCCCGGTCCCCCAAGGAACTTATCCTAAAATCGGTTGCTAAAATATTAACTTATTGCCTAGTGATTAACTATATGCACTATTCTCCTAACCACAATGTTATTCTGTCAAACATTTTGTCTTTGTGTCAACGTGTCTTAAAAAAAAAAGATTTTACAAGGGCAGTTTGCCGCTGGGCACAGCCACCCGCTGGAGGGTGGTACGCGGTACGGCGTGCTCTGATTGTGTGAAATAGTTACCCAAACACATCCACCGCAAAGCCTCGGAAAATTAACGTGGCTGATTTGGCTGGATTCGATCAGTATCTACTTCTACTTCCTGAGCTCTTTCACTATAAGATGCATACAGCCGCATGTAGAAAATTTCAGCCTTTTTTCTTCATGTTGCCGAAAATGAACAACAGATGCACTGAAGTACCTTTGATATTGGTTATAATTGGGGGTTGGAAGTAGAACACATGATGTTGAAAACGCAACCTATAAAACTAAAACTGCAAATACGCTACAACGACTCTATCAAATCAATTATACCAAAATTACGCAGAAAAGCTCTGGAGGGTAGTAAAGTCAGTCAAAAAAAAAGAAAGAAAGAAAGTATCCAGGAAAGAAAGAAAGGAGGGTAGTAAAGTGATTTTTCAGGTTAAGGTGCAGATTTGAAGAGTCCCACAAGAGAAAGATATTATCATTTTTTTTAATACTCTGAATGAATTGAAGAATCTTAATGGTAAATTCAAGTTTCCCGCTGGTTTCATATTTACCGTGGTTCGTTAGTACTTCTACTTTCTAATTTTAAGCGTTTATGGAAAGATCGATGACTTGTAGATGAAGCTTTTCACGGACAGAACCAAGGAGAACATCTCCAACATCCCATCGCAGCCGCCTGTCCTTCGACTTTCCAAAATACATGCGTCATCTAACGTCACCAATGGAAGGAAACCGAAATTCACGCAAACAATCCTCACACCTAATACAAAATTAATTGTGATTTTATAAACAACGATTAATAACACCTGCGTCGGAGTTGGTTCCGGAATTATATCTGCACGTGGGTACTTACTCCAACAGTAGTAAATTTAGTTTATGTCACCTGACGGGTTATTACTGTCAGAATAATTCTCGGGGCATCATTTCCATTGAGGATTGGTGCAGTGTTTCACGGGTCACTCAATCGACTTTCTTTTGTTAGACATAAAAAATGCAAGCATCATGTCATCAAAATTTCTAGAATCTAGAGATACGATCAGTTGTGGACAGCTTTTAATCGATTTTAACGAGTTCTTTCTTCAATGCTCTGCGCCAAAGTAAAAGGAGCTTTTGAAAGATTCCCTACAAAAAGTTCTGAGATTATTGCCAGGCTATAAAAATTTGTTTGTGTTTCCAGACATTGTCTTTTTTTAAGGCGAGTTATAAAAAAAACAGTTTTTTCATGTGCTGATGCCGTTTGCAATAGCTAAAACGGGCACTTGCGGGATACTATAAGCTTCCTTGAGATGAAGAAGGGTAAGTTAGTATCCGGCAGCCAATATCTATGAGTCGGTCAATGTCTGCAGTCTTTGCGGAGGTTTCGAATCAACATTGTATTTATTTTCCAAAGAATAGAACTGATGTCGTGCAATCACATTTGTTCGACTTTTTTCCCGATATTCAATCTGTACGCTTTGAGCACATCACGCCATCCCATTTGCGCCAGATTCTTAATGCGCCGTTAACAGCTGCAAGACTTATCACATGCCGGACTTCCAGCTGCGCCACATTTCATTTTCGCGGTATCCTATGTGTAAAAATAAATTCCATTTGCGTGACAATTCGATGCAGGAATTTTTGTCTCTTTCGATTTCGCCTTTGTTTTACTTACTTTGAGTTAGATATCAAGTTACAGTAGGATGAGTATAAAAAATGGGATCAGGTTAAGTGAGATTAGCTTTGATGAAACTAGCTGATTCAGACGTCAGAATGGTTTTAAAAAATGACGTCCTATGGAAAATTTCAAGTTTCGTCACAGTAAGTTATCACCCTTTTAGGGCTGAGCGAGAGGGCCTAATTAAATGATATGCAGTGAGGTTAGGTGTGTTGAGATTTGGTAGGGATACACTCGTTCTTGTAGGTTTTCTAGGAACAAAAATAAGTGGTGCAAATAAAACGTCACACAGTTGGATATTGTGCGAATAATGGGCTTGCGCCGATGGAACATCGTGCAAATGAAGAATTAACCAACTGAGTTATCACGAAGTTAGAATGTCGCGCAAACAGGATATCATACAAAAAAGTGGCTTATGTGGAATTGACCTGTGGGTATTTTTTATACATATTTTTAAAATACCTCATTTTTTCGTAAAAGGGTTGGGAAAACTGTGAATGTTTCGGAATAATAAAAAATAAGACTTCGCGCCTTTAGAGACACTGCTCCGGAGATTCTAGAACATCATGGACATACAGATTTGACATTTTTCGTAATTGCCCCTCCTTTTGTACCGTAATACAGAACATCAAGATACCCGGTAGTTTTGCCCAGATTATCGGATAACTTGCTCATATTCCAAAAAGTGCCTCCAATTAGGCGTATGAAGGTTTTCATATTGGAATGAAAGTGTTTCAGGAGTTGTATGTTAAAGGGATGGTATACCCTTCCAGGGTTGGGAACTTCTCAGAATTCCGAATTTCGATAAGATACCTCACCTAACCTTCCTAACTGGTCAAAGGCGACGGACGGAGTGAATTTCGCTGGTAACTTAAAACGGAACATCTGGTTTCTCGCTCTGGCTCTCTGACTGTTCATGGGTAGTTCTGCAGTTGCTCTCAAGAGAGAAACCGATGAACTTTGTTTATTTTCTTCGTCGAAGAATTCTTTTTTGGGGTTTAATTGAACACTGTTTTTGTGCGAGTTTTATTTTTTTCTATGGGCAAAATGTAGAGAAAAGCAGCTTTTTGAGATGAATGTTCCATGACGTCTTACAGTTAGTTGATGATGCTGTTGCTCGCGTCAGTAACAGAGGATTGTTAAATATACATCGTGGACTGACGAGTCTCTAAATGATTATGACTATGATTGTCTCAGATTAGCAAGGATCTTTAATGTTTCTCTTTGTGATCCTTTTATTTGTGTAGCTCCTACATTGTAAAGATAAAGTGTCTCGTAAACTCTGACTATTTAAAATGGCATTTCCTTCGTCTTGTTTTGTACCATTCGTCACCTAGCCGAGTGGAGTGATAGCAAAGCATTGCCTGGACTGGACACCTAACGTATTGTCGCCTACTAGTTATCACTTACTACACACAAAGCTGCAGTTTGTTCCGCCGAGGGTTATGCGGCAACATCAGTCTTGGTGACAGCTGAGCATACCGAATGCGAAGCGAGGCACACGGCACCTAACAAACCGTAACCAACGTGGTCATCATTACTTAATCTGGAAAATGTAATGAAAAGTTTAACCAGGTAATCAAAAGGTCCAAAAATATAACCTTAACTGTCACGACAGATATGTATTGAGTGTGCCCGTGTGCCAACTGCATCATTTCATCTCTTGCAATCTGAAAAAACTTGGCACCATATTTAAAAGAAAAAAAAATGAAGAAATGACTTTAGCAACTTGATACCTAAGAGATGTTGTTTAAGAATTCAACTATTTCGTTTTAGTAATTAGTAAAATTTAGATTCACGTGTTAAAAGAAATAAGAAACTTTATAGACTCAAAACCTGTGGGTTTGAGTGACAGGCATACCGAATCGTCAATAACTAATCAGTTAAAAAGTGTATGAGGCATTTCTGCGATTGGAAATAAACTGCGCAATGATGCGCGGTTACGAAAAAGCAGCATAGGCATTAATAGGAAATTTTCTGATATTTTGTATTTCTGTTTACGTAGTAATGATGCACTTTGGCTTCGCAGTTTTAAATGAGGAACGTACTCAAAAATGAATTTGATGCTCTTTTCAGCGTGAATGGTCAATTTCAGTCTGAATTCCATATAACAAACGTTGTTTCAATTATTTACTTCCACTTGCTGCGTCATGAGATATAAATAAATATCAATCTTGTATTTTAGTACTAGTTTACCGTAAGACTTTTCAAGATATCACAATTAATCATGTGTGAAAGAAAAGAAAATTGACGTCTTGCGGTATTGTTTTATCTTTCAGGTAAGTTTTGCTACTTTTTTAAAAGTAGGTAGTAAATACGCTTGAACGTATCTCCAAGAAGAATCAATAACTTTTTTACAATGTAGAAAATGACACCGTTTAAGAACTCTCATAAAAATACCTCTTTTTGACGTAGTTTCTCAGGAACTGTTGACCATACGAGAGAATCTCAAACTTTTAGATGAGCATTTTTTCTTTGTATTTTGGTATTAGAGAAATTTGTTTGTGTGGTCTTTGTTTTGAATAATATCACGCAAAGTGCAAAGCCTGGTCCTGGACAGCAACCATTTTGCGTCACTCTTTTCCGGTTGACCGTTCTGATACGGCCATATACTTTACCTGCGATTTCTGTCATTAATTATCGAAGTCGCCTGGGGAAATTCAGATGGATGGCAGAGCTCAGAGCGTTCATTAAAGGTTATTTTTCTCTAGTCAAATAAATTAGGAGAGTCGTTCACTTGTATTATACATCGTCTCTAGGCACAGATATTCCGCAGTTCCTATTTGCTTCATGGACCTTCCTCTCTGTAAAACATATTCCAGAGGCGACATTATGTGCGCAAAACCACATTGCCAACTTTGAGAGTTGCATTTTTCTCCGCTTGAATTGTACGTAGCGTCACCAAAGCTGAGCAGTAGATAGCGATGCACAGTGCAACTATGTTAAGCTAGCCTGAAATCACCAAACCTGATTCCACTTACATTTCATGATTTGCCGCCTTAAGCTGATCGGAATCAGCTTCGCGATAGCTGAGCGATAATGAAGTTTGGAAGAGGGCACTTTACCTATCCTTTGTGGTTTATATTAATTGTCATGAAGTAATTAAAATTGAACCGGTAGAATATTCTAAAACAAAGTGAGAGGGCGGTTCCCATTCTTATAATTGGTGACTTCGCTTCTCGAACAGGTGTGGTGTTCCATATCGCTTCGTTGCAGTAACTTGTTTTTATCTAGTTCAGGTGCACTTGACTTGCACACGCTCATTGGTCCATCTACCTACACGAGCAACCTGTTGATGAACCCACTTGTTCCTGTAGCCTTTTCCTACAAGCAAGCACTTACTGATGACGCTCGGGTATAATAGCAGCAGCAAACGCAGTAATTAAATTGCATATGAATCCCTACTTTGTCTTCATTTTGGTAATTTTAGTGAACCCACCAATATCTGTGGTCCAGCTCCAACCAAATGAATCGTTATTACTAAACGGCTGCCATATCTTCCCCTATCATATTTGGTAACGATTGCCGGTGGACAGTTTAATAATCCAGCTGTACAAGAAAGCTCACGTCCAGTGAGCTTTATTTCACATCAGTGACCCTGCTCACTGCTCATCCGACTTCAGTAAGGGTAATCTTACTTTTCCATCCTCGTTGCAACCCTTTTTCAATCTCCCCTACGCATTTTAGATCAGAAATCCCTGGGGCTAATTTTTCGAACTGCGAATGAAGTATTGAAACGAATAAAAATAGTTTTACTTATTAGATTGTTATGCAACTTGCTTTTCGTTATGACGAAGAGGACATAACCTCACAAATGGATTTCCCTGAATTAATACAGGATACAATAAGTATAAAATTCGCCACATCAGTGAGCAGTCGTCACTGTAAAATATTGACATCCTTAGTAAGTAGTTTCTAAGGAGCATGACAGACGTTCCTAATTACTGATGGCGACAACAATGAGTTACTATTTTCTCAACAGTCAGATAGCCATCTGCAAGGAAATACCATGACTGTTTTAGAAACCAGAAATGCACATTCAACATATCGCACCTGGCAAATTCCGTCTAGTGTTCCTAATCTCATACGAGACACTTAAAAATAAACGAGGCTTGTGGAATAAACGTTTGAACCTTTCTGGATGCTTCTGAATGTTTATTTTGAGATGCGTATTAACACCTTTGTGAGCTTGAGATAAAACGTCAATTAATCTACCGAGCTTTCTAGAGAACGTCATTCTTCTACGAATTAGTGTTGCGTTTATTAGGGTCTTCTTCAAATGATTTTACAGGTATCATCTTGTTATGAATCTCCATGTGCAGTACCTGTGAAACAGATTACACAACCAGACATCGAATTATGTAGGAATCAAACGGAAGATACTTATTCTATATACAGGGTGATTCAGAATGAAGAAACAATGAAAGCGTAGGTATGGAGGGCACCGTAGAAACCAGTATTTTCAACCCTGTGACCCATTTTTGAAAACGCCCCCTAACTGAGGTACCGGTAATGCGGAGGGTGAATAGGCAACCAGACTAACCGGTGATTACTGAGTTTAGCTGCTGCTCTTGCATTTGTGGAGGACTTAGTTGACAAAGTAACAACATGAGTTCACATTTAATAAAGCAAGATATGAAATATTTCATCCACCGTTATGTTCAGTTTGTATGCTACATTACTCCGCAACAGTCATTTAATAGATTGTACGACGGCAGCTAGGCATACGTTTGAGAATTAAATATCGAGGTAAACTGACACCAAACTGTACTATCAGTCCAAAAGGTAATGTCCTGTTCTGGTCGTGCAACAAGGGGGTGGCCAATGTATTTCCCCATAAGGCGGAGCCTTCCTGCGCGACCAGAACCGAACAATACCTTTTGGACTGATAGTACAACAAGGGTAGAAATAATGCGTTGAATTCTGGGAAAGTGATATCCGTAATCTTTTCTGCGTCAAGTAACAATAATCACACCATGGCTATGTGTTAACCGAGCTGGCCAGATCCTAGTACGGAAAACTTGTTAAATTGATATTCTAAAAAAAGAAAGAAATCGGCAACGAAAGCTGATGACGCATGTAGACGGCAAATAAAATGTTTAGGATCTTAGAAATATTCCAGTTCATCGATCGAGAGGTCCCCGAGGAGAAAAACACGACCTTTGGAATCAAGCTTTACTTGGTCTTGCTGTTTCTCGTCATCAGTTATTGGAGAGTTCCGTACACTTAGTACAAAACGTTTATTCAGGATTTCTGAAGATATGAGCATCTGGAATTTCCATGCTTTGATATAGTCTTTGGAAATAGTTCCTTTCTTTTTTTACCCCATTTTTACGGATTTCTTACGAGTTTCGCAGTCAGCCACTTATGCTGTCGACTGTGCATACATGTGGTCTTGCCATGCCAATAGGACAATTTTCAGCAAGGTTTGAAGCATACGCAATGTGAAAATTTGAAGAATGGAGCGTGAAAGAATGAGGTGGAGAGAGCAGCCATCTTAGTTTGTTGTTAATGACACAAACGACTACATTATTTCATTGGATCACGCTTGTCGAATAAACTTACGAAATAACATGAGGAAAACACGCACCTCTGATGGTCATTGTAAATGATAAAATGACGCTTTTTTTTGTACAAACTTGGGGTCGAGATCTCTACATATGGGTCTCGGGTAGTCCGTGGGCTACGTACACTTTTCAAGGGGAAGCGATCAAAGAACTGGTTACGGTAGCTGTTTAAACTGGGGAGGGGTCGGAAGGGAAAGGACTCAAGTGAGGGAGGAGAATTGTGAAAAAAAACGGCTCGAAATCTGTTAAGTGCTTTGTAGATGACAAGAGAACTCTTTGACGAGGGTTTTTCAAACAGCGAAATGTACCTACGTTAAGAGTCTTTTGGTATAATAAATCTTACGAGAGTATGGAGCTTGCGACAGTACTTCGCAATTACTATTAAAAGAAGTATCAGAAAGAAATGATAAACGGTATTCTAGCCTTCTGGTCACCTTAGAAATAAAAACTTTACATTTATTGAACAATGGGTACTTTGTCAATGATTCGTGACGTTAAGTAAATATTTAACAGCTACTGTAGTAAAGTCAGACATGACCTTATCTTGTGTATTATAATCGAATGTATTCATTCAAACGGTCTTTTTACGTGCCGTAATCAAGTAAAGAATGAAATGATTGATCACGTTGAAGCATTAATCTAAAATGAAGGGAAAAAATGGTGTCAAATGGTTTCTAAAAGAAAGTGTCTGATTTCCTCCTGGTGTTAAATTTATCATGATCCTTTTCAACATAATGTTTAGGTACCATTTCTCGTTTACTGATAGTGATGTGTTCAATGGGAGTGTTTCAAAGGTACAATAGAAAACCTGGCTTTTTTCCTACTGAGGTGTTTTTGGTTTCTTGATTATAATTTATTTACTCCATGAAGAAATCACATTTCTAAATTGAGCGTTCAAAGTGACAATGTGACGTCAACTGAAACAAGAATTTGTCAGTGCTAAAATACTTTTTCAAAAATTTCGATTTCAATCTTGCTTTCTATGTGAAAGTTTTTAAAGTACATTTTCTTGGTTCAAAGCAAAGCCCTCTAAAGCTCTGCACCGCAATTCCTATGGCCTGATTCCATTTCACTGAACTCTCAGCATTGTTAAATCGAATAATGCTTCATGTAACAATAACATAAATCTCCCTCACGGGTACAAAAGGGCTTTGTAGATGCAATTATACTTTAATAGTTTGTGTGTATATAGAAACTAGGCATCTTTGTAACATGGAAGGCCACATGATTAGCTTATTAATACACTTCGAAGACTCATTGTTAGGCCATTACCAAGGTTATACGTATTCTACGGTTACAAAGACCCAGTAACCACCAAATCAAGTCACTTTTTTTTTCGGGTTTTAATTTGTGCAAGATCATAATAAATTGCTTTGTGAGCGGATTACTTCGCCTCTAATGAGATACATTTAGGCCCCTTCCTGAACATGTTAAACGCATGTATGGCAAAAGGTGCATCTGACTAGAGATAAGTTTTTGTAAACAATACTTTCGCGGTCGTCTGAAGGGATCTTGACTTGAAACGTGTTATTCCGTCAGTAAGAAGCAAAAATGCTATTGGTATTTGCGCTTCAAATAAATTTTCATACCACAAACAAGTGTAGTGTTTTCCAAAAGTTGTATTTCATGTTAATCGTGACTGACGCACATTTTTTGAGAAACCCAGTGAATAGATATACAGGTACACCTAAAAATAATAATGAATTCTAATATTTGTAAGACCCTATTTGTGGAACAGAAGTGGTTATCCAAGTATTAGTCGCCTAACTTGTGAAAATACCATGTCTATTGACCTAACCACATTGGTATCTTACACACCGACACTGCCTCAGATGCACCTACATTAAAGCGGTAAGAAATATAATTTATGCACGCCTGATTGGCAAAAAAAAAATGGAGAAAATTTTGACTCGGTGTTTTTGGCCGGCTTCGTTTGGAGCATTGTTTTTCAGTCACAACAAAGTATCATGTTTTGTTTATGACGCAAAGGGTTCCTGCGGGACTTTCATGTGACGAGGATTCTTCGAATCCTTGTGTTTTGCCTCGTTGAAGGATTTTCTAGGGCTGTTCCACGTCACGTCGCCTGGATTTCCAGGTTAAAGGTCGCGGCGTGCCGCTGCCAACCTGGCCTTGCCTGAGATCTGCGTCAAAATTTTAGTACGTCGAGCTAAACGCCGACACAATACACACGTCGAATAGATGTCTGAATTCAACGTTTCCGTAAACAGTTTAGTGTCTTCTGAGAACAGCATTGAAGGTGTTCATTTATTGTAAGTGGATATTAATCGTTCATGACAGAGGGATGCTTAAATTATTATTTAGATAATGCTGTATTTTAAATTTTATATTATTATTTATATTTTGGATTATTTTAGTAATTAGTTGATTTATTTTGCTGATTTACATGTTTATGAAAGTATGGCAACAGCGCGTAGTATTGAGCTTGAGATGAGATTTGATTCTGTTTGTTTTCGAGGACATTTTTAATGTAGTGATAATATTGCTTCACAATAATCATAGTTAAGTTCAAGCGTTCACGGGAAATCCACAAATTCAGCATGAATTTCCGCTGTTGTGGAAATATTTCCTGAGGGTTAAGTACAGTTATTCAGGAAAATGGTTAAAATGAACTTATACGGACGCCTCTGCAGAAACTCCAAAGTGGTATTGCTGCGTTACGAGGAGGAGCGTTAATTAGGGCAGGCTAGATTCATTACTTCGCAAGTTTCGAAACTTGTGAATTATTGTCCTCGGGAATCACCCACCCAACCGAAGAGTAATATTTGGGGTGGTCCGCTGGAATCGATTATTTCATGAACCAATAGTTTTCTTTGAATATTTTTAATCTGAAAATCCGTCTTCCAAGCGAAGTTGTGAGCTTGACCGAACGCAGTGAGCTTATAAGATTCGATGAGGCACTCACATACCTAGAGGTACCTGAATTTGTGCAGATTTACTTTAGAGATATGAATAGTCTAGGTATACTTCCTACTAGATGTAGAAAGATCAGGCAAATGTTCATAAAATGTAGGAAACCATCTTGTTAAATTTTATAGATTCACCAACTGCGTTGGCTCATAGGTTAATCCTCTATACGAGGCGCTCAATAGCATAGCTTCCCATTTGAGTCACTGAATGTCCGCGTCAACCTCTTCCTTGGGATTTTACGATTAGTTTAGAAGTGGAATATTTTTACGTCGTAAACAATAGTTACTAATGTGTTTGTTCAGTTCTTGCATTGTTTTATGCACTCAGCAGTAATCAAATATTATTTTATAACCTTCCGTCGGTTTTACTCAATTGCAAGTTGTCATTGCTTTTGCGAGGATATTTATGGTATGATCATAAACTATCGGCATGATTTTGCTAAGATTTATTCCTCTAAACCAAAGAGTCATCGAAGGAAAGTTCTCGATTGGTATTTCAATACAATCTTCCAAGATTCGGGCGTGTTTGCGCAACTGATACCCACGTCAAACTTTCGCATGTTCCATAGCCTCTTCATTACAAATTCAAATCAGCTACTGGAATGACAATAAATCGAGTTTATTGGAAGCCTAATTTTTGATGTTAACTCAATTAGACAGCCACGACATAATAGCGATATATTACGCCGCTATCATTGCAAATACTGAAGTAAATTTTTAGTACTCATTCTTTTGACATGTAATACTTGCCACTCAATTGTAACTGGGCCATGCTTATTATTAGGCCTTATACTTCTTATTTTTCGTCCATAGTGAAATAAAGAAAAGTGATACCATAATTATAGGCCATGTTTAATGTTTTAAAAACTTTTTGCATTTTTTTTGTGACGCACGTCAATTTGAAGAACTTTGGCGTTTAAAATGTAATTTTAGTTGATGGTGTCTGGAGTGCGGGAGACCCAGTGTAATGTCTGTACTGGCGAACATAGGAAAACGGCTCGTGCAAAAAATTCACTCTAAAAAATATGCAGATTCGAAGGATGCTGTGCCTTGCGATAATTGGCATAAACTTCCTCATACGTGATTGATACACCATGCGGTCTCTTTAAAATGTTACATGTAAATTTAAAAGGTGTCATGTACTTGTGAATTTTAAAGGATGAATTTCGTGTCTCATCTTTCATCGAATTACCTAGTGGAACGATAATATAGCAAATAAACTGGAGCACGTAACCTAATCTAGGTTAACCTAACCTGACCGTCGCATAGTCTACTGTCGAGTGGAGTGGTAGCTAACCCGAGGCACAAGACAATTGACTAAAACAAACCTAAGTTAACCTAACCTACTCCATGTCATCGATTTTCAGAACGTTTAGTAAGATTAAGATGAGTAAAGCGCAGCGGCTATGAATCAACAATTTTAAATTAACAAACCACATTATTTTAAAGCATCAAATTGCCAAACAAAACTTTTTTTGTATTGCAATTCCTCTGGTCCAGAGGGAAGTTAATAGCATGATATGCTGTTGCAGATGACTTCACTGCTTGAATAAGTGTTGCTTAAACAACTTGTAATGCTCACCCTTTACCTGTAAGAGGTGTAATATAAACCCAGGCTAACTTAATGTCTCCAGGCTAAATTTAATTTAATATTTATTTGTAATGATAAATTTATGTTGGAAATGCCTCTATTGAAATTCACTTTGCGAAATACTAGGACAACTTGTCGCTGATGGCAGGCAATCGTCTTTTGACGGTTCCGCGATAATGGCAGGGTACCCTAAACGTAAACTACGAGATACAGGGAGGAAATTCCTCACCTTGGGAATCCAATTAATTCCTTTGTCCATTCAGCCTGATCCGGGCAGGCTTGTGCGTCACTAACCGGTTAACTGGAGTCGCCCCACCGTGCCGACAACGCGAAACGCCAATTGCACTTTTACCCCGACATTCTGAAGTACCTGTGTACAACGTATGTACTTACAACGGCTCTCTCATAGCCGGAAATCGATAAAGTCACATTTAAAACTAGAAAAAAATAACTGTCTTTCCCACGTGCAAAGTACATTGGTTAGCAGCGGTAGCTAACGCGCAAGTTGATGTATCAGGTTTACTCTTAATTTTAGCCTCCATTGCTAACTTTTCCATTGGTAACAAGGGCAACAACATTTAACAACATCCATTGGTAAAGTTGGCTGTATCTGCTGAAAAGTTTGCTATAGCTGCCAAGCAAGTAAGTTTGCGTCGTTTTGAAGTTTACGTACTGTTTTAGTACCTTCAGCAAACGTTAGAAGTTGTAAGATGAGAAAAAAATTATAACTGGTAACATTGTTTATATATTTATAAAAAAAAGATGTATACCATAATTTTGCGCTAATGTTTGGGGACAATTCTTATCCCACAAAAACATTGACAATGTAAAGTGAGCCGTCGCTTACGTCATGATAATTTCGTTAAATCAAAGCGGTGATATCAGCGTCGCTTTGGCGTCTTTAATAAGGGATAAAAGCTAGTGTTCAGAACAT
>Ga0058701_10002872_pt1 | contig 13354 bp, 13 predicted proteins | sample AgamicOrMae_FD_97039 | JGI IMG/M metagenome (GOLD analysis project Ga0058701, IMG submission 97039) | Agave microbial communities from Guanajuato, Mexico - Or.Ma.e | ecosystem: Host-associated > Plants > Phyllosphere > Phylloplane/Leaf | place: Guanajuato, Mexico | collected 2012-06-04 | reverse complement strand
TTTTTCCAAAAAGACTCCAATTCTGTTAAGCTGGTATTTCTTTAAAAAAAATCTTAAATAAAGGTATGAAAGCTAAAACACAGAAGATCACTTTCTCCTCCGACAGTTAACCACGGCAGCAAAATTGTTACACAAATCGGAGTGATTCATGCTAAGGAAGAAAGAAAATAAAGCATATGCACGGTTAACTCTGAGTAACAGTACGGCCACTCGTAACCTCAACTACACTTTACTCGAACTACCGGCACACGGATATAACAAAAAATAGCAATAGGCACTTACTAGTTGAAGAATATGGCTAATGCGACAGCTTTGGGGTTGTGCAGCAGGTCTTTCACGGCAAAATAGTGGTTCATTTTAGTTTCCAAGTGCTCTAGATTGTGATAACATCGCCCTTCCTCGTTATAGTTTTTCACAATATTCGTCCACCATTCGTCCGCAACTGAAGAGTTTAAATGATGGGTACACTCCTTCCACAAATTTTCCAAAGCAGCTGACATTATTGGGTATTTTCCTACTAGATTTCCTGAACTTTAAATGCGGGTTTTGACAGGATTGTCCTTTCCTTCTAAAGAAACATAAACACAACATAAACAAATCAGACGACAGCGCAGAGCTACCAACATCTTACCAACAAATCTCATTATTGCATATACTGAATGACAGAAAGAAACTCAAACCTAATTATCAAGTGTGAACATTTGTTTTGAATATTCATGAGTAATCTATTTAAGAACAATCAGACGTTAGCTTACGTGAAAATGGTGCAGATTTTTCGTAAGATTCTTAAAAGTTAGTTGGCAAAACTGGTCTTTACCACGGATCAGACTGATCCGTGATAAAAATAATCAACTCAGCTTAAAATAACTTTTAAAAATTGTCATAGATTAAAAAAATCAGATAAATTTATTACAGGTATGTGAACAAGACAAAATGAAGTAAAAACAAATTAATCCGTGGTTTCACAAACCCTTTAGCAGGCAGTGCTGTCACGCAGTATGAAAAATTTGTATTTTTTTGTAAAATCAACAATGACCTGATAAATGACTTGGTGCGCGATGATAACTTTTCCAGATTCTTTATTTCCTTTACATTTTTTTCTATTTTCGTTTCTCATAATCGTCCGAAACAATCCCTCGACTGACTTAATGGGTAATATGGCAGTATGAAAAGTTCAGGAAGCAGCGCACTTCTCAGTGACTGATGTTACAGCTACAACTACTGCAGCCGCAGCAGCAGTTCTCCGAAATGCAGTTGTGAATCACACAAAACAATTTGTATATTTCTGATTTAAAGGGGGCGTACAGACTTACGGGTGTGCCGACCTTGGGTAATATTTACCGTCGGTAGTGCTTAGGTATCTCTGCAATATTATTGTTGTTTATGAAAGTTTGGATTTATTGCCAAGGTTGCTGAAGCAAAGATATGTTTTATTGAGGTTGACTTTCAGGTCAGCTCATAACATGGTGGATAAACTAGGTAAGTGTTGTACCCTTCCCACACTTTCTATTTCTTGACAATCGCCTTTTCCCCCACGATTGTGTTCCAATTTTGTCCTCTCAATGCCGGTTCATTCGTACTTTCTTTTTTGGTTCTGAAGATATGTCCGGAGATTCGTCTCTGAAACATTTGATTATCATGACATATAACATGGTTTGATATTTGGAAATGCAATTGAATTTAAATGTCCCGTGTTCGCCCCTCCCCTCCTCTCCCATGCATCAACATTCAACGTACGTCAAGTCATTTTGTCTCTTTTTCTTGTCGGAATAATTTGGGCCTCAGGGCCGCATTTCACGTAATTATTGATGCCATCCCTAACACTCTATTTTGCCTAACCTTACTTTTGGTAACCATTTTTCTGGAGTAGAAAGGAATCGGGTATGGTTAACTGTACTCAAACTATGGCTTTTCCTAGGTACAAGATTTTTTGCTGTTTTCTGTTGTGAGCTTCAAGAACATGGCCATGTTTTTTTTTATTTTTTTATATGTAAACCAGATGTTGTGTTTGTGTGCAAGATGAATGTTAGTACCTATCCTTACAGGTTTGTTAAGTTTTTGGTATTAACTGTCACCCATTTTATTTTCAGTTAATAGTGAACTGAATACCCGGCGCATTGCAGCAGTTGAAAATGGCTTTGGCAACTCAGGCCAGGTAATATTTCTATTTGACTGATAATGTCTCAGTGTCAAGTAGATATTAGTAATTAATTGCATGGCTTTTTTAAATTGTGGGCAAGAAGTCTATTATTTGATGTGAGTTTATACAGGAGAACAAAATTAAGTAGTTGAGGCTTATTCACACAGGTGCTGTGTTCTAAAAATGAATTATGTTCTCTTTAGCCACTTGCAGTTCCTGGACGAGTATTGGTTGGAGAAGGAATCCTGACCAAAATGTGCCGGAAGAAACCAAAGCCAAGATCCTTTTTCTTATTCAATGACATTTTAGTTTATGGCAATATTGTCATCAACAGAAGGAAGGTAAGTTGCTCTTCATTTGCTATTTGTCAGTCAGAGACAAACATCTAAGTGTTATTTTCTTTTGCACAGTACAACAAGCAACATATCATACCATTAGAAGAAGTTAAATTGGAATCTCTGGAGGATGATGGACGTAAGTTTAACAAAAAGCTTGCTAGCATTTATTTGAAGCGTTTTTGTCAGATATAAATGCTTTTCAAATTTGCTTTTCTATGCTGCTTTGTATTGAGAACTGTTGTCTTGGCTGCACTCGAGTGTTTGCCAAAACAGTGTAAAGTTAGAAACTGTACTTTACGCAGAGCCTGATATTTTCTGAATATGACCTGTTGTGCTTGTTGGGATTTCAAAATATTTTGGAATTTTGTTTCCAGAACTTCGCAACGGATGGCTGATTCACACCGCGACAAAATCATTCGCCGTGTACGCTGCCACTGCCTCGGAAAAGACCGAATGGATGTGTCACATGGAACACTGTATTAAGGATCTGCTCAGAAAAAGTAACTCTTATTTTAAAAATCTCATTGATAACCTGCCTTCCGTAAAAACAAGTCTTAAACTACGGAAGCTCAAGCTCCGTAGCTCAAAGTCCCTTTAGCTCCGAGTCGTGCTATCAAAAACGATCTGCATGGAAAAGTAAAGGAAAACAAGTTTGTTGCGGGGCTGTAAAACATAAAAATCAGGGGATTTCACCGTCAAAAACAGGGTGTCTAGCGATCCTGGAAATCATGGAATTATCCTGGATTTTTTTTCCGGATCTGGAAAAGTCCTGGAATTATGCATTTTTTAAAATTAAATCTCTGTTGTTTTTTCCGAGTATATTTTTGAGAAGCGTTTGCCCTGAGTGTTTGCACGCATGCCTTTACGGGCAAGTCCGAGTATGGTCCGAAAATTGGCCGTTTTACAAGTTATTATGAAACAAAACAAAGTGTCGTGTAGTCTCCTGTTTGGCATCATTGATAAGATCTCGCTGTTAGCGTTAAAGTCCCCGTTCGCGGAAAACGACGCCTTAGTATTTGAAAAGGGCCATGTTGAGGATTTCGCGATCTCGATGAATAGAGCCGCGGGTAAAAGTCTTCGACTGGATCATTCATAGGAATGGCCATTAGGAGAAGTCAGGGACTCTCGCTCGCGATTGCTCGGTCGTGCGTGACCTCCACCTAATGGAGTGTTCCATTGAATGCGTCGAGGCTCCCTACTGTACAGAGGAGATCCAAACTTGTGGCACATTCAAATCTAGGGACTTTTTGTTTCGAGAAATTTATTTTGGCAATACCCTTGAACTGACCTGACCGAGCGAGTGATCCTCCATATTGAAATGCATTAGCATTGCCAACACAAATTTGTAAAAAGATTTGTCACTAAATATGAATGCGACACGACTTACAACCTCATCTATATATTGATACCTGAGCTCGAAAAATCAATTTAGTTGTCGGAAAATCATAACGATTTCGAATTTCAGGCGGGAAGAAGGCTGTGGAGGAGCATGCCGCGGTTTGGGTGCCCGACGCGGAGGCTTCGGTCTGCATGCGTTGCAAAAAGTCGGAATTCACTGTTCTCAACAGGCGGGTGAGTACACGGCAAACGGTGCTGCCTGCTTGCACTCATTCACCCACGCTCTGCAGTCAGCATATCGTTTGTGGTTTCTGACACAGTATGTGAGTTCACATTCTGGGTCTTTGGTTCCTACAATTATGCATGCAAAAAAGTAGAGCCCTATAACTTCGTAGAGAGGAGCTAATGGTGTCCCCTGCCATGGGGGCCGCCATGATGGGCACAATGTACTGTATTTCTTGCGGGCGAACTGTGTTCAACATGGCGGAGGTGCCAGTGGTGGGGGTTTGATTTCCGCCTCTCTACTAAGTGATAGGGCTCTACAAAAAAGTACATGTTCTTGAAACCGTTGTATGCGTAAGGTTGGGCAAGGCGAGTTTCGGCCGGGCTAGCTTAGGAAAGGTTCAGTCAAGTTGTGTGGTTAGGCGCGGCTACGATGTTAGCTTAAAGTGGGTAGGGAGTCTAGGCTCGGCAAAGTTAGCGTAGAGTCGGTTAGGTCAAGTTGGACGAGTGGGCTTGGCCTGCTTGAGTTGGATCGGGAGATGAGGATCGGCCAGGTCATCGCACAAGAGATAAAATGATGTGGAGAAAGGTGAAGCGCACAAGGGAACCTCACCAAGTGTCCGCCTCCGATTTGTTTCAGATTTACGGCTGGTAAAGGGGATGGCAAGGAAGGAGTTTTAAGACGAAAATTAGCTGCTAAAGTTCATAATTTCTATGTTTAAAGTAGCGTTCAAAATTTAATGCCAGTAACTTTTTTTTTAGAAAGACCCGTAAAAATATTTTTTCCTCATGGAAAACCAATAAGTAGAGCTTCTTTTGGGCAAAAATTCTAAGGATTTTGCCATATCTTGAACCGTTTAGAAGCTATTGACATTTTATCGATTTTATTTGACAGGTAAGATGAGGAAAATTTTCATGATTTTTACTTTTTCGCATCGCGGCTCTAACAACGTGTTTTCTACGTTGTTCGGGTGTCGTATTAAGGTGGAAACACCTGAACAAGGTAAAAAACACGTTTTCAGAGCCGCTATGCGAAAAAGTAAAAATTATGAAAATTTCCCCTATCTTACCACATGTTAAATAAAATGGATAAAATGTCAATAGCTCCTAAACGGTTCAACATATCGCAAAATTTTCGTCCGGAAAGACTCAACTTTTGATTTTCCATGAGGAAAAAATATTTTTTCGGGTCTATTTAAAAAAAAAATATATTTACCTGCGTTAAATTTTGAACGCTAATTTGAACATAGTAGATATCAACTTCAGAGGCTAATTTTTGTCTTAAAACTCATTCCTTGCCATCCCTTTTAACACCCGTAAATTTTAAACAAATCGGAGGCGGACACTTGATGAGGTTTCCTTGTCAGTCAGCCAAAGTAAGTTTTTTTTCCTTGTTTTTTTTTGGGGGGGTCAGGTTGCATTACCGTTGTTTGCACAACCTGAGAATGATCTCGATCTCTTTTGAAACGGTGTACTGTCATTGGTTGGTAAGCGTGATTTGCTTGTGTTTTGACAGCATCACTGCCGTAAGTGTGGGTCTGTGGTATGCAACCCGTGCTCCAACAAGCGCTTTCTGCTGCCCAGCCAGTCGTCGAAGCCTCTCCGTGTGTGCCTCACCTGCTACGATTCTCTGTCCCGCCCCAAGCAGATGAACAATATCAATAAAGGTAACTTAGCACATTGTTCAACCTGTTGAATCCGGCTACAGTCAAAGCAGTGTTGCCAGATTTCCTAACTTCGTCAAATTTAAATGTGGTTAACGTTTTAACTAATGAAGGTTATTCAGACACCCTGTTTTTGGTTTGCTTACCTCGAGAGTCATCCAATACATTTTATTTATACCGGTAGTGGTTCTTGAGTTGACCAAATCGCAAAATCTGGCAACACTGACCTAAAGTACCTGAAATCAAATTAACCTTTAAAGCTTTTACAAAAAAAAAAATCCTTAGAATGTGCGAATTTAACTTAAAATTATGAAAGGTTGACTGTAAGGACTCTTTCTGATGAAACGTAAGGACTTTACTAGGACTATATTTTTGAAAAATTATTGTGTTACTGCATAAAAAATCCTTGTTGGGCTGGCTGTTTTAGAGCGGCGTCACTGTGCGGCGAAGGGGTTAATCAGGCTGTTGAGATTTAATTAATTGATCAAGATTCAAATTTAACGGAGGACCTTGAAATCCCTCATACCCTAAGTAATTCTTACACGGAAATATTAACTTTACCGGTGTACAGTACCTGGGTTTGGCGTCGAGAAGTATTGAATCGATTTGTTTTCATTGGCGCGATTTCCATCTGGGCCATAGCCTATCTACGCGACTTTAATGGGTACTTTTCAAAAGCCTATATGAAGTAGTTTAACCTTACCTAATCCTACCAAATCTAGCCTAATCTATTATATACCTAGTACAACCTCAACTAACGTTATTTGACCCAACCTAACTTCAAGTATGTTAAACAGGGTCCAAACTTTATATATAAGTTGCGATTCTCATCGGAACGTCACTTTTTTCAAGCCTTTTTAGACCAAGCTTGTTTAATTTAACCTTTACCTTACCTAGCCTTAGCGTCATCTATTTTGTACCCCGTTTAATCCAACCAAGCTTAACCTGACCCAACCACTCCAAACCACCTTAACCGGCGTTTCAACGTGAGACTAACAATGTAGCAGATTTGCTATCGCGCAGTTGGAATTCGCGTGAATCAAATGTCGCGCAAATGGGATTTCCCAGTTTTGACAGTGGCTGCTTGTTGTGACATTTTCAGACGTGAAAGACCGCAGCGGATCAGCTGATTCATCGGGGGAAGAAGATTCGGATGACGAAGATGACGCCAACCGTTCTCAGCAGATGGCACACGATGAGGTAACGCTTCTTTTTTTTTCCTCTTTGTTTCCAAGATGCTTTGTCGAGATTGGGAGACGTGGCCCCGTCAATGTCGAGTCCGCGCGGACTACTCCTTAAGGGGTCGCGTCTTCTCACCTCGACTGCTTATGTTAGTAAAATGATGGAAGGTGCTGATCGGAAAGTTGCTTTGCAGCCGCAGTTGGTGTCGTGGGATACTGAGGACGAAGCTGATCTCAAAGTTCCTCTCAAGTCAGCTGACTTGTTGAGCAGGTGCAGAGCTGGCGTTATCATTTAACAACGGCCTAGCCTTTTTCACGCATGCTCTGGAAAAGGTTGCCGGATAACGTTTCATAAGAGTGCGAGTTTTTATTAACCGGCTCGGAGTGGATTTTTTCAGTGCGTTTTCGATGAAGCGATTAGTAATTATCTGTTTTAATAGAGTGATTTCAGCTCCTTCACCAACTTGGTAAAACGGTCTTTAGAAGGCGTAGCGGTGATGCCCGAAGCGTCCCGATTCAGACGCGCGATCGTGTTCGGCTCCCTCCGCCTGAGCAACGAAGTTCGTCGGAAGGAGCCGAACAAGATCCGAATCGGGACGCTTCTGGCATCTCCGCTTCGCCTTCTAAAGAACGTTTTACCCAGTTGGTGGAGGAGCAGGAATCTCTCTATAATTCTCCTCGTTCTTTTCTTTCTGTCGTACCATTTTAACTTTAATAAGAACTTCCTAACTTTGCCTATGTACTTTTGACCTCTTAATTTTTCCTGTATCGACCTTTTAAGGAATTCCCTACGGTAACTTAGATAATCAAGATGACGAAGTGTAAGTCAGTGTAGTCCAGTTTGACATTTGTAATCAAGCCTTTAAACGTGATAAGGATTTTATATTTATTACGTAATTAGGATCATCCTTGGTTAACTATCATGATCAAAATAGTACAGCCTAAATAGATGTAGTACCTGAATAAGAAACTTGAAAGTAGGTACCCAAGCAAAACCGCATTTAATCGACGAGTTACCCGTCGTTTTTCTCTGGTCTTTAGTCTGCGCTGTGAATTCTGATGTTCACTCACACAGTGTATCCAGTTGTACAGCGTTTTTAGTCAGTCTACCGGACGCGGTATTAATGAGGTTATATTAATGAATTTTTATAGCTTGTATTAAGTCTTGATAACAGTTACTTGCGCCCGTGGTCTGACTTCATCCAGCATGGTTCTTTCTCTACAGTGCCCGACAACTTAAGATAACCAGGGAAGTACCACAACTGTCCGCCCCCGAGTTTCTTGAAATTTCCATGACTTTCAGATAGCGGTAGGGGAAAATACTCAAGCCAAAAAATCTGCCGCCGAAATTCATTTTTATCACCTTAGCAATAGCGTTCAAAATTGAATAAAAATTTACCAAAAAAAATCCACAAAAAGTGTCGTAATTTGTAAGCGGCCGAGAGTATCGCAAAATCCTCAAAATTTGAGCCTCAAGGCACTACTTGTTCGTGTTTACAAGGAAGTATTGTTAGCATTGAATTATTTCGAGGAAAATATTTTTATTCAATTTTTGACAATATTTTTAAGGTAGTAAAAGTGGATTTCGGCAGCAAGTTTTGGGCTAGGGGATCTTTCCATACCGCCGTCTTAAAGTCTTGAAAGTTTCCGGAAAATCGGGGGCGGACAGTTGTGGTACTTTCCTAGCAAGTAAAGCTGGGGTATTTGCGTTGTGTTCCACTAAAATTGAGACGTCATGGGAGTCGCTGTGGTTACATTGCATTGTGGTGTGGAATAGCTGAGACGTGGATAGAGCAGAAAAGTTTCATCCTTTGTCTTTATGTGTGTTTTAGCCAAAATTCTACGGAGTTTCGTAGTGAGGATGGAGCGCAACCTGCGTGCTGAAAGCCTAAGCTGAAAGCCTCAGCTGGAAGCATCAAACACATAAACCTATATTTTCTTACCAGAATTAAAGGACTCTTTTGTGCCGCTCAAAATGATCGAAGAGAGGGTCACCAGCAATATGTAGAATAGTTGTATTTTATGTAAATAAGCAGGAAACTCCTCCGAAAGTGATTTTATCGAATGACTTGCCGAAATGTGTGTTATAACCTGTTTTTATCCTACTTGGACAGCAAGATCATGTTATCTTGGCCATGTGTTCCAAATCGGATTTTGGACGAGTACATTTTGCCTGTTAGCAGGATATGCTAGCCTATTTCTTAAGTTACACGTACCGAAGTAATTTGGTAAATTTGCACCTTTTTTTTTTTTAATCGAAAAATTTCAGTTTTTAGGCCAAAAGTGGTTGTAGTGCCCTCGGCTTTTCTCCTCGCTACCCTTTCCATCTCTCGCTACCCTAAGATGAATCGAAATTGTGGCCGGCCTATAGTCACGATGTATTGCGACTTCAATCATCTTGAATGTTTCATAATATCAACAAATTATGAGAGACCAATTGATAAGACTGTTCTTTGCATTTTGTCATCGGTTTATTTTGGTCTTATATCTCATCACCCTCCTGTGTTTCCTGTCTTCAATTGCGTGTTTGTACACTTCATGTTGAGAAATATGTTTGCGTTCGTTTTTTGTTTTTTTTTGTGAATGAGAGTGACCTAAGTCTGGAACGTAGTTATCCATTACATAGTTTTTTTATCGTCGAATGTGCACAGTGTGTAAGGTTTTGTTAATATTTTTCAGTTTTAGAAATTGACGCCGAATTCTTTCAACTTTTTTTTCTACTTTAGGATAGATATGATTTATTTCATCTCATATTCTCGTGGATAGTCTCTTGTGTATTTCAAAATGCACAAATTAGTCGGAATTGGTGTAACTACCTTGCACAAGGTCTTTATATATATCAAAACCACAACTCTATGTCCCTTATTTCACCAACTTTTGTATATTTGTGGTAAAATGCCTCTGGTGGTTGACTATAGACACGCCTGTTGTAAGCTTTTCACATTTCCTTTTTACTGCGTAGGAATCCGTTGTTGGTAAAAGCAACCGTGTAGGTGAAGTGAGGAGAGGGGAGGGGATGGGTGGGGTGGGGGACGGTCGTCAGGCAGAATAGAAGTAAAGATAATTAACTCTCATCGACTTTGTATATGCGAATCATCTGGATCTGTTTTGAGCATGTCTATTGTGATATCTAGTTGATTTAAGAAGACAAGTGTTGTCCATTGTAAACTTAACACTTGAATATTTTGAAAGGGGAAAAGTACTAACATGTTTGTATCAGTCTTTCCAAAGTGCCTAACAAAGCTATTCCTGTTATTTAATTGATCTGTTAAATAAACCAGTCTTTACTTTCTCTCTACTGTCGGTTGACTCATTTTTAGGCCCTCAATCCGCTCGTAATTCTATGGATTAATTTTCCTGGGAGGAAGGAAATCTACTGTTTTAACCAGCCTCTATGGGGTAATAGTGCTAACCTGGTGCTAACCCTGCCATCATCCCAAGCTTTGATCCTATTTGACCACATTCCCTCATTCATTGGTTTCCGCAACCTATCCAACGGCCGCTTGTAAACAGCAGCGTGCGAGAATCTTTTATCCAATGTATACTATGCTGTGGGTGATGTGAATGGATGAATGAGTGGACGGTAAATAAATAATGCAACTTGGTCATTAGTTCTAGAAAGATTTTGGGAAGAAACGCGAAATTTGACCGAGCTCCCCGTAGGTAAGGTTGATTTGAATGGGGTTCCTTGAAAGTAAAGAAGAATTTCCCCAGGGTATAAGCACTCGCAACAAAGGTTTTGTTTAAGTGCTATTTTTAGATAAACTGCAGTTTCTTATTGAAACCCATTTGGTAGTCGACTCATTCTTCTTACGAGGGTTTACAATACGATTTAGCAAAGCTTAAAGCTGCACGCTCCTCGACGCGCCCTCGCGGGCAATTTTTATCAAGGAAAGTTGGTCTGACCACTTCGCACATACATAAGTCACGTTCAGCCGAATCAATAATCTCGCCAGATTGATCAATTTCGAGTTTAACAACGACACGGAATGCAGATGAAAACATCTAGCGCCGTGGCCGTAACAGTTCCCGTACCCCCCTCCCCAATCTTCATCGAGCAGAGGTCGGGGAGGGGGTATCCAAAAGCGGAGGAGCTCCAAATGAGTGACTTCAATGTTTTTCACGACCGAGTCGCGCATTGCACAGGGCCCCTTACAAACGTGACATAGGCTATACGCACAACATGAGTGCGTTGCCGTTGCCTATGCACTGTTCGACAGGGGCTCTGTAGAACGCTTGAAAACTGTAATTTCCAAATTTACTTTGGAGAAATTTGGGGTCTTCTTATCGTGATTAGAAGACTCGGGCCAAGCAATAGAACTCAGCCAAACGCATCAGGATGTTGAAACTAAAAAAAAAAGAAAAAATACTTAACGCTCTCAAGATCCTTGACCAATACAGCCAGCTATTTGTACTAAACGTCCGGTAATTTAATGTTTTATATATCGTATTGCTTCATTCGGCGCATATTGAGGGAAAGAGAGAGACTTCCTTCTCAACGTTGAGATGCCATACCAGAGGTTGTAGGAGCCCGAAACTCCTTTTTTTTTCTTTTGTGCGCTGAATAATCTCCTTAAATGATTCGTAACCGATTTGATACTTAATGAAATTAGTGGCTTGTGCTCCTTCCGCGAGACGAAATCAATGGGATAGCGGATAGACAAACAACTCCTACAAACCTAATTTTTCTCAAGTCCTAAATGAGGGCATCTGTCCAATGACTTGCTATCCGTTCAAATCGCTCCTCCGTGGGAAACGTTACGATCCCCTCCAAAGCGGAGTGGGGAGAGTCGGTAAACTTCTTGCGTCTCTGTGTCCCGCGTTATCCTCATTGATTCGCCTGCCGATCTGACACAGCTTTTGATTGTTGCAGAAGCGCGGGCGGTGATTGCGCGACTAGCTGATAAATACGTCAAGGCTGGCTCAACTCTTCGCTTAGGGTGTACGGTCCAGTGCAAAGTTAAACCGAGCCCCCGTCGTACCTTTTTTTGTTTATGGCCGGACACATGGCAAACTTTGATGAGGACGCCGGGGTTGACGTGAAGATGGAACCCAAGTCCGGCAGTGAAAATTGGGTTGGGTAGGTTGGGTTTATTCTATTTTAGGTTAGGTTAGGTCAGGTTAAGTCAATTTACGTTCGGTTAGCTTGAATTCAATTTCTATTTTTACTAAAATGTGTAAAAAGTAGCCCATTTGCACAAATAAACACAAACTCACAAATTTTGTGCGAATAACCCCACCATATAAATCTGCACGAATATGTGCGAATGTAAATAAGCATATTGCCTTCTCGTTCTGTTTTAGAATCATTATGAAAACTGCCCCGGAAAGGTGGGGGGGCAAAAGATAATCTTCGCTCTCATTAGCAGCTACTTAGAAAAAATTGGGGGGGGGGGGCGAATGCCTCCCTCTCCTGCGCCACTTGGTATTAAAAAAATGTCGGTAAGATAGAGACCAATTATATAATTCTCCAGAAAACGAAAATGCGTTCATGCGCTTGCATGAGTTTTTTTTTTTTTAATCTCTGACATGATGGCTTGAGAGAATTTGTCATCGAAATTCTAATATAGGCCTACTGTAGCTACATAGAAACTTACAGTTTTTTTTTAAATTTATTTTAAATTTTTCATTGCGTGATAACCTAGGCAACATTCAGGTTCATGCCTCAAATCATTCGTAAATAATTTTTAAAATTCCGCTCAAACTTTTTTTTCTGTAAGCTTGAGGGCACATATTTTTAGACGCACTAACCGCATAGTTTGAATTGAGTCATTCGAAGGAAGGAGACTGTCGTGGTAGGCAACACACTAAACACCGAAGCACTACTTGTTGCGGTACTTCAAGATCACATTTGAAAACTAGAGCCCTTAGAGCACGTAGAAAACAAGACAACAAAAATGTCCAGGGAAGCAAACATGACGGTACACATTTTTGTGTGGTTGGAAATATTTAGCAAGCATAATAACAAAATTCGCCCGATAAGTGATGGCTCGTAATTCAAAACATCTCTTTTGTACCGTTTAGAATGAAAAATTCACGAAGGAGAAGCGTTTGGAGTTTGGAGTAGCATTTGGTGATATTGGAAACCTGTTTCTGTTTACAGTATATGTGGCAATAGTCGTGGTCGTGAGTCGTGGCCTCACCGAGAGTGTATAACGTTATCAATTTCGTCGAAATTTCATTAAAATCCTCTCCAGTTGCCGATTTTTGCATACTTACAGCAATGTCATTGATGAATGCGACCCAAATGAACATGACGCCATTACAAGTGCCCGCCAATGGACGTGCTGCGAAAACGCCAAAACTCTTAAATTTGTGAACTCAGATTTGAATTCAGTGATTTGCACAGTGTTTTGTTGCTCTATTTCAATCATCTAACATCCTCCCATCTTAGTGCGTGGAAACATCATCATTACACGGAGGTTAGTCGCATGTATATATGCGCGTTTATTGTAAAAAAATATCTGCTTG
>Ga0058701_10002871_pt1 | contig 13355 bp, 8 predicted proteins | sample AgamicOrMae_FD_97039 | JGI IMG/M metagenome (GOLD analysis project Ga0058701, IMG submission 97039) | Agave microbial communities from Guanajuato, Mexico - Or.Ma.e | ecosystem: Host-associated > Plants > Phyllosphere > Phylloplane/Leaf | place: Guanajuato, Mexico | collected 2012-06-04 | reverse complement strand
GAGTTTAAGTTCGGGGGGCATTCGATAGCGCCAAAAACCACAAGCGCCAGTCCGTAACCGCCAAACGAGAAAAGTCGCAAACGCCAAAGTTCGTATAGGTTAGGTTAGGTTAAGTAAGGTTAAGTTAGGTTAGGTAAGGTTACTATTGCGGTTAAGACCTTTGGCGTTTGCGACTTTTCTCGTTTGGCGGTTACGGATTGGCGCTTGCGGCGTTGGCGCTCGTGGTTTTTGGCGCTTATGACAGCTGCCCTTTAAGTTCCATCTCTCCCACCCGAATGGAGTGTTGGCAGTAAGCGAATTTTGTGCCTGCAGACTCAAAATGTCCCCCATCCCCATGGAGGTGAAATTGGGAGCTGTCGCTCTCATTTCCGGTAGCGCGCTTCTTATTTGCAGCCATCACTGATCGATAATAGTGCGGCGCCGCGCCGGTTGCGTCGCGTCGCGTCGCGTCGCGTCGGGGTGTTCCGATGGGGGTTCTCTCAGGGGGAGAAAAGCTGGTCTTGTTCCACACTGTGAATTTTGAAGTTACCATCGTCTCTTGTGTTCGACCCAGTCACTCCAGAGTGCGGGATTTCCCACTTGTTCCACCTTTCGTCGCCCATCCGAGCGGAGCGAGGCACAGGATGGTACCTAACCGAACCATGCATGACTACTTCGGTACTCAATGAAATCTCAAATGAGCGGGCAGCTTGAGGGGTAGAAAATTCTATCATTGAAATTAACAGCGTCGGGAAGTCCAGCGCAGCGATGACGACTTACAGAGGCATTGAGTACCTAACCTAACTTTTTCTAACATGTCCCTGTTAAACCTGGTTGTGCTTAGTTCTCAGCAATCTGATGAATGTTGGCCCATACACTATAATCCGATAACCATAGAAAAATATTTAAAAAACAACAAAAAAACGCTTGTTTTCCATAATTTTTCCGTTCTTTTTAAGTTTAAAAGCGGGAATGAGAAAATCGAATTGTCAAACTGTAAATTTACCGTACGAAAACGTGTTTTTTGCTTTGGGAAAAGTGAGCAGTTGAATTATAGACCACAATCGAATTCATATTGATAAATGGCCGCACGGTTCCGCCAAGAAGGCGGTGAGTCGATGCAGAAGAGACGTACGCGAAATTTTCCCCTCGCCATTCCGTAGCAATTTTTCATCTTCATGACTCCAGAGCTCAAAAAAAATTCCAATCCTCTTTTTTTTAACTAATGATTTTAGTTTAAGCAAAATTATTGTACTCTTAGAATAAGTATAGATCCGTCAATAGAACACTGTTGGTGTAAATATAGAAGTTCGTTGCAGGCAGACAGTTGGCCTCGGAAGAGCTTTGTGCAGTGTTTATGGTTGTAAGTAGTGTCACGTGGGTTTTGCATAGGCGACATGTGTTATTGAAAAATTGGGGTCACAGAATGTATTAATTATGCGGGAATCTTGTGACGTAACTTGCAGCGATAAAGAACGGGGACAAAGACGCGAGGCGAGGCAGCGTTACTATCAACGCAGCTAGCGCCATTATCAACGCCGCCCCGCGCGATAACGCCACGGCCTGCTGGATAGCTACATTCTCATACTCACGAAATTGAAATCATCCAGTAGGTCCTGCAATTTTTGTCGTAAATAAGGTTAGTTTTAATATCTGCGATTTTCAGGACAGACTATCCACTATCAACGGTATATCAGACTGCCTGAATCGGAAGACTCGTACCCATAAAACTCACGCTAAAAAAATCACTAGTGGAAATTCGCTTTAAGAGTGAAAATTCACTCCTTAATAGAGAAAAGTGAGCCACTACTTTTTTAATAGTGGAACGCTTTTTACTATTTAGGAGTCTATTTTTACCAGCAAAGTTCACAACTAAATTTTTAACGAGCAAACCTATTCCTCAGAATTGGTGTTTTTTTATTTTTTATTTTTCTTTTTTTATAGGTTTCGCCTTTTTAAACACACGCATTATTACGCGCGCTTGTGCGCCAGAAAACACGTAAATTGAAAAAAGGCCAAAATTTTTCCTCTGGAGTTGTTTTGTATATACGAAGAATTTTACAGGCTTGTAAGTGAAGTTGAATAGATACGATATAAGAATAGGTAGTATCTATTCGCAGATGCGCAGAGAAGTCCGTATAATAAATGGTATAGAAATGATGAGAGAGACAAAGCATTATCGTGACCCAGCTCTAACTGTTCAGCGACCGGATGATCAGTACGGACTGCGAGTTTTCTGGCCCGGAAGAAGGCTAAGGTCCGGAGCCGCGGACCGCAAGCGGGCGCTCACGCACTGATGCCACATTTCGCGATATCGTAAATTTTAATTGAGCCGATGAACGACATATCACCGCATACGAAAGATTAATCTTAGGTAAAGTGCCTTGTGCCTCGCTCTTCTGGGCCCCGTGGCGTTGGATACGGTAGAGAGAATCCAGGTCGAAGAATCCATGTGGATATCCATGTCAGGACATCATGGCTTTCATGGGTATATACATGGATGTTCATACAAGATATGGAAACCCATGGCCAATATCCCTAAATGAATATGTATATGCATGAATTTTCATGTGGATATCTATTTTGTAAATACAAATATCCATACACTCTAAAAAATTTGTTTTGTGATAATTACTTTAGGAGTAAATTTTTACTTCCTAACCTAAAGTAATTTTCACGGCTATTTTTGTTATCGTATAATCCTACATATTCAACAGTCTAAATTTGAATCAGTGAGTGAGATTCAGTAAAAATTCACCGAATCCCAATCAGCACCTTATAAAAAAAATCCAATGATGCTATATTGACTGAAATTCAGTGAATTTTTCTCTGAGTCTTAGAGGCTTTCACTGATTCCATTTTAGAGTTTAGTCTACTTCCGTAGAACTCACGTGGATATACATTGAAACGCATGGATACCCATGTATATGTGTAGGAATGGATCCTTAGTCTGATGGATATGCAACTTTGTTGTAGTCAGTGGCAGCGAAGCTTGCTGGCAAAGGGGCGTCGCATTGAAGGTTAGCTCGCCGAGTGCCAACATTTTTAAATAAAGGAGTTTGAGCGTAAGTAGGTCGTTGTACAGCCGGTATTTGAGTCGAACCTGAGTAATTCGGGCTTCCCCGGCCTGCGGCCTGCGGAGCGGAGTGGAGGCTGCCACAGCTGCAGTCGCGTTACCTGCGACGCAGTATTTTGCTCTTTGTTTTGGTGAGTTCGCGTGTCGCGGCCGCGGCGTGTCACAGTGATTCCCAGCCACGTGACTTGAGCCAATGGTCAACACTCATTTTTAATCACTCTGACGCAATACACGTGTCAGCTTACTTAGAAGCCTGTAAGGCCGTAAAACGGCACTGTGGAATCATGGGTACTCATCATTTGGAACCTGCTAACGACTGTCTTCTTTTTAAGCCCGCCTCCTTCGGAGAAGGGCTTTTTTTTACTTTTCTGGACACTTTTTTGTGCATTCATGTCATTTTGATATTGGATTCGCTAAAACCTTATTATTAACTGACAGCGGGCATAAAGAGCATAAAAAGGTTCATTAAGAGAAGGAACCTGTTTATGCTGTTTAATTAACCAGCCCCTTTCACATATTGCGTTAAATGAACATTACCTGACTGATGTAAGTTAAACAAAAAATTTTGATGCTCTATTTCTTTTACCATTACAAAAGATGTTCATGGTGATTAATGCTTTTTTTTTCGTTTTGATGTTTTTTTCCCTTCAAATTTTAGGATTAACTTCGTAAAATTGGACGTAAAATTGGACGACTATTGATGGTTTTCAGGTTGAGAAAAGGATTATTTTTATCTGTTGTGGCATTGTGAAGGACTTCAAATAATTGATAATAAAATACGAATATTGTGGGACCAGGATTTTACATAAGGAACTATTGAGGCAGTTTCCTAGTTGTCCTTCAGAAACTTTCGCATGTGATATATTAATGTTTTCGTAAAAATACTTTGTTGAAACAAGTGCATTAAGCAATCGTTAACAATCGTCATTACCCTCAGTAGACTGTAAGTTACCCAACTGTGCAAATATCTGCTCGTAAAAATTTCTTCGTACTTCGTAAAAGTACGACCCACCAGTATGCGTAAAGAAAATATTCAACCTGTTATACAGTGCTATTTTACACCATTCTATTACATAAAAAAAATATTCCACCCTCAAACAAATCGGTTTGATCCAATGAAAGCCTACATTTCTGAAGCGCATCTCTAACTATAAGTAAAGTTGATTATGAGGTTTTCTCAAGCAGACTGCTTCTTGTCGTGTGTCCTTGCATAACTGAAATAAAAGCCAGCAAATAGTTGAAGTGACGAGGGACTGTTTGCTATGCGGTGTCCTATTTTAGGGGCTGTCGTCGACTTGCACAGCTCCTCTCAGAAGACCCTCCAGCAGAGGGCAGCGCAGTGCCTCGTCTTTACTACTTCAAACGCGAAGAATTTCCACCTCTTGTGTTCCACCCTAGTTTAATCATTCATTACGTAATGAACATTGACATACATCCGCGTAGGTTAGGTTTGGTACCTTGTGCCTGATTGTACTCGGCTGGGCAACGAGAGGTGGAACATAAGATGCGGGAGATTCCACCTTGGAAGTAACAATATTGGACTGGTCGATATGCAACGTGGAGCGGCTTGTCGTGCGCCCCTTTTTCAACGCACGCGTCCAAAGTGCATCGCTCCTTGTCGCCTGCGAAGCCCGCCTCGATGCATTGCCAACATCCAAAAATACACCCCAAAAACAACACTCTTTCGCTGAGTTCTCCCCTAAAAAAAGGTTTGCAGGTAACAACCCACTCAGACTTCAAAGACTTTACTTTCGACCTCGCCTAATTTTATCGCACCCTACTTTTCTGAGGAAGGAAGCTTTCCCAACTGAAGTTAACCTATCCTCACTTAACCTAACCTCACTCAACCTAACCTAATTTAACGTACACTTAACCTGACCTCACTTAATTTAACCTCATTTAACGTAACCTCACTTAACCTAAGATTATTTGACCTAACCTCATTCAATCTCTAACCTCTCTTAACCTAAACTTAGGTAACCCAACTCTAGCTACTATACCGTATTTTACCTATAGAATATCTAACATCCTGGTCCACCAAACGCAACCAAATTTACCCAGTTGTACGCGCTAACCTGTATCCTGTAAATATACTCACGGTACTTCGACAGTTGGTGGTCGGAAGAAAGCGACGGTACGAACTACCGTTCGTACTAATCACAACACCAGCACCTTTTTAGTACGACCATCAGAATCGTTAATAACCATTAACGTAGTATATCAATTTAGGTTTGGTTTACAACAGTTCTGTGACAGAGACTGTGATAGGTTGGAAAGCGAAAATGGTTGAGTTCTGAATCTCGACCGGACACTGGCGTCTCCTTTTTTTGAAGAATCATTTTTATGAAAAAGTTGCAAAAAGCGGTGCTTTTTGAATGGAGACCTGTTTTCGCGAACATCGTCTCATTGTTACGATCTGAGAAAGATATGCACGTTACTGAATTAGAGGCCTCGTGAAATGAAATGATATCTTTAGAGCTGTTGAAGAGTTTTCTTTATTGAAGAAAAAAAATCTACACGCGTACAAATTTCAAGAAAGTGTAATCTCGTCTATCGCATGGAGGAGCGCATAACGGCTTCATAATAACGAAATACCTTATTCAGACACACGGGAATTCACCTCTAAAAATTTGCGGCAACTAGCAAGGTTTTGGTTATCTGCAGTCTTTTAAACTCGATCGCACCTCATCGACTACCTAACATATCGATACCAACGTATTGTTAGACTATAGATATTACTATTCGCTTCGCGTCACATAAAAGTTGACCTTAAATTAAACCTTTAAAAAATAGTATTACGCCCCATTTGAAACAATTAGAACTCGAGTTAACCTGGTACTCCTATTCTCCTCTTAAGGTTTCAAGCGTGATTTTGACGGCAATGGCCACCTTGTTAAGATATTGGACCGTGTGAAGCAAAGTAAGGGAATCGGAGAGGTCATGCCCGAGACATGAGGCGGGTAAAGCATCCATCAAAATGAATGTATAATAATCTGTCATCGCTTTGGGCGCCAATTATGGCGGCCAGTAAGTCTTTGTGCCCAAAAGAGCGGCGTGTTGTTTACAGAGAAACGACACGTGCTAATACTGTCTTTGTCTCTTAGATGGGATTTTCCTTCTCTGGACCCTGGCTTATTTCATCATATTACAATGATGAACAACGCATAATCGTTCATGGTAACTAAATTTACAGTAGGTTAGGAGCTGTTTCGCTCGGCCGTCACCAAGCTTGATATTGCTTATTTCTTTCTAGAAGTAAGAGACTTTGCCGACCGTTTGGTTTAAGCTACTTGAACATAAGTTAGGTGCCTTGTGCTTCGCTCCACTGCCGCTCCGGTTGGCTTGGTGATGAAAGCTGAAGCGAAGGCAGTTCAATCCTTCAAAATTACACAGTTTAGTCGTTGTGCTGAAAGATTTCCCTTCTCTGCCATTTTGCGTCGCCGACCAGCGACCATAATGTATCGATGCCTCGTTTCCGTCGTGCCAAATATAACAAGGGTAATGCACTAATGTGCATTGCATCGCAGACCTGGGATCCGTGAGGACCTAAAATTGCATCCCAGCTTAACGCAAAACTCAGTTTAATTATGGATAACGGTAGCCATCCTTCAACTGACGGGCGGACTAAATTTTCCTGCAGAGTCGAGAGTTGAGATCCGCACCTTAAATCTTGTATTTCGAGATCCTTGCGGTAGCGTCTACAAGAAGAGAATGTTAAAAGGGAATTGCGTCCTGTAGACGGTTGAATACCCAGAGCGTCTATTTACTTCGGCTGACCTACCTCTCGTTAAAGTGATTTTTGAACTTTCTTCATGAAAAGAACGGGTTGAAGAACTGAATTTTAAAGAACTTGGGTCTTGGAAATTTTACTTTTTTTTAAAAAAAAAGAACACTTCAAAAAGCTTGGGAAAGAAAACAAGTGTAAGCTCAGGCGTCACCTCAAGCTTCTTCCCAGCCGATAGGTATATTGTTTGACATTGTCCTTGTCAGGGGATGATGAAAATGTCTGTGCCTCCTATGAAAGAATGTGTTTCCTTGATAATCGTCACTTTCGAATTGCAAAAAGTTTTTCTAGTTTTGTTTATGTTCGTGTGTGATATGCCTTGTGCCTTGCTCCGATGTCGCTCAGCGACGGAAGGTGGAATACCAGAGGTGGAAAACTCCACCTTTCAAATTAACTTAGGCTTTGTGATCTTATATCGGAGGCGTAATAGCCATGCAACTGTGGATGGCTGCCTCCGCTAATCGTAATACCGTTACATTGCGTTTACGCGTTGAATTACTTTTTCGGAAAAGCTGTTACGATGCACTTGATAATAGTACATGCCAAGATATGGCAAGTTTATTGAGTTTGATAACGGGCCGAGCTGGGTCAATAAACGCCACGTGAATTGGCAGACGTGGAGGATGAGGCCGTTGTCGGCAGGCCGTTCGAGTCCGCGTTGTCGGGCGCGTTCTCGGGCGGGCGCGGCCTCCTGGCAACTTTGCCGCTCTGATCTGCATGCTCACGTGTTACTTGCGCTCAGCGATTTCGAAACGTACCTCATTAGCGAGACAGATTTTGGTAATAACGCCGAAATGGCGGAGTTTCGTTCGGCTCTTAAGTAATGGATAACGTTTGGAGGCAAGAGATGGTGAGGTACACTCGATGTTGCGACGAAACGAAAATTAATATCCCTGGATCGAGGATCCATAGCAAGTCAATGCATGGATATCCATAGAAATCCAAGGATATCCGAATGGATATCCATAAATCATGGATAATTGAAGACTGATATCCCTTAAAACATGGGTATTCATTTATGGATATTTTTTGTTTACGGATATCCATTGCGGAATGTCCTTGTATGGATATCCGCGCTTTGATATCAATGTGGATATCCACGCTTGTATGGATAATTGAAGACTGACATCCAAAAATCATGGATATCCATGTTGATATCCGTGGATTTTTGGAAATCCATGCATGGCTTTGTTATGGATTCTCGGACCATGGATATTGTTTACTCATGTCAATTTTTCAGATACGTTATTAACTAGGACTTTCATTCCGTTATCATAAAAATTTGACGACTTAAATTTTTACTATTCTTGTTTTCCACCCTGCGTCGCACAGACAGCCAAATTGTCAACGGAACGGATCACGAAGTCACGTGACCTAATCATTAGGGAACCTATACCCAATGTTGATGCATACACCTCAAGTTTAACGACTCAAACTTCTCGGTGGCATTTGCGGTTGACGTAAATGTAAGCGCCATGTGGTAGAGAGCGGATCAACTTAGAAGCGAGGTACTAGGTGTAGCCTAACCCAATTTTACGTATCTTAACCGACGCGCGGTTGTGTAATTGCGTCGTTAATTTTCATAATAAAAGGTTGAATTAAGGAGGGACAGGTAGAAAATCCATAAATCTTTCAAACTGAGTGTGTTACTAAAGAGGTAATCTTACATCCCCCGTGTCGCATTACCGTGTTTTTCAGCATCTCCCCAAGTTTTTTTAGTTCATACCACCCTTATTACATAAAGGTCCATAGTAGAAACCTCGTTAGTTCAACCCTCGTATGTTGTATGTCTCTCTGTGCCAGTGTTGAATGGTACTCCTGTTAGTACTAGTACCTACTTAAAAATAAACTCATGTGTTATTACAACTACTCTAGCATCCCCCTTTTTAGTATCACCCACATTAGTACTACTTGCACTACTTATTGTTAGACGAGTACTACTTACACGTTAGTACTAGTTGTACTAACGCGCCCATGTCGGCGATTCCGACGCAAGTATTCGTCACCTTTTTTAGTGCTCGTCTTATTTGCCAGCACTCATTAGTACATATCTTGGTTCCCGATTTCTCAGTAGTCCGCTCAATTTTAGGTCATTTCCTTTTTCTGATCCTTTGTCTCGTCTTTGCGTCACTAACAACTTGTATCCAGGGCAGAAAAAAAATCCACTGATAGGCCGGCGAAAGAAAGGAATTAAAATGTCCTCATATCAAAAGCCGCGCGCGACGCCAAACGGCAAATCGCTCGCGGGGCGGGGTGAAGTGGGGGGAGGGGAGGGGGGGGCATCCCGCCAGATCGTCGACCTCGGCATTTTCAGATAATACAGGAACGAAACCAAACGAATATACTTGGACGTGTTTTTGTTGTGCAAAATCTGTCAAGCAATTTTCCTTTGCTCACAAAATCAATTTTGCAAGAATATCAATAAACACGGAAACGATGAATGAGCAAGCTGATTGGCTATTTTCGACGATTGTTTGTTTAAACGTGTCACTGGGGTTCATAAATTTGTTTTTGAGGAGATGTTTGCGCCGAGGGTATTCACCGCATGTCTCGCACAAGCCGCGCCTTACTTACAAAGTACACCCTCTTTTTTTGAAGGTTGCGTTTCCCATCAAGTCGATAGCTCAACAAGGTACAAGGGTCCTGGTCATTAGTCGGTTAAATCTTAAGCCTCTTTCCTCTCGCTAGCAGTTACTGCCGTTGAGAGGATAGCGGTATCATAGGATGGGCGAGCATCGGAGCGGAGTGATTGCCGAGCGAGGCACAAGGCCTCCAATCACAGTAAAATCAAAACCCCCGTTTTGGGGAATGCTGTGCATGTTTTGGGTGAGAAACCAAAACGAGATTGGTGCGTTGGCTATTTTGGTTATTTTTCAAGATAGGCCTATGTTCAGCCATATTATTAAAAAGGTCTCGGCGAGAGCTTTCCATTGATGTGGCTGAACATAAGCCTATGTAGAAAAATTATCTAAATACGCACTACCCCCGTTTTAGTTCCATACCCAAAACAGGCATAGCATTCCCCAAAACGGGGGTTTTGTTTTTACTGTGAACCCGCGCGACTCCCGTAATGTGTAGGTTTGAACGGAATAAGATACATGAATATTTTTGTTATAAAAAAAATCGAATATTTAAAATTTACGATTGGGATATGCGGTTATGTTTGCCTTGCTAGATTGTACCTGTCAGCCATTTTTGATGGAAATGGTATGTCGTACCAAATAAAATACAGTTCGTCGCAAGTAATTTTCGGATGTGAGAAGCTAACGACCGCTGTTGATTGAGTTGTTGAAGTAAAGACGTGAGCGATTTGAATGACCTTGCAGCGCTATATTTACCCTGCTTCTTCGACTTACGCCACAAAGAAAGACCCAACGCACTTGCATTGCACCCATTTCCGCTGTGCTGCACTTTCCGCTGTACTTTTTGCAGCAACAACGGAATTAGGCATTGGTCGTTACTTCCGGCACTTCAGCTTGCCCTGCTTTGCCGTTTTCCTCTCACTAATTATTTAAAACGTGTTTATCTGCACATCGCCTTGAGCCTCATTAGTTAATAGTTAGTTGCTTTATCTAACAATAGGTAATTGCTTGGTTACACCTGCTCCGTTCGGAAACGCACTTCGGGTGATGTGATTCCGACTCCTCGGCTAGTCTCGGGTGCAGCGGAAACACCCGAACCTTGCCGAAATTTCCAAAAGTTGTCCGACGATAGTTGATTTGATATCTTTTTTGTTTCTTTTTTATGTTGATTGTCATAAGTTAGTTCTTGTTTAAAGAATCATTACAAATGAGATAAGCTAAAAACGTCTTGTCGTAAGCTCTTTGAAGTTTATATTTCTCAAAATATCCGCATAAAGAAGAAGCAGTAGTTTTGGACCACGCATATTTTTTCATCGCTTCCTGGCTGAAAAACTAGTAATTCAGTCCGTGGTAGGCAACACGCATTGCACCCGTTTCCTCCGGGCTGCATCGTAATCCTCAAACGCTCCTACCTCACTCGGTACCGTCTAGACTCGACCAGTCTTATGCGTGATTTATGTATGAAAATAACACTTTTATGATAGTTTTCAAGATAGAACCATTGATGGCCTTATCAAACGAAAGGGCTCGAGAGCTTTCAAGTGACAAGGGTTACTCATAGGTCTATCTTAAGAACCACCTGAATGACGCAATATCCTGCCGCAGTTTAGCTTGTCACCAAATCTCTCGAGGTACTGTAATAACACCCAGGTCAGGTGTTTTCTTTATCACTATTCTCTTCAATTCAGCTTCAGAGACGCGCTGCAGTTCTTTATAATTTTATCATCGTCGACAATTCAACTCATTTTAGCGATGGGCTGCGACCCGCAAGAATTTATTTTATACCGACGAAAAAATGTACAATTTGATATTAAAATTTGACTTTTACCTTTCTTAAATCCAGTATTCTTATGCATAGCCCTTTTACAAAAGACAGCTTATTGCTTTTTTTCTCGAGGTAGGAAAATTGCGAATTTTGGGGATTTACTCCGCGACCGATTTTCAGAGCTACGACTTATTCGTATGTTCACTCTTGGCCGTGGGGACCAAACGGATAAAGGTTTTGAATCAAGTATTTATTGGCATGAAGGGTTTACTACTGCGTACCTGTAAAAAAAAAAGTGACAAAAGGGCAACAGCCCTTTCTAAATAGCACCACAGCCCATTATCCCCTGGTGATAAGGAAACATGCCCGAATGAAGTCTAACTTGTGATAGTCCATTCTACAGGCTGTAGAATGGACTATCACGGGGCATTTTTTCCCTATCACCAGGGGATAATGAGCTGTGGTGCCATTGAGAAAGGGCTGTTGCCCTTTGGTCACTTTTTTTTACGTCAAAGTACGAATTTTAAAGCATATTACCTGGACACATTGGTTGAAGAGGTTATTCCCGTGGACAATTTATGAACCCAAAATTATCCGCAAATGTCTGGGCTCACTGTATTACGCTAATTCTCCTTTGTTTTGGTTATCCAATTTATTAGCGTGTCGTAAGAGCTACTTGGCTTTACTAGTTTGTAAATAAATGCTTTTGGCGAAGTGAATGGCGGACTCGCTTAAATCCGCAATGTGGGTCGCGTGCGTCCAAGCGGCCTAACTTTGTTTTCAATTGACAAAAGAAGGCCGAAAATAAGCGAAGGCTGGCGCCGCTTAAGTCGGCACAGCTTAAGTAGGCGCCTGTTGTTTGTATCAGAGCGCCGCGAACCGCGCAGCGTTCTTCGGTGCTTCTCTTTCTTTTTTTACTCTTTCGCGAAAAAAAAGGAGGAAAGACGGGCCCACGGAGTTTCTTCATGGCTCCGATAATAAGTACCTTGTTCGGTTATCGCTGGAATTAAATATTTTTCTTCTTTGCTTGTTTAAAATATTGGTTAGATAACAGTGCGATAAGCGGACTTTGGAAGAATCACCCATGTAGGTATTAACCCTTTACAGCCCAAGGTATTTGGAGTGAAATTTAGCTTAAGAGAAATTGGAAGGATTTTTTATCACTAAAATACGTTGTTTTAGCTTTTTAAAATGCCTAAATTATAAAATTTAAGGTTTCCAGTGGGGTGATATTTTTTAAATTGAGACAATACTGAACTGAAAAGATACTCGAAAATATTTTTTTCTGTTGCCTAACGGCATCGCTGGACGGTAAAGGGATAACCATTCTGAAATTTGCACTATAAATGCGTGAAAACGTCTCACATAGTAGGTCTCGCGATGAGAGCTTTGAATTTGTACTTTCTTGGACTTAAATTTATTGTAAATTTTATCCACCTCTTACACCTTTCATTCTCTTTTAGGGTGGATGGCCAAGATAAAAAATCCGACCTTTAAAACTAAGAGGGTGTTGGGCATAAAATCATGAATGTAAGAAATTTTTGCTTGGTCTGGTTCTTTTGTTGGGACAATGGACTATTTTTCAATTTTATATATAAATCGCTGATGGGAGGTCATTGTGCTTCTACGGATCCGTGGGTTATTACGAAGTACAAATGCTTTGATTCGACTTTGGAATCATTCGATGAACACGTGTTTATTTTCTGTGTAAAAATAAATGATCCTTTTTGACTTCCTCAGTTTTTTTTTGTTAGATCCAACATCGATAACCGTACTAATAGGTCCTTCGTTTATGGCTCTTGATTGGTCTAGCTTGAAAACCAACCAATAAGTACTACGTGTTACAAAGATAGAACAGGCACACGCGTTTTGATAAGTTTTCAGGATAGTCAACATCCTTATCAAAGAGAAGGCCTCTCCTTATAGCTCTTAACAAGTCTGCCTTGGGCCTTGAAGTCGAACCAAAGCTACGTCCTGCACCCTTTTTAGCTTCACGCCTAAAATAGGTACTTTTTTCCTTGCATTAGTATACTTTTGAAGCTATTTTGGTGGACCAAAGAAACCACTATTTTCAGGTCGCTGCATAAAATCACTTGTATCAGGAAGACGGAATCGGTCCGAAAATATCCTGCTAATATGCTGAAGAGAAGAAGATCGGAGTGTTTTGGT
>Ga0058701_10002870_pt1 | contig 13357 bp, 9 predicted proteins | sample AgamicOrMae_FD_97039 | JGI IMG/M metagenome (GOLD analysis project Ga0058701, IMG submission 97039) | Agave microbial communities from Guanajuato, Mexico - Or.Ma.e | ecosystem: Host-associated > Plants > Phyllosphere > Phylloplane/Leaf | place: Guanajuato, Mexico | collected 2012-06-04 | reverse complement strand
TTCCAACAGCATTACGAGAAACAGGTGAAGGGGGCTTAGCAGCTACTCCAACAGGACGTAGACTGGAAGAGGAAATCTTTGGTGAACCAAAAGAAAAGTTAATCGATTATATCAATTAATAATTAAAAAGGAGCTATCCGAAAAGTCGTATTTTATTACTTTGGATAGCTCCTTTCATGTTGCACTTTATTGCACCTAACTTTTGGTTTTAGACATTCCTTTTTAAGTCCGTTTTTTTATTTGTCGTGTTTTTTCTTTGTTAATCCTCAAGGGAAGGAAAAAAAAGGTGTGGGGGTCTTCCTCATGTCAGAATATTCTTGTTTGAAGAACCAAGTCTAATTGTAGGGATTCCCCCCTCCACCTCCAAAAGTTCCAAAACTGGACAATTCTAAAAATTTTAGAGGAGCGGGAGCCCTGAAGGACGATTTGCAGATAAACAATTTCAAATGATAACTTGCAATCGGCTGTCAAAAGCACTATAACTGACAACCTTAAGTTGTGGGGAAAGTGGGTTGACCTTACGTTTTTCCCAAACCGTTTTTCCCAATGAACTTTTTTCCCAACTGTGCTTTTTTCCCCAAAGTGCTTTTTCCGAAAGATTTTTCCCAAAATTTAATTTTTCCAACTTTTATTTTTACTAGTAGTGAAGAGTTCCAATCACCTAATTTCCCAATGAGGGCTCCCAAAACACATGTCCGAACAAAATCACTCTGAGAAGCAGAGAGGCTTACTCGAAGACCAAAATGATGAACTAACGTGCGCAGATAATCCAGTATCTTGTTCTCGTCTTTGTATTCGGCATAGGTAGCCACGACGCTTCTGATTGAGAGCTGCCTTCACTCTTTGTCCAAGGGCAAGCTGGGCAAGGATGGTTTCTGTTCCGGCTTCTTTCTTAATAATTTCCGAAACAGCTGAGAACAGCGGAGGGTGCTGCTTGCCGGCTACTAGCTGGAAGCGGCTGTGCCACCCTTTGCTAATGTTTGAACGGTGCACATTTTTAATGGTCGCGTCGAAACAGTTCCAGTAATGGATAGGATACCTGGAAGGGACATTGCTTCGTCGGCCGCGAGCTCTTCGGCCGACGATGTAATTTTCTTCAAAATACACCGCTATTCCGATTGGGTCGTTAGGAAGATCATACACAACTTCATATGCTGTAATCATGTCATCAATGGGGACAAAGGCCAGAGAAAGGAGCCTGTTTTACACTTCGGTCGATGGGATTATTATTCCGGGCTTGCACACCTGTTTGCACTCGACGATACATCTGTCGTTAGGATTATTATTCTGGGCTTGCAAACCTGTTTGCACTCGACGATACATCTGTCGTTGGGATTATTATTCTGGGCTTGCAAACCTTCTGTTTGCACTCGACGATACATCGACTGAGGGCGCTTTTCTAGTCACGATGCTCATTACAACAAATATATATGCGCAGAGAAAAAAATTACTCCTTGACCAGAGGGAAATTTGGGCGCTTACTTTCCAACGTCTTAAAAGTGCCGTCTGCGAACCACGTGGTGGACATGGCGAGCAGAGTAAGGTTCGTCCGTGTTGCAAACGCCACGACGCGCTCCTCTTGCTCGTCTTCATCTTCATCCTCTAGCGAATCGTACAGCAGAAAATTGCCCCCGGCGTTAGTTTTTCGGGGACGGAGGAAAGTGTCCGACACGGAAAGTGTTCGACAGGGAAACTTCGACAATTTTGGGTGTCATTATGTTGGGTTTTGACGGACAACTTCCGTGTCAGACAACTTCCGTGACGGACAACTTCCTGCATCTCGTCTTTTTCGGAACGTTTCCGGTATGGGCCCCATATCTTGTAAAAACTCTTGTACATCGCAAATCCGGTCTTACCTCAAACTCGATTTTTTGCACGATGCCAAAACTTCCATGGGACATGCAAGTAAAAATACCACGTTCCCTTGTTCTAAAAAGTGTCAGGCTTTGATATATTTTATTTTTAATTTTAATTTTAACGCTGTCGCAGGTTTACATATGCAACATGAAAAAGTTACTAGATTTTGAATTACAAGTTGTACTCTTAAAAAAATTGATTTGGGTTAAAAATAAACTCACACTTCAACGAACCATGATGAAAAAGGTAGCCTTTCCCTCTTTTAGACAAGTTTCATAAATCGCATATTTTTGTCGGGAATTACGAATTAGTTTTGGGATGTATTCGTAAAAGGTTAGATAAAGAATCGTCTTCAAGCGTGATGCCTAACTCTTTGCATTTGTCGGATTTTATTTTGCTTTTCTCCAAAATAACCTTCTTACTGTCCTGCGTAAATTAGACGCCTATTCGGAGCAAACTGGGGAAAAAGACATCTAATCAACAAATCCAAATAACGCATCATACGGACGGAGCCTTAATTACATTGGCGCAGCTCCACAAAAGCTCCAGAAAATTTGAATACGCATCTTCCTCCACTTAACGAGGGAATCTAGGCACGTCGTTCATCCGAGGAAGGACGAGGAAAAAAGGTTGAGGAAGGGCTTATGTGATTTTCTGCTCCCTTGGATTTCGGCAGAGGTTTTTGTCCTGTCGGTGAATGACCCTCAGATTACGAAGAGATGTTACTGAAGCCTTACCTAGGATCTTCTTCAAGTATTCAAGACTTACTCGTGAGCTAGCTGTCAGCTTTGGCACTCACATTATTCTGGACTAAAGGATCTTAAACTGGTAATTATTGGAATGCGATTGAACTTTTTAACTTCAAAGACATAGGTTAAAACACATTCATTCTCATATAAATAATTTTCTTGCGACTGATTTATCATCGTCCCAGTGGATCTTTCCCCGTTGGGTACTCGACGTTCGCGTTGTGATATATCACGTCTAGAGTTCGGTTCTCGTGCTTGTAGACGAAGGCTGATTTAGTTGCACATATTGTGAGGAGCAAGAAACGAAAAGATTGGTCGCCTTTCTGCTGGACTGTGTTCTCAACCGACTTTGACCGGAAATGCAAAGATCGTTTACTTAGGCGCAAGTAGTGCCTCGGCAGAATTTCAGACCTGTCTGAGTCCCCCTGCGCTTTATACATCCTGTGATTTCCTCTGATAGCGCTTAATCACATTACGAGTTATTGATTTTTAACGCATCGAAATACCAATGTTTCACTTTTACCAAAAGCTTAATGATTACGTATTGCCGTATAGTTAGGCACGATTCCCCATGACCCCAATGCTTCATATGTGCGTTATGATGCAAGCCTCAAGTTGTACGAAACGAATCGAGTTTGTACTAAACGCAGCTTCTCCCTCTCTTATCCGTATCGAGGCTTTGGAAAGTGCTGCACCTGGGTTATTAGCTTCGTTTGATATTGTGAGAAATAGTTACATGAAACGAGCGAAAATTGCAGTGTTTCGTTTTTTTTTTAGAAAAAAAAACAACAACAAGAAATCGGTTGTACTGATTGATTTCAAACATCTTGAAATTTCCTTCAAATAATTTGAGTTCCTCTTCCTTCCTGACAAAGACACTGTTCTTACTATCGTCATTCGTTGTGATCAAATAACCGAGTTCCAAAAGAGTTGTTGCGTAGAGTCTAAAACGAGACTCCCTTATTTTTCCAGGTTTTCAATGACCAACATTTTTTTTCCAAGGGTGTTATTGGCAGAATGCCGTTTTAATTGATAAAAAAAATGATGAAAGACCACAATGGCAAAAACAGCATTTTTTACGAAAAAGTATACATTTTTCGAGAAAAATAAGTAAAATTCCCTGATTTTTCCCTGAATTTCCCATGGGAAAGGCATTCGGTGATTTTTTAAAGTTTCTGTTATATATTCTTTTAAGAGTTGGTAGATACCACAATCTTCCCTTGTTAAAACCGAAACCTAGTGCGAGCAAAACGTTCTCGTGTTAAAAAACACAATCTTGGTTTTATAGTTGTTTTTTTTTGAGATCCTTCCAGTTAAATAGCATTTTGAAATCGCGCCGACAGGCTGAGAAAAACTTTTTTTCTTTTCTTTTATAATCGACTGCTGGAAAATTAGAATGAGAGGAAAGCCAACTCCAGTGTTAGCGTATATTAACGATTAGATTTTTCTCCCTGAACAGTCAAAAGTATCGTATTGCTTCCTTTCTGTCCCCTTTCCATCCATTCTTAAGAGCAGCAACTGTCTGGCCCAGGAGCTCTCACGCTTATGATTATGTTTGATAATTGCAACGGACAAGGTGAAGCTGCTAATTATTCCGTTCTCATGTTTCTTGCAAGTTTACATATTGTAATGTAGTTCAAAAATCATTTTTACTTTAGTTGTATGAGGTATACTCTCATCGATGCAAAGAGATGAGAAGTTTTCACTCCCAAGTTGTTGAGGAGCTAGTAGAGCCGTTTGACTGCGAAGAGGAAGAGAGCCCCTCTTTTCAAGAAGCGGGGCTCTCCGGCTGCCAGATACATCGTTTCCGCCCCCACACTTTTGGAACCGTCCCCGCCCTTTTCTCTCCGTCCAGCCACCCACCTCTTCGATTAATCTGCAGCCTACTTAAATCACTCGTCACCGGACTTCAACTCTGCCGAGCAGCTTGTCAAAAAGCGAATATTGCTTCGTATCGCCCTCTAACCTAATTCAACTCCACGTGTAACCTAAATAAACTGGAGGTCGCATTAAAAAATACGCGAAAAACAAAGCCGCAGACAACCAGAATTTCTCCTTTATAAGAGATCTCTTTAGCTTCAACTGCTTGGCTTGGTCGTGAGACCCAAGTTGTGCGTGAACTTCATGGGCGAGTGACTTCCAAGCACTCCATTCGGTGTTTTGACAGGATTTCAATTCGTCTTAAAGAGTTTGTTCCGCACAAAGTGAATGCTGTGCAAAAAAGTTCCATCAATTCCAGCGTTTTCGAACATCATCGATACATGTTTGACAGAACCGTTTTATTCAAGCTCTGCGTATCAAAATTCATTATCATCCTGAAAAGTTTTCTCTCCCAAAACTTTTTTTTACGCGAATGTCTCTCCGGGAAGGAAACTTCCTGGAAGATTTATAGCAGCTGACTCAAGTGACGTGGGTTAGCGAAAGAATTACGCCGTATTACGGCCAGTCTGTCCAATTTAGTCCGAAGATTATTCCATTAACCCTTCATCCCTGGTACTAACCAAGGGAGACGTGGTTGCCTGTTCCTTCAAATACTAAACCTCTAAACTGGCTGTTGTTTTCAGCGATGCGACCGCAAGCGTGTGTCCGCAGGGAGCATTGGTCGTTCACAAGCACAATCTAACGTCACATAATCGCCACGTTGTGCGTTGACCCGACTTTCTTTCACCCTTATCAGATCTTCCCTCTAAAGTCCATGGAGACAATCACATTTCGTATACAGCGACCCCATAGTTTTCGATGAATGTGTTGAAAGACGCGCGATGCCTTTGAGAGGCATCCTTTTAAGCACCCTGCACTCCGAGGAGATCGGGTGGTGGAACTAGTGCGGTGCGGTGCGCATGTCGCTTTCCTCTCCGCCGTTTTTGATCTTTCCGCTTAGGGTGTCATAGGTTTGGCGTTTCTACCAAACCATCCCTTCTAGTCGGATCACGAAGTTGTTTTCCATCATTCTTGTTTTTGCCCCTTCTTTCTTTATTTTGGCGCCTGTTTTCGAAGACTGTTCAATAAATATAGATGGAAGGCAAATCTTGCAAAGTTTCTTTTATAAAGTTAAGGAAAATTTGGGCCAAAGGCTAAAATTGACACGATCTACTATTCAGTTTAGATTGGAAGATCAAGGGTTTGTTCTACCTGTATGTGTATAAATTCGTCAAGAGGTTGATTAAAAGTTGTCAGAGCCCATCTAAATCGGATTCATACGTTTGGTTGTGCATGAGTTAGCCCTCTATGGTAACCTGCATTTGACTTACTATTGTGTGATTTATTTGCCAGAACAGTCTCCATCCCTGAACTACGTTGAAACCTGCCCAGTAAAGAGTCGTTTAAGGGTTAAAATTGCATGTAGATTTGAGCATTAATGGGTTTAATGACATTTTTCTCGTATAATTTGACTTTGTGAGTACTTTCGTTCACAATGGTGTGGTGAAAATGACTGCTTAGATAGTATAAACGACAGTAAGGTAATCACTAATCACATTTACTCCTCTTGAGTCTGATCTTGTTGTACAAGAGTGAAAGAGCAATGACGAAACAACTAGTTGCCAAAACTTTACCGTATCAAGTTAAGAGGTTTGCTGAGCCTAACGCAGCTGTCAGTGCGGTGAGCGATTTTTGCTCACTATGCTTGACTAAATTATTGGCAATTAAATGTGGTCAGTGGGATACCGATCTTTTTTTATTGGCAATATTGGATGCAACCTCCTGTATCTTCAACAGACATGTCAACGGAGTTCTGGAAGCTTTTGGATTGAGTATTGTAAACTTCCTTTGCATTTTTTTGCGGTCACATGTGAACCGCAACGGGTCTGGTACGTTTTACCAATTATTACGAACGGTTTCACATGTTGAATAGCAGTTTTAATGGGTATTAAGTTTTAGGAAATAGTCCGACTGTAAAAGGTAGCTAGTCTCACAGCAAATTTATTTCGTCATTTAACGCGCTTGCTAAGGTATGTCCATGTAAATGCGATCTCCCGACCCCTTTCCAACACTTAAAAATACATGTTAAAAATACTAAGAAAAAGAATGCTTGCCGCAGAGTTATGAAGTGAGCTTTAGACTTTTCTCTCCTCATCTTTCAAAAAGAATGCCCTCCCTCCCAAAGAAAAGGACAAAGATGCAAAATAACTTAGGGAACTTTTTAGTTAAATTGGCTTACTGTGAAAGATGTGGCCTGAGTTCTAATGGTAAAATGCACAACAAGTAGGCTAATTCAGAATATCCTTTAGCACGTAGTTGATTGCGATTTTGAGGAAGTGACACAATCTTGCCGTTAGTTTATGTTAATGTTTTTTTTTTCTTATTTATTTCCATGAAAATTACATTGTACGCAGCTTCTAATCGGCTGTGAGCGGGGTCCTTTAGATCGCGCATTTTACTTTATTTTAAAACATAAACGATCTATAGGCATAAAAAAATGGCAAAAAAAACATTAGGGATATCTCTTTGGAAAACTGTTCAAATATTCACAAGTCTTTGGAGAAAATCAGGTGGTATAGTAATCACGGAAATACGCGAAAGTCCTCATTAGGTGGATTTCTGCGCATGCTAACTGTAAGTGTCCAGTGAGGGTGGAAGGACGCTCGTTTAAGGCAGGCTCATAATATAGTCACACAAATCCGAAAGAAATTGTAAAAAGAACATAAGAATGCAATCACCGGGCGGGCCGACTACGGCACATACTTGTGGAGATTACTTACTCTGACTTTTGCAGTGAAGTATCGACTTCCACTGTTGACGTAACCCACGAAAGACGAGCACTTCCCGTTCTTAAGGGGTTCCGATTGCCGCTGTTCGTGACATTGGAAAGAACAACAGTTCCTTCTTCTGGGGAAAGTCCCTTTCCTCCTACTATGCTCTTTTATTCGCTCCGTCATATCTTCTGTCCCCTAGTACTAATTGTATACCCCTACGCAGCGTTTCCATGGAGACTGTCATCAAGGCCCTTCTATAAGCCCTTCAGCAAAGCGTGATTTTTATACTGCTTTTGACGCTATATATTTACGGTTATTGCTGTCACTTGAATTAGTTTATTCCAAATAGGGGCTGAGCTTACCATTTCGGAAGGATAGATTTGCTTCTGCACAATTAGTTGTTAATCTTATCCCAATTGAGGTACATATCGCAGAGATGAAAGACCATGATGACGGAATTTACGAGAAACAATTAAGGTCTACCCGTTCAAAGATAGCGGATTCCGAGAAAAAACACTTTGTATACACATCGGATACGTTCCCTAAGCGCTCCTTTTTTTGAGACGAGTTTTGACGGCGTGTATACGGTGCCGTTTTTGAGGAAATGATGGTACGTTACGAATACGATGTCCCCGCTTACGTCGCATGGGTTAGAGTCGCAGGTACCCGCACCGAATACTAGACCGTTAACGCATCGTACACGATACCTACATACGTCGTTAACGAAGACATCGTATATAGTATCGTGTACGTAGAGATGGCCGATGGGTCCAAAATAATAAAAAATAATCGGGATCGATTAATCGGTCTCAAATAATCGATTATAGCAATTATTGATTAAATAATATTTTTCTACAGTCGAACCGCGCTAAGGATGGCGGTGGGCATACCCACATGATTGTCCATGGCCACCTCTCTTTGTAATGAATTATTTATTGACTGATGAACCAATCGTAATGAAACTTTGTAAAGGCCTTGAAAAGGCATGGGGCATCAGTCTGTTGAAGTACTGTACGGGTTAGTCGAGTAATAAAACTATAGTGTTGCAAGACGTAGGAGCATAACCTCTTTGTTTAAACACGTAGATCATATACATTGTTTTAGGTTTTATGTGGCTTGTTTTCATTACTAATAAACGAAATCACAGTATTTTAAATTATTCTGGTAGTTTTTTATGCATAATTTCATACAAAGTAAAACTAATTTGTGCTTGTGATAAGGGCATTGTTGCCATGGCCACCTTTGCTTTGTCAAATTTGGATGAAGCTTTTAAAATTCACATAAAACAGATTTTAATAGCTTGATATAGGGTACTGCTGTTAATTAGGGATGAAAACTAGATAAAACATCGTTAAAATAACTAATGTATTATTTAGTTAAATAAAGAGGTCATGTTCCCATATCTTTCAACAATCTGTAGATTTATTACACAACTGATCCCTAAAATACTCCTACAAACTTGTTGCCAAAGCCCTTTTTAAGGCCTTAGAAAGTTCCATAACGATTGGTTCATGATTAAATAAATAATTCAGAATATGGAGGCTGGGGAGAGGACAATCTTAGGACAATCATGGCGGAAGGCCCATCGCCATCCTTAGCGCGGTTCGACTGTAAAAACCGCTTACATTAACAACAACTAGTACTCCTGCTACGCGACAATACAGTCCCACTCAACGACTTCAGTGAGCCCACTGCGGAGGATCTTCTCTTTGCAAGAGAAATTTCGCCTACCCAAAGAATAGTGTGAAGAGAGCGTCCAGGAAAACTTAATAAAGTAATATTTTTAAGCACGAATCTGCCTTTTTTGTTTATCAGGCAAGTAACGCGGAGAGCAATAACAATAATTCGTACAGTAAAAGGCAAATGTTTGCAGAACAGCTTTTGCAAAGCGCATGCGCCGAGCTGAGCAAAAGAACGCCTTGTGAGAAAGAAGAAAGAAAGTCAAAGGTTGTTACGTTCTCGATGGCCATGATCGGTTGGGTTCCTGAATAATCGATAGTTAATTTAATCGAGTGGCAAGAGTATCGATTATTTATAATCGATTAATCGTTACAAATAATCGATTATTGCTCTAATCGGTGGCCATCTCTACGCATACGCGACGTGCATCAGTTTTCATACACAGCGCCGTAGCCGTATACAGTTTCGTACACGGTGTCGTAGTACATGCTGTCGTATACGCGGCATGATAAAATTCTTGCTGTGCAAATATAGGCGGCGTATTCTTTGCGTATGCGGAGTGATTCACTCGTGGTGCAGAAATCATGTAAGTTAGCGATTCTGACCGATTTGCTTCATGATGTGCACCTAGTCGCAAACTTCAAATCCGCTGGATTATTGAAGTTCAAGGTTTAGCAGAGCATGATTATGTGGCTTTAGTGAGATTTCTTAGCTTTGCCTTCAGCGATATGCACTATCATGAGCAAAAGAAACGGCAACCCAGCGAGGCAGAATCTCGATTGGCAGCTCTGGATTAGTTCTTGCGGAGAGGGAGGCTGGAAAGCCGTGATTGATCAGGCACCGCGTTACGCTCAGGTAACGCAAGCGTAACGGTCTCCCCACCACGAAAACATTCAGAGCTGCCAACTGAAATCGCGCTTTATCTTTAAAAGGGTGCCGTTTCTTTTACTCATGATAGTATATGATAATGTTGGCTAAAGTCTCGATAAAGCTGCGCGCGCTGCGACAGGCCGGCACATGCACGCCAGAAAGAAGTTAGTCAGTGTGACGGGAGGATTATATGTTTTTAAAAAGGATATGACAGTTTTATGTATCCCTATCGACGTCTAGCAAGATATCCGGATGAACTAAGCTTTGCCTCCTAAAAAGATACGCACAGTGTTCGAGGTGGGTATATGGATTCTATGTCCTTTGGGGTTTGATATGATTAAAAAAGCCTCGTTAACTATCGGTTTCTACTAGAAAGGCTCACACTAAGAGGTTGGCGATGATCCTTACCAACGCCCATTGGCTGAGACATTTGCATGCGAAAATCTCCTCCACGCGGCGGAATTTTTAAATGCTGTAGGCCCCATCAGAAGCAAGCCAGGGCAAAGCTGTCTGTTACAGTAAAGTGATCCACATGAAATCATTTTTTATACTTTGAAATCCATGTAAAATTCAGCAGAGTTAGTTTGGGACGTGGTTGGTGGTTATTCTCTTGTCCCCATTGAATACTACACTAAACAAAATTTTGGTATTGGCCCTGCCGCCATCACTCGACATTATTGAAGTTCCATAAAGTTGTACGATTTAAAGAGACAACCTTCACTCCGAGGAATCTAAGCATCTGTAAAAAAATAAATTTATTAAGAAGGTTTCCTTATAACTCATTATTGTTCGTGTTAACGTGACGGTGACCCATGGAGTTATATTAAGCTCCGCGGGAGGTCTTTCCGAACATCTCTTATTCTCTTCGTAGGTATATTTCAGGCTCGATGTAAAATTTTTGACAGCTCTTTACCTAGTTGAGGTGATCACAAAAAGATAGATTGCAAGATCCTGTACAAAGTTCTGATCTCGCATAGATACATCACTGGGAAATGATATACTGTGAGCACCTCTAGTTTCTTCATAATGCGGAAGTATGTTTTCTTCTTTGATTTTTGGTTGAAATATATTTTTAAAAACCTCTGCAACTAAGCTGAGAGGTGGAGAGGCGGTTCCGTAACATAGGACGAAATCTTTGTCTTTTGTCTTTTTTAGTACTTTGTAGCGATATCGTTTTAGCTGGGACCCAGGTAACGTCAACAATTTCACTTCTTGGTATATTTAGTCCAAAATCATCGCTCTGTAAAGAAGGCATGGATGTCAAAAATGGACCCAGTTTGCTCAGCGAAAGTTTGAATCACGAGTATAATTGAAAATAATGTTGGACGATGTAAGCTAATATTGAACACTGTTAAGAAAGCAAACAAGAACTGTATTAAAACGACGAAGACAGTTTACAAATTATCGACGGAACAGTTTTTCCCCCCTTTGTATTGTTTTCTTGGGCGACTGAAGTCGTCACAGGACTTTCTTTCAGACACATTCGTCCAATGAGAACTTCACACCAATTAGCACGAGACTTTCTCGATTTCAGGCTGAATTGGAGGTAATACCTAAAACGAGAAGAAAAGACTTAGCTGCAGAAAAGTACTCCAAAAGAGCTACCAAATGCTTCAAAAAATCTGACAGATTATCAAATTTTCAAATCACAAAATGCAAAAGGAATGTACCTGTTGTTTCCAGGAACGTCAATGCTATTAGCGCATAGATATGATTTCTTAGACAATGTCCGTCATCTGATTGAAGATCGATCCGACTACTTGCACCTTAGCAGCCTGAGAGCGAAAAACCTGATTGAAAGGAATGTATACTGTATAAGTAATGAATGCCATGTTTCAAGTATGATGATTATCGCTTTGGATAAAAAATGGGAGGAAACCCAATCTGTGAGTAGACTTGCAGCATTTTTAGGAACATTGAAATGCACAGGTGCTTCATGTCATGTGGGATGACTACCCAATGCAAGAACGGGTTTGTGGAGAGTTTCCCAGATATTGGCGTCTACCTACACACCGTCTCGAGGTCACTTTGTTAGCATATTGATACTGAATTCGATCCCCTGAGGCAACTCTATCCGTCATCATGTTCACCTGAGTCCTCTCAGCCGTATAAATGAACCCGACTCGAGGCATCTTTTGGGCAAGGTAGAAAAAGTAGAATCAAAGACGAAAACAAGATCGATTCACAGAAACATCACTGCAATTACCCGAGGAAATCGTGTTTGGTTAAGGGATAGCTCTCCAGTATCGTTCTTTAATTGAGCCCTGTCAGGTTTTAGACGGATTTCAAACGGCTCCGAAGCTCTATTGCTTTTTGAGGACACCTCGTTATGATGTTTCTTGAAAGGGAAGAGCACACCTTCAATATGCGCAGAGAAATCTCGTGCGAGTTTTATTAAACATTTCTTACCTCGTGCCCGTTCCATCCAACAAGTCCCTCAATCCTCATCTTGTCCATTTGGAAACTGTTTGTAGATGCAAATACAAGCACCATTCCGTTTTGATGAAGCATAAAGCAAATGATCCTGAAAGCCGACTAGCAAACTAGAAAGTAAAAGGCTACAGAGTCGAGGTCTATTTCAGCGTTTCCGGAGGGGCTGATGGACGGTTTTTGCGTGCGGTTGTAGGTGCCTCGATTTCCGCACGGCTTTTAATTTTGTTTGATTCGTATTTTTAGTGGTCTCCTTTTCCTCGCGCTATGTTTGTAAAATTATATCAACGGACTACACGAAGAGATTTTTGGCATAGATTGGTTATGTTTAGTATGAAAGCACTATGTTTGTTTGGGCTGATTAATACGAAGGTACTTTTTCATCCTCACTTTTGACCTAATTAGACTGACACGTATTAAGTACCACAGCCGTTGGGCTTTGCAGAAGGTAGCCTGCAGACTTCCTTGCCGTAACGTGAGACGGATTGTCTATACGACCGATCGGATAGCTAACCATTCATTATTCCCAGCAGAGAAACCCACACAATTAATTTTAAAGGTTGAATAGTTGGCTTGTGGTGTTCCACATGTCACCGCCTATCCCAGTAAAGTAAAGCGAATCGGGGAATAAGGTACCTAGCCGAAATAGACATATGAATAATGTAACCAAAGATAACCACCCACGTGGACTTGGGCCTACCTAAGGCTGTTTTACGTCGGTTGCCAGCGTAACAATGTTAATGATTGAGTCAGGATGGAATACAAGAGGTTGCAAAACCAACCGTGAAAGCAGAGATCGCAGTGGTTTGCTTATAGGAACCTCTTAAAAGCTCAAGGTGTATAATCCGTTCCCACCATTAAAGCACTCTGGTATGAGAGGAGAGTCGCCTTTGTTTTAAGGACGTCGAGTTTGAAAGCCGTGCGACACTTCCAAGGGACTTTTTCATTAAGAGTGACTTCATCTAAACTGTGAAAACCTGCAGTGCAAAGTAGTGATGTTAACCCTTAAATGACGCAGTGAATTTTTTGTAACGTAAATGTCGCAATGGGGTCCATGCGGACCCCGGACCTTTATTT
>Ga0058701_10002869_pt1 | contig 13358 bp, 4 predicted proteins | sample AgamicOrMae_FD_97039 | JGI IMG/M metagenome (GOLD analysis project Ga0058701, IMG submission 97039) | Agave microbial communities from Guanajuato, Mexico - Or.Ma.e | ecosystem: Host-associated > Plants > Phyllosphere > Phylloplane/Leaf | place: Guanajuato, Mexico | collected 2012-06-04 | reverse complement strand
GAATCAGACAACACGATGACGCAGTCTCTTCTCTCATGTTGATATGCACATCTTGCCAACCTCACATGTTTGACCATGATCTCAACTCATTCCTGGCACGTGGTAGTCCACTAGTTATTTCAAAACTAAGAAAGTAATACAAACATTGAACTGTCATCACTAACTATAGGCGTTGATGCAGTAAGAACCATTCACTGAATCAAACTTGCCCACAGGTGTTTTTGGTGTAATCTGAACATGAATTTGGGTTAGTAAAGCCCACAAAAAAAAGCAGACAAACAAATGAGGTAGATTGATGACCATCACACTTTTATGTGGCCCAATGAGCTATGACGTAATCCAACTTGAGGTTACTGTCTATCACATTTCATCTACCCTACCCTTCTCATACGTAGAGGTATTTTCCTTGCTGCTGGGCTACTTTCCCCCGAAAACCCGGGCCATCCGTGCTTTATAGACCCATACCGCAGTTGTATTCAGTCTACTATGCCAAAAGATCAAATACAAAATACACCGGCGACGGCAATGCAAAGAGCGCGAAATATTAAAAGAAGTTGTTAAGCACAAAAACACCCCAGGCCTCTTGTTCTTATTGTATAACAAAGTGTTGGCATGGCTTTAGGGGCATAACATTCCCACTATCCCAGTTACGACGAGTTTTTCTACGCGCCGCTCATTTTATTTTTTATACCACTTTAATTGGCATCTCGTGAACTTTCCAGTCCGAAACAAATAAACTGCAAGGCACTGCCCCCCGCGGCGTGGCACCGCAGCGCAGGTCGTACACGCGCAGTTATGCCATTGCAATGCTGAAGGTTCTCGCCCATCATGCAAAAAATGCTTACCGGTAATTAACGATTCCAGTTTGGAGTCGAGTACACTAGTACCTCCGCTGGTATTGTACACCATTTAACACACATACTTTAGAAAATCAGGCGATACATTCTGTTGTTAACCCACTACCGCCAAGCGATGCCGTTCGGAAACAAAAAAAAATATTCCAGAAGATCTTGTCAGTTCAGTATTTTCACAATGAAAAAATACCCCCTCCCCCCTGGAAACCTGAAATTCAATTATTTAGGCATTTTCCACGGCTTAAAATTGCGTATTTCAAAGGGAAAATCCTTTGAATTCCTCTTAAGCTAAATTTCACTCCAAGTATTTTAGGCTCCTAAGGGTTAAGGCACGTCGTCTTTTGCAAAGATTTTTTAAAGAAAGAGTTTTAGCTTCAAAACACAATGAGATAATTAGAATAACACTTAAAAGATGTGTTGTCTGATAACTTAATTACGTCCGTCAAAGTAATGACAATTCTTTTTTTTTTGTTTGTTTTAAGTCAATTGCTTTTCTATTGTTAAACAGCGGAACATCGATCACTATTCTCAATGACTCTAAAGTTTGCCAAAAAAAAAGATTGACAAGTCATCTTTCTCAAGCACTTCAGTCGTCAGTTGCACCCAAAAGCTTGTTTACAAAGTAGCGCGAAAAGAAAACTTGTCTGAAACTAAATTCACAGTTACTGTAAGTATGAAGAAACCATGCAGAACATGCGAGGAAAATGAACACACAGAATTGAGCTATCAAACATGTTTTCCTGTAATTCAATGCTTTGTGCACGGACACCGCTACGCTTGTTTCAAAATTACAGGGTCCATAGTAGGAAATGTTAACATCTATCTTTACACGAATTCGCCTCTCAGGAACTATCATTAGTCACATTTTATATCCTTCGCAAAAAAGGATACAAACGAGTGTCGGGCGCGGGATGCCGATACAAAGCTATGTGAATATTATTTCATTTCTTCTCGCTTGTGAGCAAAACGACGTGGGAAAAGACATAGCGAGTTTCAAACTCACTTTTATAGCCTTTCACTAGCCCAGAATGAGGACATATTGTAAAACAGGAGTGCAGGCCGGCCATACCAACAAACGCTAAAATTGCAAAGAGGCCAAGGACCTAGAAGAGGCATTCAATAACGGTATCAGAGATCAAATAATGGCAGTATTAACCCACTAACGCCCAGCGATGCCGTTCGGAAACAGAAAAAAATAGAGGATCATTTCATTTCAGTGATGTCACAATCAAAAATATATCACCCCCCTGGAAACCCGAAATTTAATTATCAAGGCATTTTCAAAAGCTTAAAATTGCGTACTTCAATAGAGAAAGTCCTTTTAATTTCTTTAAAGCTAAATTTCACTCTAAATACTTTGGCCTGTTGTGGGTTACATAAAAACAACCATAAGCCAAGAATACTCACTGAAGCAAAGCAGCAGAAATGAATAGCGTTAAATAAAATAACAATATTGAGAGCGCATAAGTCATGCTATCCCATGCAATGGTTATTTCAAACATGGAATTCTTCCACCTACTGACAATGATTTTCAAATGTCACCGTTGGGTCAAAGGAATAAGCAACAGCGGAGCAACGCTAAAGGCACGTATAACCTATGTTAACTAAACCTAAGTTAGCCTAATGCGACGCGATCACCAAGCCACAAAACACACATGTACGTACTTATCAGAGCGCAGCAAACGAGGTGGCAAAGTCGAGATGGAAGGGCTACAGGCTTGGTGACTGTACCCAACGGAGCATGGGGCACCTCACCAAACCTAACCTTAGTCGATCCAAACTTAGTCAACTTAGCCTATCCGTTGTCAGGTTATTCATTCTCATACCATAAAAAGAAATTGACCTTGGGTGGAACTTGAGGGGTACCATTCAAACTTTCATGGAAAACGAGTTTCTATTGGTATCTTTTGTGTGTGGGTAAAAGTCCTCACTTGCTGTCCTATCGGCTTTAAAAATTACAGTTTCAGGACGGAAGCAATAAATGGCTGTTGTTTGGCCTGGCTAACACCAAGTCACCTGGTTTCATCTCGATAAAGCATTCAAGACCGATTTATCATTGCATTCATTACCATCAGATAACATTATACCGATACCGAAGTCTTACATTGTGATATATCCAGACTTCTTTCATTTGAATAAGCTCCTCCTACCCTTGCCCTAATGCACCATTCTTTAGACAGAAACTCCTGTAAACCCTCCGATATTGATTGCAAGACTTCCTATCGTATTCAGTAAAGGTTCTTGTGCTGTTGGCTCATGGGATACAGTCCAAAAAGATTATGGTGTCTATAGCAGTTCCGGAAGAGACTCATCTTCGGATCTTTCTCTGCTGCTACTGCTCCTTTTTTTTATAATTCATAATTTCTCTTCGTCTACTGCTGATTTTGTTTGCTGCCTGTGGTCATACGATTCATGGCAAAAAAACCTCGGCCACTATGTTAAAATACTAAAAGGATTAACCAGATGGAAGGCAACAGATGGGCCTCATTGATATATTCGTCGTGAGGAAAGAGCAGTCCGAAGACATCCTAAAGGACAAAGGATCCAGGTATTCAAAAAAAAGTAAGCTCCCTACTGCGTGCAAAACTGGGCTTGACCGACAACTTCTCTTCTGTTAGCCTGATGAAAAGTTATGTACTGCTGAGTCGGCAAGTGTGCTGGAAACTTTAGTTAGGTAACACTGAAGTTTCACTATCGGAAGAAGTATGATACCTCCGCTCAAAAAAAAAATCTTTAAAGTTCGACAACTACGAAAAGATATCATCTTTGAAAGGCGAGGCAAATCAGGAGTCAATAATCTAACAATCATAGACCCCGTACCCTATTTTTTAATTCGTTCACTGCAATCACCGCTGTTGCTCCTCATGACGAATTACTGAACCCGTTCTAAATGAGAAGCGGAACTAAGTTTCCTTTTCGTGGAAAATCAAACCTGGATGAAATGTGAACAGTGAAGAAAAGGCAGCGAGATGGCCCGGCGGGGTGGCCATCTTGGCGTGGAATCTATTCCGCGTATTTTTTAGGGGGGGGGGGGCGATACCGGTACCAGCCACATCGGATTCGATAGCTTTTCTAAGCGTGTTATCATCACGTGGGGTGGTAGTCCCAACATCGCCCACGCTTCTATGAAGCGTTCTTCAAGACATATAGCACCACCACTGGGACCCCACCAGACGATCCATTACACTACGTGCGAGTGCAGAGTTTATTGAACTTACTTGTTTATCATACTTCCTTGTTGGGCTGCCGTGGGAAACCTTGAGTGCCTGAAAAGCTCGTAAGTGAAAAATTTTGTCGATGATACGCGGAGTCTTTTTATTCGACAAAAACGGGATTATTAAATTGCTCTTGAATGGACCTACCACAGAAAGGTCCGAACGCTTTGAAAGGTGACTTACTGTTGAACCTACTAACGCCCAGCGATGCCGTTTGGAAACAGAAAATCTATCTTAGACGATCTTTTCAGTTCATTATTGTCGTAATTTAAAAAAATATCACCCCCTCTGGAAACTTAAAAATTAATAATTTAGGAATTTTTCAACGATTAAAATGTCGTATTTTAATGGGCAAAGTCCTCCCAATTTTTCTTATAAATTTCACTCCAAATACTTTAGGCTGTTGTGGGCTTAAAATAAGGCGAAAAAAGGCCTGTCCTTAGAAGTCTAGGAAAATGCTTTTTAGTACTGCGACCGAGCGGCACCTTTGGATTCAACCCGGCGATAGTTCACGCGAAGCAATATAAGAACAAATAAACTGCAGGGACAAAGCTGGTCGTGAGCTTCAATTTGCAGGAGTAGCAAAGTTACGAGTACTTAAATGGTCGCCTCGGCATTTTCCGCTGTATATGCCCAATCCGTGACTGCACCGCACATTCCATATCGGGAATCGAACACTTTCATCGTGATACTAGGAGGTGTAAATGCGCTTCTATCAGTGTTCTCTTTGGAATGGGAACCGAGTTGTTTGCGGGGGGGGGGCGAGGCGGGGGGGGGGAGGCGGGGCAAGCGGAGCGGCGCGGGGCAGGCTCATCAAACACAACTAGTACCGAACACTCGCTGAGGCTGGTTGAAAAGTGCAGCCCGCATCTGCATGACTCCCACGAGGATAGAGCCTAAGAGTTGATTTTTAACTCTTCGCTTGATTGATATCGTTTCTGGCTGCGGGACGGCTGCCGCCTAGACTCTTGAAGTGCTCAAGTAGCTAAAACACTTACTTCAGCCTAAACCTGGCGCCTGCGCTGAAGGTATCAATGTGGTCCCTCAATGAAAGTACTACTTTTTGTTATAGTATACTCCCGCCGATATCCTCGACTCCTTATACTTATTATATTACTTTGGCAAGTCTATGTCTTGCGAGCTGTTTTGAGGACAAATCGAGCATGAGATTACCCTACCTGAAGAATTAGAAAACTGGGCAAAAATAAAAGTAGAGTGTTGCTATTGACCCGACGTGCAATTAGGGAGACTTGAACGCACGTAACTAATTTAATGCATTTCAAATGGGAGGCGACTTGAACGCACGGAACCCAACCTAATTCATTTTATAAGAGGCAGTCGGGTCAATAGACACTCCCTAAAAGGGTGTTGCTATTATAAAAATCCAGACATTTTCAAATCCCGCAGTTCTCCCGCGTTCAAGTTTCCCGACATTAATGCATGTCGGGTGAATAGCAACCCAATAAATTTGCATAAGCGTTTTATGTAGGTACTTGATCTAAGATATCGCGGGCGGTATCTTAAACTCCCTACGGCAACCTTGCAACACATTTCAGGCAGCACCAAGATATCATCTGGACAGTCGCCATAGGTCAACACATATTACAAAGGGGTGATTGTAATGTAACGGTACAGCGGCAAGTACTGCCTTGCTACTTCCGGAGCTTCTCGATTTTCCTTTCCTGTACAAAAACCGGTCGCATCAGTTCAAATGGTCATATCTTCACATCTCAGAAAGACTGATGTACAGAAGCTCGCGTCACAGGAATCCTCGTAGATTACACGTTACGTGAATTAAGTATGAGCAGTGGCGGGCCGAGACGGCCGTTCACCCCCCCCCCCTTTCAAGCACTGCGTAGCCATTGAATATCTCTGAATATAACTGATATCTCAATTGCAGAAATGTCGAAGCTGATGAGCGGGCTCCCCCTTGAGGTCCGACATGCACACCCTTCTAACACTTTAAACCTAAAGAATTGACTTTGTTCCTTCTATTGTTTAAAGTTGAAGTTGAACAAAGCGAGACATAAGACTTTCAACCGAAGTTCCCTGAACTGTCGCCAGGCCTAGTGCCGAAAATCGGCGGTAGTTAGCCTATTTCGGCCAAAAATTTTGAGCAGTGCTACCAGATTTCGCGAGTCTATTTTTTTCAAACGCACCTAACTATTCAAAGAGTAGGGATACCCAAATGATCACCTCCATTTTTGCAATGCTCAGCTCGAGAGCGATCCAAAACATTCGAAACATGTTATGTTCTCGAGTTAACCGCGCTACAATTTGGTGTAATCACGAAATGAGGCAACACTGATTATGAGGTATCAGCCTTGGCGACTGGCGCGCGGAGCGATAGCGAAGCACAAGGTACTCATCCCGTGCGGAGTTACAGAGAAAAAAAAGAGCAAGGCATTCGAGTTGACCTAACGTAACGTTGGCTCCCGTCAACAAGATGCGTAGAATTGCACGCTCAATTCATAACGCTGAAGCTGCCGCTAAGTGACCCACAACGATGTGCATACATGCAGAGGTATTTGAATACAACCTCTAGCTCTGAGTAAATGAAACCTCAAGCAAGAATGTATATTTTTCACAAAAAAAGTTTTCAGATTAATTCGCGTTTTAATGGGGGTTAACGATGCATTATTTTTTTTACCGAAGATATGAAACTCCCATAAATATATAGATTCTTCTATGATGGCGGGCACTATCAGTCCAAAAGGTACTGTCCGATTCTGGTAGTGTTACAGTAAGGCGGTCGTCAATATATTTCTCCATTAAAGCGGAGCCTTTCCAGCGCAATCAGAAGTGGGGAATAACTTCGGACCTTCTTTTGGACAGATAGTACACTTTTTCGACAGATTTTGCTCTCGTCGATCCAAAGCGTAGTTTTATTCAACGCCTGTGCAGATGCATCGTTAAGGATCGCAAACTAAAGCAACTTAACCTATCTTGCGTGGTTGTATGGCGTTACTCATGATGTAATTATAGGATTAACAAGAGTGGATCACGGAGGTGGAAAATCCGACATTTAAGATTGCGCGAGAAGGTGACAAGAAAAAGCGGGTAAATGCGATGGGTTGCGGGTTGCGACGCCTGCCTTGAGCATTGTTCATTACTTTGTTAAGGTAAAATTATGGGCAACTCTTTCGTTTGCTTGTATTGTGCTGTTCCCGAGTGCCGAACCGTTGCACTTTTTCACGGAGCCCTTAACGAGTCTTTGTCCCTGCCTTATGGAAATGCACGACAAGGTGTGCGTACGGACGCCACGGCCCCTACGGAATAAAACAATTAGTGGCACGCACGCCTCAAAAGACAACTCAATTTGAAATGCCAAAACAGAGCATTTCAAATTGAGACTCAACATTGGTAACGACATGACTTTGTTACGTCACTTTGAACACTAATCTTGGTGTAACTTGACGCTTTATGTACTTTGAACGCATTCAATTAATATTAGGCAGACTTTGGGGCAGGAGACTGCACAAATAGGTCCCCCTCTAATTAACGACGTCTGCCGTTGCAATCTAGGATAGGGGGTTTGGCTCATGTGAACGTTAGAAGACACATTGGAAAAGGGTTTAAGACATTGCGAAAGTCCGCAATAACTGATAAACTGGACAATAAAAAAACCCAAGCGATAACAGAAAGAGCCTTATTAACGATTACTCTTGCGTCTCTTCGCCGAAACCCATACACCAACATACTAACGTAAATGAGCGAATCAGCTTTAAATTATGTGGCGAAAGTACCTTTAATATGTTTCAATTCGTCCCTTAAATGTTGGAATTTAGCAATCACGCATGTACCATGATTGTTTTTTCGGTATTTCGACTACAAAGGGGAGTAGTCACTCAAAATCGAACGTCCACAATGCAAGGCGAGGCGAGGAATAAGAAGCGGTCGAGTGCGGAAATAGTTGATAAACAGGGCGGTCTGGAACCAATTAGGGAGGACTGGAAGTCTAGCGACGTTCTGGGGAACCACTCACATCGACCGACGCGACGACAGCAGATCCGCCCACATCGAAATTAGATTGGACGAATGTATTACACCCAATGTCCGATGTTGTAAAGCATTGAAGTTAGAAATGGCAAAAACTGTAAACAATAAAAACCTTTCAAGTGAAGTCTTTCCCCACGTATCGGTAATTTCCAATTTACGGGAAGATTATTGGCTAGGCTCGAGTGAGTATCGCCGTGTGTCTTCACTAAAACGCGAGAATGCTTCTTTGAAAAGCACACGCGGTAGAGTCTCTCATCACGAATAAAAGCCTCATGCTGCACACATGCCTTGGCAGAGATGAGCGCCTTCAATTGATGCGAATACTGTAGCCTATAATCTCGCGAAACGTGAAACTCGAGGCGTTCCTTCTCATTAATAAAATACAGCACCCTTTGCTAGTAGATGTACGCCAGCAGCACGAATATGGTAGTGGAGTGGAAGCCTATCAAGTTTATTAATTAAGCAATGGATACTAAGTGGCGGATGCAACGCCAGTTCGTCGCCATGGACATATCTTGCGTTGCGCAACGCCCTAAGAGCGCATTCGATGTCTTTTTATCCCCATTGTGATAAGGACTACTACCTTAAACCATCTGCTCCTATAACGTTCCTACCGCAATCTCCCCGCGAACAAGCAGATCTATCTCAAACTCATATTATTCATCAATATCTGCCTGTTTCGGCCACTTCAGCCCAATCATTCCTTTTGCGATGAAAAGTGCCCCCATAGCTAGGCAACCCACAGTACACCATGAGACGCTTCGTCCCATTCTTCAGGACAGGGTGTGGGTTGTCGCAACTCAGACCGTGTGTCCATCCCTTCCTCCCTACATAGAGTATATGCTCCTCTTTTTCATAGCCTAAAAATAGTAAGATTTTAAGCGATAGGTCTCCGGGATTTTCGGCGGATTAGCGCGGTACGGCGCAATGCGAGCTTTTAGCGTATAATTACAGATAATCAGCTTCTTTTTACGGGAACATATTTACCTTGAATAAGTTCGATTATTCGTGTTCCCTTGCCTAGCTTTCCTTTAAAGAGACTTCAACGCACGTGAAGCGCAGGCCAAATGTATTCTGAAGAGTTTGCGAGCGAATACACTTCGTGTTTTATGAAGTATGTTAGCTCATCTACGATGCATCTTTTCTAAAGAGAAGATGCCTCACAAAGAAAGATTGTGTATGCCCTTCTGGTGGCGCTTAACTACCATAAGTTTTTGAATATTCCTCGCCTTTTCTTTGACTTACTCTGACCGACGTAAAATTTTTCGTGACCTTTTCTCTTTCTTTTTCGACTGAAGGATGCATTTTCTTGTATTTTTCGTGGAACTCAATGATTTTTTTACAACTCTTCAGTTCTCCCTGACATTTTTATACGCATATACTTAAAAGCATTTTCCTGCTATTCTTAATGACCTCCCTGACCACTTCGGGGTAGTGCACAAATTACGTAACGCTAAACAGGTCGCCTTATCCACCCTCTTCCCCCTCCGTAACTCTTTCTCCAATGACTACACATCGATGGGGCCTGACAGAAGCGTCAACACCCTCCCCCTTAAGAGTGTTACGTAATTTATGCTCGATCCCTGACGATTCACCCTGTGGTTTCCACGTGACTTCTCCAAACCCCTGACCTTGTGGCAACCATAACATGAGATTAGCCCTGAAGAAAAGTGACTTATTTGGAAACAGCTGAAAGCGAAGGGGATTTATGATAATGGGTGGCTGCGGGGTGCGCGCTTGTCCCAGTGGCCAGGCCGCGAGCCGGGCAGCGTCCTTTGCCGAATGTAGAGCAGTCCAGTCTATTCATCCGTGTCATCGTTTGTAAACCGGTTGTGGCCAGGCACCCGCGTCAATCATCTCTAATCCAATCAAGTCATTCTTAAACAATACCAAGGCTTCCCATCGGAAGATAAGAGTCGGGGGCAACACTCAGCGACCCCAGCAAAAAGTCCATTAATGAGGAACGGCAGTCTTTCCCCTTTGACTATCCTTCCACGCACCGCGCGCATTATTACGCAATTTGATTGACGTCTCGGAATGCACCTGATCAAATTGTTCGTCGCGACTTGCATAAGCTCGTACTTCAATTGTCTTCCTCTTACTTTTGATGGATATGTATAAGCATTCTAAACGGGCTTTTCGTAAATTGCAAACTTTCTATGATAAATAGCAAAATTTTCTTTTCTTTGTTTTCATTTTTGGTGTCAGTTTGACACTTGACATGCAGAGTTTCCGGTTCTTGATGAAATCTCCGTTGCGCAGGCGCATGAGCGCTTTTCCGGCAGCTGATTATTATTGTACGACGGCATGTTCTTTGGCAAATACCCACATTCTACCAAATACTGTTCAAATTCTCTTAAAGTATTCTTATGCGCATACGCTACTCATTGGATTAGTTTTCTGCCTTGAAATTCATAGACCTATATGCAAAACGATTCGGATCAGAAAAAAAATCACATTTAACTTTTATTAGTGAGAGTTTCCAAGGAAGTCGAAACTGAAAATGACGATATGCTCGTATTGATGGAAATTCTTAGGAAAACATTAAGACAATTATGTAACTAAAAGAAAAAAAATCTTCCATCTATACATTTAAGTGCTTCACTAACCTTTTATGAAAGCAATTTTTGATGAATGGAAAGAGGTTTTGAGTGTCCTTTAGGCACGATTAACCAAGCCTCTTGTGTGTTTGGTTCATCTTACGATATGCGCGCGTTTCTGATCATGGATGTGGCATACCACACCCGATTGCTCTTACGCAAAATTAGGTTAAAAAATGCAATGTCTTGATATGAGACAAAGCTCGTGTTGCGATTCGTAAACTAGAGACGGTTGATATACGCGCTTTTATCACTGATTTTTCGAGGGTTGATATGGGGAGGAAATTCGTCAAACCGGAGAACTGATCCAAGTGACTAAAAAATAGACTGATCGGTTGAATGACCAAAATCACTTGACGATAACTCGGGTCATTTTATGATTTTATGTTTTGGCGACTAGTCGCCTGATACTTCTTCGCGGGTTTCGTCTCGAAAAAAAAAAGAAATATTCTGGGATAAAAAACATCTCTTTCGAAAAAAAACAAAAAACAGTCCTACAGGCTACAATCAAACGCAATGCCACGATCGTCTGTGTGCCATAGCCCATTTTTTTTTACCTTAAATTGATTTTTTTTTCAATATCATCGAAAATACAGCCGGAAAAATGTTTGTTCATTTTTTCCGCGCAAGGGGGGTCGTGAGAGCAAAAGAGGTCGAGATACTACAGCCTAAGATTTTGTCAATAAGATCTTTTTTTCCTTACCGCGTTATGAAAAAGGACCTTGTCTTTGAAAATCCGTCAAGTTTCACAAGTAAGTCCGCCCTTGGATGCCACCCGGCCACAACCAATGAACTTCCTGGGGCGAAGGTCAGGATCGCGAGGCGCGATATATTACCGGTCCACATACATGAATGGCCGACAATCCATCAAAAGTGGGCATTCAGCTGACGAGAGCTTTACAAAAGCAGCGCATTGCAACACATGCACTTCAAGTCCGAGTCGCCGTTCGAAAAGGCGAAAAGACCATTTGCGTTCGTTGAGTGCTTTCCAATTGTCACGAGGCCCAGACGGAGGACGGCGGCCCTAGCAATCAACTGCAAGCCTTTTGCGATGGGATTTTTTTTTTATTTCTTCATCGAGAAAGTAACAAACCAGTGACGTTACGAGGACTTCCCCCTCGGAAAAGTTGCGGGAGAATTTTCGGCGCTCTATGAGTGAGTCATGCGATATCAAGATCGCACTACATGTTTTCAAATACTCGTAAATACGTTGAGGCGATATACTTATTTGGAACCATTCTGTGGCTTTCCTGCCTATTTTTTTTTCAAATAACCATGTGGAGTATGCAGCTACAAGAGTATACCTATCTTAATCGATTGTCTCAGGTGAGAGAGTTTTGCTGTCTTTAAAAGTATATATATAAATATACAGTATATATATAAACAACAACAAAAAAAAAAACTCTCTCTTAAGGCACAAAAAATATAATAGACAATTTTAAAAAGTAAATTTTGAAAAGTTCAAAAAAGCAGCCTTCAATTTTCCGTTAAGAAGTATGGAAAACGGATTAAAAAAAAAAGGAATGGGAGTTGGGCGATTGGTCCGACGCCGCAGTATATGAAACCCACATAGCGCGCGTGCATCGAATTTGGGTTGTTGCCTATGTTCCACGAGCTTCTGGTGAGAAACTCATGATGATCGTCCACGAAACAAGTTTTTAAAAACCTTTTGGTGAACTAGAAAGTTCAGATAACACCTCCAATAGTAAGAGGAATCCTAACGCAATAAGCCTAACCTATGCAATTGCCGTGACGTCATCCAGACCGATGTCTGAAAAGAGGAACAGCTTTAACAACGTGCAAAAATCCCCCAAGGCCATAAAAAATCGCAAGTTTTCAAAGACAGGTTAAAACGGTACTGGTAAAGTTTTGATGGCTTCTGGTCAGGAAGAAGGCTGTGCCAAGAGGTCAAAACGGCTGAAGGAAAGTGCTAACCTTAAATATAATCAACATTAGGTAATCTCTACTTTGTTAGACATCACTATTGTCTTTAACTGTCGTCGAGGTACTAAACAAGCAATTGAACTTTGACAAGGCTACGAATTTTCATTTATCTTCGTGCGAGCTATGATTTAAACGCTGTCGAGACACAATACTGTATTCATCTTCCAAGGTTCGTTCCCATCCTTGCACATCCGCCGTACCTTACACCCATACTTCCTCTACTTACAAGAGAAGTACGTGGAGTGCTATCTTCAAAATAGCTCGAAATCATCGGGGACTAAAATCAGTAGGGTATTCTTTAAAAATTTGTCTGTTTAATTAATTTTGACTGACTTATCGTAACATTAATTAACAAGCAGCGGCGCAACCTAGCGACGAGCTGTGTTCATTTAAACATTCTGTCGTTTTTGGGGAGCAAATGCAAATGTATACGCGAATCTGCGAGAGCGCAATGCAACAAATGAGTCGAAGATGTTCGCCATCTTATTCGGAGCTATCATGCAGAGTGATGTACTCCAGACGTAATTCTTCTTCCCTAAAGACAAAACGACGATTCGAAAGTTAAGAGGTGTGCGGACGGGCCGGCTCGCGACGGGACTTTCGTCTTTTACCGCAGATTATTTCGTACAGCAGGTAATTTATTTGACGAATGCCTATCAGGGTTGGAGAGAATACATTTTTCAGACTAAAAGAAACTTTCTTTTGTTGCGATAGTGATCCTGAAAATGACCAACTTAACGCTGCAT
>Ga0058701_10002868_pt1 | contig 13367 bp, 10 predicted proteins | sample AgamicOrMae_FD_97039 | JGI IMG/M metagenome (GOLD analysis project Ga0058701, IMG submission 97039) | Agave microbial communities from Guanajuato, Mexico - Or.Ma.e | ecosystem: Host-associated > Plants > Phyllosphere > Phylloplane/Leaf | place: Guanajuato, Mexico | collected 2012-06-04 | reverse complement strand
GTTTTGTAGCATTACTTGCCCGGTCAAGCCCTTAACCCATGGCAGCATGCTCTCAAAAATTGCAGTTTGTTTTTCAAGATCAAAAAGTGTCTAAGTGAAATATCCCATTGAAGTCCCAATCTAACTCATGTCTGTTTGGTACAGCTTGAAGGGGAGAAGGTGGATATTATCAAAATGGATGCAACAAACAACGATGTCCCTGCTACATTTAAGGTTCATGGATACCCAACTCTTTACTGGGCACCTGCCAACAACAAACAGAATCCAGTAAAATATGAGGTAGGTGTTGGAATGAATAATACATTTTCTCTACCATTAATGTTTCCATTAATAATGTATGTTGCTTGCATACAGGGTGGAAGGGAGTTGAAGGATCTCCTGAGCTACGTTGCCAAGCACGCATCCGAAGAATTGGAAGGCTATGACCGCGACGGTAAATCAAAGACTGGAAAAGACGAACTATGAAGTGCATTAAGACTGGAGTTATGAATGTGTCCTGTTGTGTATTTCCTCCATACTGCTTTTGCAGTGGACTGCTTTTGCAGTAGAAGTGGGCTGAACTCTTGTTCAAATGTAGGACAATTCCTCAAGAACAATACTGCTTGAAGTGTGAATTGTTGAAGTGTGGTGCTTGTGATTTAAACATAGTTATGAGTGCAGGACAACCTGCTGAATCAACTATTAATTCAACTGTATCACATCGGTTGGCCATCAGAAGTGTTACGACTTTTTTTTCTATTATTTTTTATTTCATACTTTTGGCATATTGCGGTTAATTGAATTTTGTATTTGCCCTTTTGAATAAATGTTAAATCTCAGGTTTTTAATTGTGTTGTTTTCATGTTCTCTTGCACACTCCTGTGTTTTCTTACGCTGTGTTTTTTTAATTTAGATCAAGTTAAATGCAAGTTTTTTGTTTTTGTTTTTCTTTCTGCTTGTAAAACTTGTCCATTTCTGGGATTCTTTTGCAAGCAGATATCGCTTTTTCAGTTTTAGCTCTCAGCTTAGGTTTTTTTGTCGATTTAGCTTGAGGTAACACAAACTCGTGGCCTTGTTTAATTCCGGAAAGAGATTTTCGCACGTGAGGAAGTGCCCCATTTCAAAACCGTTGTTTTATCGCGCTCTCCTTTGTTTTTCGATAAAGTTAACTACGTTGAAGGGGTCGTCGCATCAAGAGACGTTCTCTTGGCATTTCCATAAAGAACAAAAATGCAGAGGACCAGGAACCTGTAGCGTCCACTACAGGGCTTCTTTCTCTTTGCCGAAACCCTTCCAGAAAAATGCCAGCAATATTTCTGCGAGTTCTTCAGCGATAAAAAGTTAAAAAATGATGAGGTATTTAGTGATTCGTTAAGAACTTTAAATGATCCTTCGGTCATTGATCAGTAAATCTGCCGTCACAGGGAAAATCTTTTTCTTCTTTTTTTTTCAGGTTGAATAAAAATTAATGGAGAACATAATTTGACGGCTACCCGTAGGTCTACAGCAACCTTAAAATTTTCATCTTTGGCAGTGAAATCGACATTTTTTTTTTTATTTCAAACGCCAGCCATGAAGGAAATTTCCTCAATGTGCTGCTGAGTTAATTTTTTTTAAAATCCTTATTTGAAAAATTGTAAAAGTAAAACAGCAAAAGCTAAAAAAGAATAAAAACCTGTAGCGCATTTTTAAAAACGTTTTCATCAACTAAACGTTTATGACTTGAGAAAAGTTTCGACGAAAATGGAACTTTATCTGAACGTCCGCCAGATTGTAAGGAAGTCGTCTAGTTTGTGACCGAAGAAACGTTCGCGCATGGAGTAAACTCCATGGTTCGCGCATGGAGGAAATTTCCTCCATGGTTGGCCGAACATTGGGTACCGGTACCGTTTGGGTTGTGTATTTCTCCCTCCCCGATTTTCAATAGTTAACTCCTTCCTCCAGAGAGGAACTCGCTTCAACTTGATTTCTCTGTCGCCCGTATTCTGGTCAATATCTGCCGAGGGAGCCGCCTCTTCACGGGTCATATCATTTCTGCACTGCGTTCAAAGACTGCGTTTCGCTCGCGCAGCAAAACAATCTGCTTGCGCAGCATATTCGGCTATGCTCGGTTCCGTGCGCCGTTCCACCACTCCCCTTCCCCCATTGAGCGTCGCACCTTGAGCCAACTTTATAGTGTGACCGGGTTTCCAGATCTTGTTGTGATGTGCGGACGTAAGAATTAATTTTCAGCAAGTAGAATGAGTGCGAGGCCAGAAAAAGTTGAACGTCTTCTTCGAGCGTGGGGTTTTGGCGATAAAGTTGTAAAACAATTTGAAGGTAAGTGTGAAATGAGAGGGCTGTCACTATTACAGTAGTTCACCGAATGTAACTCTTGTTTTTTAAGTAGTGAAAGCTCATAAAAAAAAAAGAAAAGCCGAGATAACGACTAAAATTTGCTGTTTTGATGATAGCCGATAGTTTCTGAACTACTGAAAGTGGGAATGGAAGTTTTTCCTGGCCCAACCTGAACTCTTAGCTGCATCAGCGAAACTGTTCAGTTGATGGCGGTAACCTAACATACTTTGGGCATTTTTTCGATTGAAACTTGGGCCGACTGATTTACAGTTAATGTTTTTGTACAGTTCGTTCTCAACAGCGTGGCTCCATCTCTAAAAATTAACATTTTGTGATAACAAAGAAAAAAATAAACCTTGAGCTGGAACACCCTGCCGCCATCTTTTATCAGCTGATTTTGGTAGTATGAAAATTTTTGTGATTTATTTATCTAATTTTCCATATTTCGTTACGGTCAGATAAGGGACGATATTGTGACATAGATTCACCCAGTATATAGTTTTTTTTTTATGAGCCTGTTCAACGTTTATTGATTATCAGGTTCGTACCATCCTAATCAACCCAAGTCAGACACAGGTGATCTTGTTTTGGTCCACCAACGTCTCATACTGGGAAAGGGCGAGCGCGAATTGTTTGTTTACTTTTGGCACCGGTGCGGTCATGCCGGAGTCATGCGTAACATAACCTCTTGAGCGAAAAAACAGGGGCCTGAAAATACTGTCTTTTTGTCGAAAAAGATTATCTTTCACTCTTGTGATCTTTTTCAGAGGAGGAGATAGATGAAGAAGCATTCGATTGCCTTGATCGTCCGCTGATACAACAGCTCTTCAAAACTGTTGGTGCACAAGCAAAATTTCTCAAACATTACCATATTTACTTAAAAGACAAAAAGGTAAGGAACATAGAATGTTTCAAGCTGATTCTTGTTTACCCCCAAATTCTTATCTGTTATAGTCTGAGATCTTTGCTCAGTAACTTACTTCTAACGCAGCATGATATATTTGGAACAGGCACCAAGTAGCGATGTAACAGAGGTAAAGCCAGAGGTAATTGAAGAACCGCCGCCCATCAAGACTGAGAAAAATGATGACGGAGCAGCATCATTAGATTCTATGGGTGGTATTGAATCTTTAGCCTCATGCTCTTCATGGACTCCAGCAGACATACATCAACATGTTCATATGCCCAGTAAAAGGCCACACCCTGGTGAGAACCAAGAGGAATTTCTCATGGCTGACTTTCAAGACAATAGTAAGTATATTTCTCATAATTTTTGAAATCCTGTAGGTACCAATACATTCAAAATTTCATTATTTTTCAAAGGAAAGGTGCACATACTTGCGGGAAAATAGAAAACAGACCCCTACTAGATGATCTATTGTAGAGCTGGAAGTCTGCTATACAAAGAGGATTGAGAGATTACTTTCAGTATATCAAACTGTATTAGCAGCATCTTCTAGAAAACATCTTAGTATGCAGATGTGTTTTTATATCTTTTACCTTTGCTCTTGTTTTGATCTGTTTTCATCTCTAGTACATATAGTGTACAAGAAGCACCAATGGACTGGGGAAATCTGCTTGTTGTATCTGATCCGCGTTGCTAGCGATATGGCACTATTTTCTCTCATATGTTTACTAAAGGTGCATTAAAATTAAATACTTCAGGTAATGTAAGGTATCAGGACGCCTTTATTAGCTTCTTAAACAAGTTCTTATGTTTTTTTTTCCTAAAGAATATTTTACATAATCAGATACTAAAAAGTCAGTCTTTTTTTACTGACGGAGTTTAGTATAACAAACAAAACGGAATGCAACGATGGCAAATCGTTGAATTATAAACTCAAAAATACACAATCTTTTACCTATTTAAGTTTTAGAGAACAAAGATAACATTGTCCTTTTAGACTACAATACCTTCAATAAAATATGGAGAGACAACAAAAAAAAAAAACACTTGTGAGAAATCTTTACTCAACAGTTCCGGAAATCGACGTAGCCTAGAAAAACATATTTCACGATACGAGAGTTTGCTTGCTGCGCGAGAAACCGGCTTCTTGCTTTCTCATTTTATGCGATATTTTAGGCTAAAGTGAGCGGAAAATCTGATTGTTGTAGGCGATACCTCGTTTCTAACCGATATTTGTTTTGCGTATTTACGTACGGAACCTACCAGAAATTAAACATCCCTCGTCGTTCTCGATATCTCGTTGTAACCCATCTCGTTGTATACGATATGGAGTGTGTATTCTATTTGCGGACAATAAGCTTTAAAATAGCCCTAAAAGTGTTCCTCTATTGAAGCTCTTGTTAGACCAATCAGATCTCTAAGTATTCAAAGTTTAATCAAAGTAATTTTTTTAAAATTTATTTCCTGCAGATCCAAGGGCTAAAAAGCCCGCTTATGGAAATGCGTTGGTATTATATTCATACAAAAAGAAGTAGCAGTTGTCATAAGCAGCGAAAGTATGTGTAGATACATTACCGCATAAGTGACAAAATTACCTAACACAAACAACGAAAACATTATTATTACCAATGACATGCAGAAACTAAAACTATTATTGTACAAAAGCCATTATTGTATACTGTAATACCATAACCATAAACAAAGACCATTAACATTGATCATTTTCATAAATATATTTCATATAACATTTTAACAATCTCTTAAACATGAATAGATTACTGGCTGTTTTAACATCATCTCCGGGTTTGTTAAACAAAACAAAGGAAGTACAAAGATGCCTGTAGGTGTTATCTAAGATGTTATATAAGCGTTAGCTGCAAGGGTAGCTGAAATAACTTCATCAAAGTTTGCTATTTGTTGAAATGAAGTGTGTTTGTGCAGCTGGGAAGCGACTCCGCTTGCCGGACACCATGGAGGATATACAGCTTGATAGGATACCACACTTGCCGCCGGCCCTTCCTCCAAACCAGATTCTCGCCGTATCATCGCCCGTGCCGATCCAGCAGGCGCCTATGTCACAGATTTTATCGGAGGAAGCGCGGCCTGCAGACATAATTGTAATAATGTAGGCTACGCATCGTTTTGCAAGGCCATTCATGGTTTATTTCACCGGTACGTTTGTCGCAGGCGCTGAGGGAGCTCCTGCAGAAGAACGCGAGTGGGAGCCTGCTGTATAGCAAAAGAGGGGATTTGTTGAGTGTGCGCGACCGAAGGCGCCTTGCTGATCTAGTCGTCAACAGTGAAATGGGGGGGCGCACAAACACCAGGTTAGTCTCAAAGAGATCTTAGTTATACTAGAGAGACTGTAGTGTAACAGAGAGTGGCCAACTCTAACGGTCCTTTTGAATTCCACAGATCTGATTGGTTGGGATCCAGGTTTTGCCTTCGCTGATTGGTTGGAATCCAAAACTTGATGTCACGTGGTACAGTTGGCCACTCTCTGTTACACTACAGTCTCTAAGTGATACCGGTAGCCAAAGCAAAGATCTCCGTCTTTATACGAATATTTGTTCGATGTCTTAATAACTTCCAAGCATTTTCTTTAACAACGAAATAAAAAGTAATGCTGTTAGCAGTTGTAGCAAAATTCGTGTCTGACGCACAAAAAAAAAAAAATTATCCGCCATCAGCCTTCTGTGGTTTCATTGTCATCTTTTTTGAGAAAAACTCATCGGAATTATGGACAAATAATTTTCGGACTTCGATGTCGTCTTAAAGTATTTTCATAACATGCACAGCTTCAGAGATATTGCTTGAACCAGTCTATCCTGTTGCAGCAGTATTCCGCCAAAGAGGCTCGAGGAACTATCGCGGGCAATTTGTGTGCTTTTCCCGAAAGAATCTCAAGTAGGTATCGCCCAGTTATGATGACGATAATTGGGGATTCAAACGCTAACTCCACGGTCTTTTCTCTTTTAGGCAGCATACTTCACTCCCTACTTTGCGTTGAACGAGCAGAGGGTTCTTCAAGGAGGGGCCCTGACTACAGCGCACTTGGCACTCCGGAGGGAGATCAACCGGAACAAACATGGACACCGGCTGCCGAGCATTGATCCGGTCTTTCCGGAGGAGGAGCTTTCTCCAGGTACTTTTACGTTACCTTTTAACCCAAGTCGAAGAAAGTAGCTTCCCAGAAATCCAATCCGTGCTGTGAGGTCAAGCCAAGTAAGCGTGGATATCCATCGATACTCCCTTTTTCCAGCAAAGATATTCACGTGGATATCCGAGAAGCGTGGTCTGCTTTAGGGATCATGCACATATTACGGCTATGAAAGTCGGCTGCATAGACGAATTTTACCTGAAACCTATAAAATGGTAATGACAATGTGGTGTGCGGGCAATCATCTTTTTCAAGAAAGAATTCTACGATCTCCCATCTCTCTCCTACAAATTCCGTTTCCTCGCTCGCTCAGGTCCGCCATTTGTAATCCGGAGCGTTCTGATTGGATGGGGATGCCCCGGATCACAAATAGTGGATTTGAGTGAGCAAGAAAACGGAGTCTGGGGTAGAGAGAGGGGAGATCGTGCAAGCACAGAATAGTGATGTCTTGTTTTAATACTTTTGGTAACTGGGTTTTTAGCTGTGATCGAGGACCTAGATTTTCTGAAAAAGAATGTGGAGCCGTGGGAGGAAGTAGAAACAAAATGGAGAAACACGTTCGACGCTCGCCGGCGGCTCATTGACGTGGACCAAACGAGGAGGCCCGCCAAACTCTCAAACTCCGATCTCAAATCAGCAATTAGGGCAGAAAAGGCGGAAAAAATAGCGGCCTACTTTGAGGACTTCAAGCCTCTCCAGCAGCCGTGCGGTTTCATGTTGGTAAGTGAATTGAGGCACAAATGAGAGCTGCTAAAGCAGAACACACGAGTAACCCAGCAAGGATTTTGCAGCTTGAGCAAGACTTTGCGTCGTTGTACCCGGATAAGGAGATGACGTTCTACATGAACTGGAAAACCTTTTGCGACAAGGCGATCACGGCGCTCAGAAACACCTCGTCCTTCCCTCCGGAGTGGAAACAGAATGTCGATATTTTGGCCGGACAAATGGATGCAGGTGGTGAGTAGCTCTTTCATTACATGGGGCAACTTGCAGATGATTGAAGACGCTAAATCAGAAACTACAAGGAAGTTCCCAGACGAAAATGCGCCTACAAAGGACTTCTTACCAAGTTTTCTTTTTTTTTCCCGTGATGGAGGCGATCCTTCCTGATAAATTATTTTCCCTTTTTTTCCAGCTGAAATTGATTACGTGAGGCTGCTGATGACCCTGTCCGGTTTGGTTCCCACGGCGACAGCAGTGAATCGGACAGCTACTAGGCCCCTCTGGCGGCCTTCTAAAGCGGAGATTCAAGCAGGATTTGTCACCCACATTAAAGTAAGTCGGCCCTAAACAGTCATTATTCAGGCTGTTTCCGTCAAAGGGCAATACAGTCGAGATCAGCCAAATGGCGATTCATACTTCCAATAGACTTTGCCCGGTGTTAGAGAGACCTCTCTTTATATCTCCAGTTAACTGTGTTAAATATGTGTTGCACGCTTCTCTGGCGTTTAGGAACCTGACTTGGTTTAATCAAGTTGATTATGCGAGTAATTATTAAGCGTATTCCAGGCTTCTTTTGAGTGCGAGATGTACATTATCTGAGATAAAATCAATATCGAAACTTGTCTTTGTTCCCAGGACTACGCATCTATCGGGGCAGAAGTAAGGAAAAGACACGACAAATTTAATGTGTTCGACCAAACAGTGCAACCGTTCGTCATTCTGGTGGGCAAAACGTTGGATTGGATTGAAGCTTCGTACATAGTGATCGATAAACAGCTTTATTCGTTAGAGACTCCCGTGAGAGCCGTCGAGGTGGCGCTGAAAGCCCACTTGGCTCTCGGCGTTCCGTATTCCGTGGAGAGCAAGGCGTTGTGGCTCATGGTTCAAATTTGTTTGTTCGAAATTCGGACAGATCACGACAAGCTTTATCAATGCGCATCTGTTATTAAAGTTTTAAGTGACTTCGGCATGGAGTTATGAAAAGGTTTGCCTAAGTAAGGTATTGCTCCATTGTTATGTTCAGTTTTTAAAATGTTTAATAACTCAATTGTGCATTTTTATTTTGTTTTGTTTTTGTTTTTCTCGTCTTTTAGGATGATTTTCTATTAAATGTTTGCTACTTTAAGGTTGTGTTTGGAATTTATTTAGCTTTCATCGTTGCCCTTGCCTCTGCATATGTCCACCGCCAGTTGTAATCAGTATGGAGGGATCCTTTTTAAACCTTTTTTTTTTGCAATGTCATAGAAAAAAAGATGGCCGGGAGAGAGGTTAATGAATCAATATCCTTACGTGTATGTGCGGAGCGGACAACCCTTCCCTCCCTTACTCCCGTTAACCGATTAGGTCGCATCTCTGTGGGGAGACACAGCCGCTGTCAAAATTATGAAAAAAAAAGCTCTTTTTTGTGGGGGGGAGGAGGTATGGGTACCCCAAAAATCGTTTTAAGTTTGAAAAAATAAGTGGATAAAAAATTTAGGCCTCAAACTTTACAATTATTTCGCTGCTTGGCACATTTGATATCGCAACCCCATTTTTATGTGGGAGGAATCCTAGGGAATTAACCCCCCCCCCCAACTGTAGACAGTATAGTAGTTATCCGATTGCGCTCGTTGCTTCGAAAAGTTCTCGATTACCTGTAGTGTCAAACACTTCTAATGTCTCTAGACAAAAGTCGGGACATTAGGAGAAACTCAGACCGAAACACCCTTTTTTATTTTTGATAAACCGTGTTTGGAAAATATATGAAAAACTGTTATAGATATCGAAAAAGGTTATTTAATCAAAATTGTACTGCATGTCTTTAAAATTTGATATGGCCTGATTCCATTCAACGTTTATCTCTTCCCGATTTCGAGGTGTACGGGAGTACAGAAATACCAAAAACATCCCCTTTGCCATTTTTAGGGAAATTTGGCTCCTACTTCATCCTTTTTAAAAAGGGAGGCTGTCTATTCGAGGATAAGTGAAACATTCACCGAAATGGTTCAAATCGGTCCACTCTTTCGAAAGATGTCCTCTTACCGACTTTTTGTGTAGTGCAGGCACAGGCAAACAGACATTCGCACTCGTTGAGCTATTTTTTTTTGTCGTTTTAATAAGATAAAGTTCTTAGCTCAACTTCAAATTTTTGTGCAATATCGGCACTCTGATGGGTCTATTTCCCCACGTTTTGCGAACTTGGATGTACCTGTCGTATCCTGAAAATCAAGTTATCTACTTTTAAAAGCAGCCGAATTTTTTGAAAAGCGGCGCTTGGGCTCTCGATGGAATCGTCTGGAAAAGACGAGAAGGTACGAGGGAGGAGAAGCCCTTGGCTTCAATGTTTCAGAGATCAAATGTTTCATTCCGAAACTATCATGAAAAAAGAAAAAAAGAAAAGAAACGGTCTTCCCCCTGCAACCAACTAGACACCGGCGTGTCGCGGTTGCCTAATTTCGCTCGGAATCAGGCAGATGAATGGCTGATGCCGACCCACGGTAGGTAGCTGCAACACAACCGCGTGTAACCGATTGCAGACAGGGGGGGGGGGTATGCTTTTTGTCTCTGTGATAGTACCTATTTTTCAAGCGCTCTTTTAGTACAGGTATCTGTTTTACAAAGGACGGGAAGCGATTTGTCCTTAACAGAGGGCAAAAATACCCGCTATTGAAGTATACCAACAATGGATCAATGCACATGTGAAAAGATTTGTAAAGATTTCGTCTGTGTTCGTAAAATTAGGGAAGCACACGCCCACAAAATTTAGAAAACTCGCCATCAATGTAAATAGTAAATACGTAGGCAACCCGCGTAACGCCTCCCTTTACTGGAGGGATCTGGCTACACTTCTGGAAATCATTGCATGTGCCTCTGGATTATTCTAAAGCGCCATGATACGAGTTTTCAATTTTCCACAGTATGTTTTTTTTTACGATTATTATGAATATGCATTGAGGAATTAAGATAATTCAGCCGCATTATGAATGAATACACGTAATTCATATACCAGTATGCATCAAAGCATATGCATCACCATGTTCATTCTGAGTTTCATTCTATGATCCATACATGCGTTTTCAAGTAATCAACATATAATTATAGTAAAAGTATGCAGTCGCATGTATGTTCACGTATGCGGGTCGATACACAATATGCCTGTGCCATTTTTTTTCACGGGGCGTTCATTTCAAAGTGAAATCTTTTTTAACACAGATTTTATTACTATTATTTTTTTAGGCCATTTTTTTTAAAAACTATTATGAGTCGTCCATGAAAGACACCCGTAAAAGGGTGATTTTAGCCCCCTCATATTCTTCTGCTTGTCTGTAAGTGACCGCATTTCGTGGACCTCCCCCCCCTCTCGGATGTCCCATTTCTTAAGTCTGACTTTAATTGATTACAGAGTATCGCGTTGACACTATGCGAACCGAAGTTATTGATTTTATTTGTTTGAGACCGGTAGTCGCTAGCTGCATCGAAATAAAATTTTTATAATCCTTTTCTTTTTTTTCCGGAAAGGAGCTGAATTCCGATTACTTATAACATCAATTAAAATAGCTTTTTTTAAGAATTAGTCCAATTTATTGTCGGACAAATGAGCGAAATTACGTCACGGGTCAATGCTAGATTGGCCAAACGGGACGAATAACTGCTAAAGTTTCTAAAGGAATGTCCTGAAGCTTATGCTCCACTTTCTTCCATGTCCGCGAAAGTTCACGACGACGAGATCCCCCCCCTCCAGGTAGAGACGTCATTTTTAGACCACCCCTTAGGGATAGTCCATATATTACGTCTCACCGATTTTTTGGTATTTCGCCCCCCCCCCCTTCACCCATGTGCGAATTTTCGTTAAACCGTGGAGCTAACACGGTTCAACCTTCCCTTCCCCTGAGCACCATGAGCGAGCATAGGAAGGCCGCCCTTCTCGATCTCATGTCACGCTGATTTTTTAATTTTTTTAAAAATGTATCTTACAATTCTTGTTACACGGTTTTGTAGCATTTTCAAAGTTTAAATAAATTTAAATGGGCTACCGGTATTACAAGAGAGAATACCAAAAACAGCCGGTTTATTCCTTAAATGGGGGAAAATAAAGCAACCGTTGCGATCGCATAATCATTGTCTGAAGTTAGCTGAAACGGAAAATAGGGTCTCTTATCTCTCTCGACAGACCTAGCATTTTCAAAACCGCTTGTCCGCGGGCTCCCGAATAATTTTACTTCCTATTTTTTTGTTATCTCCGAGATAATGTTACTTCCGGCAACCTTTTGAAATCGGTAAGTGAGCCGCGAGAATTATTTTAGCCCTGCTATATTTGCCAGCTTGCATAACCCGATAGTGTTAAGAATGTGCCTTATTCCGCGCTGTTTCGGGCAAAACTGAAATTTAAGCGAAAACCAATATTAGATTTTTTTAAGTGCAAACTTTGAGTTGTTGCTGTAGCTGACAATTGAGCTGGATGGCAGAGAGGAGAGCATTCAAAGAGGAATTGTTCTGAAAATGCAAGATGTTTTAGAGAGAATGGAAGGTCTTTTTCATTAGTCAGAAACGAGGACGATTCACAGGATAAGCGCGAATTTATTGCGTTGTTGCACTTCTGACGAGGAACATGAGATGAGAGGAGGAAACCAAAGCTCGCTTGGACAGACTGCCGCCGCGCCGCCGCCCGGCGCGTGCATGCGTGTTGCTGTGTTGCTTTAATAGCGGGAGGGGAGGGTGTGCACGAGGAGCAGAAGGGGAGGCAGGAAGAAAATAAACCAGAAATTGCTGCAGTGCCTAAGGCTGAGAGTTACGCCCTTGTCTGTACGCGAAAGACAGACGGGAAAATATATATTTTTTTTGTTGAAATTTCAAAGAAGAGAAACTTCATGTAAGTATAAACTGCTAGGGCTACTTTTAGTTGTGTTTATTACTGCCGGGCGGCATGCGATTGGCGGGAGGAGAAGGGCAGGGGAGAGGGCACAGGCACACAGTGACGGTACGGTACGGTGTGTACACGTTTGTGGGGGTGTACCTGTCACATGAATGGAAAGCCGGCTCAATGAACGCTACACTTACTATTCGTTCATTCGCATAGTTTTGTGTGATTGTGAGGTGATATGCGATTTATTTTGACTTTCATTGCGTCTGACGTTCAGCGGAGCAGCTTACATGTAAAGTTATTGTAAACTCTAACCTCTGTAAAGGTTATTATTTTAATGAGTTTATTTTAATTCTTTTGAAAGTAGGGTCTGTTACAATGTTATCTGTCGGTTTACAAAACTAATACGTTTATTTGTCCGGTATCAGCGGTATTATAGGCAAAATAAGATTTTCTGTAGATCATTAACTATAATAAGCTGCCTTACGACTGTCTTCATTCTTAGCCAGTCTGTATTTATTTTTCAATCATCCTTTATTATTATTCGGACTTATTTTGGTTGAATGGCCTTTGATTTGGCTCCTTTTTATTCCAAGTAACTTGTTATTTCTATCATTTTTTTGTGTGTTTTCCAAGGTTTGTCACAATGAATGTGTTGTGGATGTTTCTGGCACTGCTCTTAGTTTCAAGTGTTGCACACAGTATTCCTAAACCTGAGGAAACAAAGGAAAATCATTTTGCAAAGGTATTTAGTGTTAAGCTCATGTGAGCATGAATAAAGTTTATGAAGAAATAGGCAGAATCATTCCACAACTCATAAGTTTTTCTTTTCTGTCAGGATAATAGACATTTTCAAAATCTAGAAGAACATAATGCTGAGTACGACCATAAGGCGTTCCTTGGCAGTGACGCCAACACTTTCGATGAACTAAGTCCAGAAGAGAGCAGGCGGAGACTTGGGTAAGTAGCATGTTAACAAGACCCAAAAGTCCACTGTTCCAAAAAGAAATACTCTCATTTTCTTTTCTGTATTGTTTGCAGTGTCATTGTGGATAAGATTGATAAAGACAAAGATGGGTTTGTTACAAGAGAGGAGTTGAAAGACTGGATTCAATACACACAGAAAAGATACATATCTGATGATGTTGATCGTCAGTGGAAGACACACAACCCTGAAGGAAAAGAAAAACTTAGTTGGGCAG
>Ga0058701_10002867_pt1 | contig 13370 bp, 5 predicted proteins | sample AgamicOrMae_FD_97039 | JGI IMG/M metagenome (GOLD analysis project Ga0058701, IMG submission 97039) | Agave microbial communities from Guanajuato, Mexico - Or.Ma.e | ecosystem: Host-associated > Plants > Phyllosphere > Phylloplane/Leaf | place: Guanajuato, Mexico | collected 2012-06-04 | reverse complement strand
ACCTAACCTAACTTAGCCTAACCTAACTTAACCTAACTTGACCTAACCTAACCTATACGAACTTTGGCGTTTGCGACTTTTCTCGTTTGGCGGTTACGGCCTGGCGGTTACGGCCTGGCGCTTGCGGCGTAGGCGCTTGTGGTTTTTGGCGCTATCGAATGCCCCCCATGGATCGCTCTCACAGTTGAGCAATCAAGAGATCAGGCAAATTAATACTGAATCTTCGTGGGAAGAAAAGCTAACACTTAAATCTGACGGAGTCAGACGATGCACTGTATGGTTTGTAGGTTTCACTTTCCACCTCGTGTTCCACCCGGGTTCGGCCTCATTACGAGCATTACCAACATACGAACGCTTAGGTTAGGTTAACCTCGGTCAGAACCCTCAAGCCTTGCTCAGCTCCGCAACTCGGCTCGGCTTTAGTCTTCGCTTTTCGGCGGTAGTAATTGCCGCCGAGAAATAAATGTCATGAGGCTTGGAGACCATTAAATTTGTTTATTCTAGGTTTAAAGCCTTGCGTTTCGCTACGCTGTGCTCGGCTTTCCGAAGCAGGGTGGAACACAAGTGAAGGAAAATTCTACCTTTCGAATTTGCAGTGTCAATACAGGTAGAAACGGCAGCCTTGTAAATTGTACAGGGTGGGAAGAAAGAAAGGATACTAACCTGTATATGGAGCATATGTTGTCAAGTCCTCCGCAGGCAACAAAGCTCCCGGAGGGCGCATAGGCGCAGGTCATAACCCAACTGCTGCGTAACGGAATGGCATGGACCTTATTTGTGGTATAACTGTCCCACACAATCAGCTTGCCATCCTGGGAGGCCGACACTAGGTTTCTGTAGACAAAAAACATTCAACAGCTCAAATCACATTCTCAAGACCGACGTCACGATGTCACCCCGTCTACTTTTTGTACCTTCATGTTCGATAACGCGGTTCTTTCAAAAAAATACAAGGTTCTTCAGGGGGAAAAAAATCGTAAAATTTACTGTAGCAGGGGTGCCACAAAACTCCTATTTTCAAATTCCCTGACATTTTTCCGATTCCTCTGACGCTGTTATCTAATTTCTCTGATATTTTCAGACGGTCAATTATCGCTATTTCCGATTGTAAAGAAGCAAGGATTATTTTTATCCGCAGTGCTTTGTTTCTCCTTGACATTTTTATTCTAATCGAGTTTTTCCCTGACATTTCTCCGATTTCCCAGACTTTCCAATTTCCCAACATTCCAGGATTTCCCTGATTTCCAGGTTTGGCGGCAACCCGTGTGTTGCTAGATCAAAGGTTAAATGTCCGATATCAAAATTCTCGTATACAACTGGAGCAAGGTAGGCAACCGGGACGACACCCGTGCGTGGACCAGAGCAGAAAGGGTAGGCAACTCTGACAACACGGTTGTTCGTCACGTTGCATACCGCTACGATTTCCAACCGATAGCCCAATCCTCTGTAAAATCAAAATAGCGCGATTCACTAATTAATGCAAAGTTAGTTTACCTTTTCCGGCATTCTTGGCACTTACACTGTGCCTATCAGTGGGTAGTATTTTTTGAATATTACTAAAATCGAAATCAGAAGCAAAAACGCTTATTGGTGGGATGCCAGAGTAACGCACGGTAAAAACTTAACTCCGTTTTAGGTATGAAGGTAAAACAGTGGAAGAGCGTTATATGGTCCATTTTAAAGATAACCCCATGAATGACCATATCAATGGAGAGCTCTCGACGAGACCTTTCGATTGATATGGTTGTTGATAGGTCTATCTTCCAAAATAACTAAATTAAGCTCGGCCCGTTTCACCTTCATAGGTCCAACATTGTGGCACTACCTAAAACAGGGGTTAGTTTCTAGTTCTACTGTGCGAGGCCTCTCTCTCTCTCTGAGGCTCTCAAGCTGAACTCTCTCAGTTTTCAATCCACAACGGGTATGGAAGTACCCGACTGTTTCGCTCGTGTGATCTCTACGATAACAAGAGTTGAAGAGTCGAGTGTTTCCGTGGTAGGATGGAGCAACTCACCTTGAATCGGATCCCCAATGCATAGCATATATTTTGGCCAGGTGGCCCCTGAGGGTGCGCCTGGTACGCATTTGTATTCGCCCAATCGGCTCCATGTTGGTGGTGGCCTGCAACAGCGTTGTGTCGCATGCCGCCTTTCTTGCATCCTGTAAAACAACAAACAACCATTATAATCCTTTCTCAACAACGCATTCAATCGAGCGATGCAGCAATTGAGATTTTTTTTAAATTACAGGGCTGCTGCGCAGGACCGAAAGAATGGAAGATAATTATTCAAGGTAAAGGACAAAATTTTAACAATCGACTTATTGTTAGACAATGAGTGCAAAAAGGTATCGTTTCGAATGAATCATAGTCTAGGCCTAGAGGACATTGCTAAGAATCTTTGGATTTGAAAACTATCAATATCTTGTTACTTCACCTTGGCTACCATTCTTGCTTTATTAGCTATCTCAGGTAACTTAACACTTCAATGCTTAGGACGTTCAAAATCTGTGTTTTGAAATCAAACAAAAAAAAATAGCTCATACCGAAAAAAAGTCGTTTCAAAACAATAGAACTTCTACGTTTATGAATAAATTAGGGTTATCATAAGATCTTACGCTTGAAATTTCCTGACTTTTCCTGACCAAATTCGATATTTTTTTTCTGCGGCCCGCCTTTCCCGAGCTCCGAAAAGCGTTTGAGAATTCTAGTGTCTATGTCTGTCGACGCGGCGTCTGGAGCACAACCAAAGGACAGTCTTAAAAATATTTCTATCAAAATAGGAATTTTTACTGACTTTGAAGCTTTTTTTCCTGACTTTTCATGACTTTCCTAACCAACTTTTTTTCACTGACTTTTCCCTGACTTTCCTGACCTGTGGCGTCCTTGAAGCGTGCCTAAATCCTTGCGGGAAATAGTTTAATTTACCAACAGTATAACCGGCAAAACGGTTCCAATACACTTTCCGAACTATACTACAGAAAATAAGGACAAAAAAGCACCGTGAAAAATTCTATTCATCCCAACAAATTATTCCATTTAAGTACTCTCCCCAACTCCCCAGACCGCCCACCTCATTGGACAAAACGGCACCCTTGTGAAACAAATTACTAGGTAACACGATATGAATTGACGAAACCGTCTTAAAAACAGTTCCAATTTTTGTGACATTTAAGAGTGCATTTGGAACCAAAACAAGTTCTGTGTTCTGACGTCATTTGATACAGTACGCCTTCCTTAAAGTGTTTCCTTCCACAATCCGTTCCTCCACAAATTTTCGTACTCGTTGGTTTAACTTTGCCTACATTTGACCAAGGGCTACTTCCAACAAACCTAATAGTATTTCAAGAAGTCATTATAACACGCCGTCAATACGCACTCGTATTATTAAATAATAAGATTCATTACCTAGGTAGCGTCCACAAATGCCCTAACCCATGTGTGTGGGACACGTTTTCGGCAAGTGTAAAGGAATCGACGTAACATTTCAAGAATGGAACGTAAAAACGCGAGGTGGAGAAAGCCGCCAATATACTGTAGAAAAGACTCTAAAGACGGTCTCATTTAATTGGTTGATCAACCACCAGTCCCGTTTAAAGGCATACCTAACAAACCACGGTTCATCGTAAAATGGCCTTCGTATAAATTCGAAATGAAAACGAGTAGGGCGTCAATTAGCCACTGATATGGTATCTACAAATAGATAATAGCTTTTCGACGGGAGATAGACTACGTGCTATGAAATGTGTCCTTTAAGAGATTTCGGTAAATGTGAGTTTAACTTCATACAAAAACACCACCAAGTTTCAGAAGTCTACTCCGTGTCAAATGCATTCTTCCTCCGAAATCGAACCAAAAAATTAGATTGAGATTTGGAGGGGGGGCATCGAAAAGCCTTGTTTTTCTGACGCATTTCGTCTACTTGTCAAATGGAAAGACAAGGAGTTTGTCAAATCGGATCGTTTGTAAAAAAAAAAAGGGAATATTGTTTCTTATAGATACTCCCCACGTTTGCGAAGAGGCCCACCTGCAATGAACGCCAGTAGAGCATCGAATTTCAGTCTAAAATACTCCACTATAACAAGTTTGCAAAATTTCGTATACCATCATTTTACGAAGGTTCGGTTAGCAAATAAACCATTTATTTAAAAAAATGAAAGAAAAAAATGGAGGGAGCACATTAAAATATAAGTTCTCACGCTGGGTGAGACATTTCTCAGTATTCTACAAATAATTCGGCGGAGCTGGCCTTTCAACATCAATTGGTATATTTGTTCAAGAAAGACGAGTCGAAATAAAGCTTTCATAATTCGTTTAGTGATAATTGAAAATTAATTCTAGGCGTGACAGCTTCAGTGAGCCGGGTATACAGTCAAAAGGCGCCTCCTTGCCACTTCCACCTTTCCCACACATCAACTAGCATTCGAACCCGTCTCTTATTCACACGATCACCATAATTTTGATTAAAACAAGAGAACAATGCTCTCTTTTCCCAGGTCTGAGTAGAAAAAACCTACAGTTGCAGCTAACGACGACGAATTCTTTAATTCTTGCCGACTGGGTGCACTCTAGATATCTAAACTGCAAATCTCTTTTAGAGAATAAGCTACTTTTGGTCTGGAAGGTACAAATAAAGTGGCGAGGAGACTTCTTTGGCAAGATGAGTACTTCTAAATTTGCTAAATTAAATAAGTACAGATTCAGAGAATACTGTATAACAAGAAAATCTAGTGAGGCAAGGGGGTGGTATCAGGAGGTATATTTGTAAGGCTAACGAATGACATACGGTTACGGTTCTGGTGAGTACACAAGTTACCGCAGCGAGTGCGTATAGGCATGCACCGAGTGCAAATAGGCACATGGCAGGAAATGCCTCGACCTCTGTCCAGTTCCCCTAGTCGCTTAATGACGGGCCCTTGCGCGCTCTGACCTAGGTGAACCACTTGAACCCATTTCGACGGGACCTCGCTTCGGTTGGGAGGGACGGTATGGCAAAGCTTCGGCGATAACCGCGTACCTAGGCTTCCCTCAACTCGTTTTGGTTAGGAATACACTGAGTACCAGCTGGTGTTCGCACGTAAGTCACTTTCAGCTAGCTTTCCTGGTTTAGAACTGATTCTTCACGCCGCATCGCCATACCCAGATCTAAAGCACCACCCAGATATAAAGCACTACCTTGATATAAAGCGCCACCCAGATATAAGCGCTATACCTAGATATACAGCGCCATCCAGATACAAAGCGCAAACCTAACATATAAAGCGCCACCCGAATGTAAAGCGCTACCCACGCCCTTAAAAGCCACCCAAGCCGCAAAGCCATCGGCTAGACTCTAAAGCCGGCTCCCGCACATACGCTGGAAGGAGAGCCATTTTTGTCCGGCAACTGTTGCTTACTCGCTTAAGCGAAGCTCAAGAAAGGGAATCTGTTCAATTTGGGCGGGAGGAAAAGAAATGAGGCCGCGCCGCGGCGATAAACGGCGCTAAGACGCCGCTAGGCCGATATCGCCAATCGAGGACCGCAAACGCCTATATCGCCGACCCCCTCGCCTCGCCCGGATCGGCCGCTCGGCGTCCGGTCCGAGCGTTCGTGTGGGGCGTTCGTTGAAGCCGCCCGTGGGCCGAGCAGAGCGGAGCCGGTCCGGGCCGGCGTTCCGGCGTTCGGGCGGGACCGGGCGGAGCCACGCCACCGTCGTATACTCTGTCCGTCCACCGCCGTCGACGCGACGCGGCGCGGAGCGGCGCAGGGATCAATGCAGTGTGCCCACTTCGGCTCTCTCCGTTCGACGTCGGGCCCTCTCGGGCAAACGTGTCTCCCCTCGCCCTCCCCCTCCCCAAACACGGTGGCTGTATTGATCGCGGCACCACAGCACAGCCCGGTTGGTAGGGTCGGGCCGGCGCTCGTCGGGTCGGGTCGGGCCGTATCGCTCAGTGGGCCACCGCACCGCTCCTACGAGGGCTTTGACGTGCAACACTCAACGACCCCGACCAAACTTTTTCTTTGCACACAAATATCCGCCATTCGAACGGCGAGGTACCAGCACACGGCCCCACGCCGGAGCAACACACCTGGGTAGCCATCAACCTCCCCGAAACTACCTGCGATAAAAACCCCTCACCATACTAATTACCTCCAATTTTAATCACTTTCGCGGATTTTTTAAACCATTTTTTAAATATTTTTTTCCATACATTTTTATTAATGTATTTCTGAGAAAGTGTGTAAAATTAAAAAAAGCATATATGACTTTTTTGATTTAAAAGCTCTCAGAGGGGAAATTTCTTTCCTTTTTTAATCCGAATTTTTAAAAATGTACAATTTTTATTATCGTATTTTAAGAAATATTGGTATGTTCAGGTTGACCTAAAAAAAAGCAAAACTAGGCCCTTCATATACCACCTCATAGGAGAACGTGCCTAAAGGGGCAGAGCGGTTTTAAATGCGGGACGAGGCTGGACCAAAAATAGCTATGAAATAAACGTCGATTCCCATTTTGCTTTAACACGATAAAGACTAACGGAAAAGAATGTAGGTTTCATACATCGGATGCGAAAATTACTGAAAAGGCTGTTTGGTCGCTTAGTGCGTGGAGCCGGGCGACACACAAGTGCACCGTTGCAAGCTCCTCGCCTGCCGACCTCGCTTTCTCTTGCGACCCTCAAAATTTAAAAGGTTGCGATTCCTACATCTTGAGTTCTACCTTTGATCGCCAATTCGAGTGAAACAGGCACAGGGATCCTACCTCATCGTCGGCAAGCCTGATGTCGCTTACCCCATACTGCGCTTCTTAAATGTTAGTAAAAAAAATGAAATTCTCCAATTAAACGTTTACACCCAATCGGCCTATGATTCACGATGAGAAAGTTTTAGCAAAGCTGAACAAGAATAATTCCGTATTGTGTTACGTTGTTGGACTGACGTAACAAAAAAAAAGAAGTGACATCCAATTAATCAGCGACGATTAGGAATTTTAAGTTCCCTGAAAAGGTGCTTGAAATTTTTAGTGGTAATCCAAAAACCATGAGTTGTACAGCGGGGTTAAAAAGTAATGTCCCATTCAAATCTAAGGAACAGTTTTGGGCAATTTAGGTTGGCAATACCATAGAACTGGCCTGACCGACTAGGAGGTCCTTTGTATTTAAATGAATTAGTATTACCAACACAAGATTTGAAAATTAAAAAGTCACTAGATTCGGAAGCGACGCGACTTATGATTTTAACCGTACAAACACGGAAATACACCGTCCTAGTTTAACACGGGTCGCAAATTGGCCTCCATCTCTTTCACCCGCAGCACATTATTTTCACTTTCTGGATTGCGGCATGCCTATTATTCTCTGTGCCGAGTTTCGAGTCAGGTGCTCTCGTTCTGCCTCACGGAAAAGAAGTTAGCAGTGGAAGCTAACGCGTTAATTGATATAGCAGGTGCTATCAATTTTATTAGCCGTTGCTAACTTTTTAGCAGCAATTGCTTACGTTAACTGTAGTTGGTAATAAGTTAGCAAAGGCTACAAATTGAGCAAATTTGTCTGTTTAGCAGCCATTGCTAACATGTTAGCAGCTACACCTAACGTAAGCTATGACTCTTAAAAAGTTAGCTATGTCTACTAAAACTACCTATACATGCTACGTCAATTAACGAGTTATCTGCCACTGCTATTTCTTCCTGGGTTCGGTGTTGAGACCACTAAACACAAGAACATCAATTTCGGGTAGTTGCATACCTGCTAACAAGTACGAGTCTGAACGCAAAACGGGTATGAAACGCATCAAGGCTACTCTTCAAGATTGACTTATCAATCGAAAGCTCTCACAGAGCCCTTCCCATTTGATATGACTAATAAGTTCATCATCTCAACCGATCAAAACAACAATTTTTATCTGTTGAAATCCACACGCTGAACAGATGTAGGTCTTTCCAAACCGCGTGTTTCCTTTAATAGAGAGAATCTATTTTTTTATGTATCTTGGCGTAATTTAAAATTTTCTTCAACTCACGTCTCTGGCCGGACTAAAGAGGTTATAAACCGACCAGCAACGATCAAAAACTGAACACCTCCAGATATTCGAGACTAAGATAGCCATGGGGGAACCCTAACACACTGGTCAATACCAAAGAGCCTCCATCTGAATCCCCCTTTTAATAGGTTATTTATAGGATAATGTTTCGGGCGATTGTCACGGTGGGGATGGTCCAGCGGCTGGAAAAAGAAAAATAGCTAAATACTTAAAATTTAATGGTAAATTTATAAAATAATTTAATTATACATGATATTTTTAAGGTTGCCTTCCACCTCGGCTCTACCTTTCGTCACCAAGCCCAGCAGAGCTAGGCACTTGACCTATAAACCTAATTTAACTTAGCCTAACCTAACCAAACCTAATTTTAACTAACGATAAGACGATTTATACCAATTCTGAGGGTGTCAATTAGAGTGTTTGGGTACCGTATCAAAAATGAAATTAAGCATTCTTAGCGAGGTAGTGTTACCAGAGTTTCAGACACCGTCATAGGTGCTTAAACGCGGCTGAAATTTAATTACATAAAACGTGGTTTAATTTGATAAATCGCAAAGTTCGGAAGATCTACAGTGAGTCTGAAAACTAGGAAGAAAAGAAGTCGTTAATTGGAAAACGGTTTCAATGGCAGTCAACTTGCATGGCATAGGGTTTTAACGTTGCCTCGCTTAAAACGCCGCCTAAAAACGACCCTGGTATAAAAACGACCCAGTCCTAGGGTATGACTTGCGTTAGGTTACATAACAACCTGTTGGCTCCTGAGGAAATTACCTTCTGCAAATATTTTTTTTTTAAATCTGCCTTAAAAAATAGCTTAAAAAAATAAATAGAAAAACAGCCCTCTGGCTTAAAGAACAGACCTCAACGACATGGCAACGCTTTGATCCATTCCTGTTTTACACGTGCGGCCGACAGCCCCGCAGACCACTAAAAAGGGTTCATTGAACTCAACTACAAATCGTTTAGTCCAACGTACGAGTAAGTACGCTTAACTATCACCGAAATCAAACAAAAGCGATTAACCAACTTAGCACCGCATTAACGTAATTAAAAACAAGAAAATCGCCCACGGAAAACTCATTGAATTCAGACCTCGTCTTGCAGAAGTCAAAGTCTAGATAAAATTATTCCTCCATTTTTACACCCTATTTTTGATTTTTTTCCTGGGGTTGGGGTGGTAGGGTTACACCGCCATTCCATTAGTAAAAATACGCTTAAATAAAAAATATATTAATAAAAATTCTTTCAAAAATATTATTTTTTCTTTCAAAATTTACACGATTTTTTCTGGATTATTTGAACCACTTTCTGGTACAGTCTCATACAAATATTGATCGCTCCAATTTCCTTAAAACCTCCGCAACTTTGAAACGGAGAGAGATGTCAGAAAACCACAGAATAAAATCGCTAGATCTTCAAGAGATCTATCAATTTGATTTTAGCTTTTATGTCGTATCTCGTTCCAAAGTTCCGAAGGCTTAAAAAAATTGGAGCGGTAAATACGTTTTTGAGTGCTAGTGCAGATGACGTAAGTGTTGGTTAATTTCTGGTTTCATTTAAGCTTTCTTACTGCCCGGCTCTTGATCTAAACTGTGTCTCACACTCCTACCCATCCGTACAAATCGAACACCCACATCCCTACCAAGAATCCCACACAGTATTGAGTACTCCTATCCCGTTTGGGTACGACCTTAAAACGGGTCAATCTCGATTTTTTTTTGTTAGTTCCCAAGAAAGATCTATAGCCTAAACTACGCGACTTATCTACAAAAATATCTCTCCTAGACCATCCGTTCTTAAAATTCTATTTTGTATTCTGACCGAGTACGCTGCTCTTACGCACCCTCCTATACCCACTGGGCAGTGTTGCCAGATTCCGCAATTCCGTAAATTTTAATCGCGATTAACTCGATAACCATTAAAGATAACCTAGCAAGCCAGGTATGTTTTGGATCGCTCTCGAGCTGAACATTCCAAAAATAGGATTAAACATAATGTTATCTAACGGTTACAAAGTTAGACGCGTTTAAATTTGACCGAGTCGCGGAATCTGACAACACCCACAGGTACAGGTCTAACCTTAAGAGATGTTTCAAGTCAGAGCACCTGGTTAAAACATTCGATTCAAGAAAAGCAAGCAGACTTTTCACGCGACCTCGTTGAAAACTCGCTTTTTTACAGCATTTACGTAGTGAAAGCGCCAAAATCGTCACGTGAAGGGATTCACGACTTTTTTTTGCTGACTGTACAGTACAATCAGTGGAAAAAGTATTGCTCCCTCTCATATGTTTAAAACCTCCCTTACTTGAAAACGGGAAGAGATACGACAAAAAAAGTATTCTATCATGTCAATAGCTAAAGCAAATATCTATCGAATTCATTTCGTGCTCTTTTGTTATGTCTCTTTTCGTTCCCAAGTTATGAAGGTTAGAAAAAAAATGAGGGAGCAATACCTTTGACACTGATGGTACATTAATGAGCCGCACTCGATTCAAATTCCTGTATATTAAAATTCGACCTGTATATTAATATTTCATCGCTGTATCGTCTAAGGAAACGTCACGTTACGTTATATTATCCGTCTTAATATTCGACACGTATAATTACTCGTGTTCGAGCCCAAATTCACAAGAGGTTTTAAAATGAATTATAACGCGTAAAAATACTGACAGTGAGTTTGGTATTTTCTACAGACTTTTTCATTAATGTTAATGTGATCTTGTTTGAGCTAATGTAGTAAATACTTACTCTGATGGCATTTTTTAATGTTTCTGCTTCTTGGCGTAGACTGTCCAATTCATTCATAATTGCTCACACTCGTGGAACTGGCAGGAGCTGTAACACACAGACAACACAAGATCAGACTCACGAGTCAATGAAAAGATTACTCGAAGACAAGGTGTTGGGTATAAAGTCTGTAGAATTGTTTGGTGCAAACTCGCATCGGATCGGTGACACCCGCGTTGTAATCAGCACAGTAGCAGCTTAAGTGATTTTAACAGATTGGTGATCTTGAACGAAATGTGTTATGAATTTGGGAGATCATCGGGAATATATCATTGATGAAGCCTCGGCCGTTTTCTTTAAGTTAGTTAGGGAATTTCGGCGAAGATGGTAATGGTTTGGACACAGAGCAGCACTTCCACCGCAAGGTCGCGACGTAGTTTTTACACGTGACGACGTTTTATCAGGGGTTCGAGGATTGCCCAACATTCTGGATTAGGTCGCGTGAGTTTACGCGGGAAAACATGGTTACGTAGAATTTCCATGGCGAGAACTTCCATGTGGGAACACATTTGTGTGGTTGCACTTTGTTGTGTGGTAGAGCATTTGGTGGAGATACAGTGATGTCCATAAGTGACGAGCCAAACAAAATCTAGTGACTTTTTTGTAAACTAGGTAATGTGTGTTGGCAGCAGCGCGAGAGGGGGGTCGGGGAAGGTTCCTGGGGAAAGGCGGGCACCTCCTCTTGCCTCCACACCCTCCCACTGCCCTCCCTGCCCTAGGCAATGCTATGAGCACACATTAGTTTACAAAAAAGTCACTAGATTTTGTTTGGCTCGTCACTTATGGACATCACTGTGTACATTTGTGTGGAAGTATTCCGATATTTGTGTGGGAGAAATTCTGAATCACCAAACTTCTGTTCGGGAGAATATTTGCGAGGGAGAATACATGAGGTAGCATTTTTACAAGGTAGAATTTCCATGAATCAAGAATTTACGCGAGGGAAAATTTCACCGAAAGCAATATTTCCCGCGAGGAAATTGTAATTAAAGAAGAACTTACGTAAAAAGTCTCAGATTGTCCTGTCATTGACAAGTTTTTATTCATTTTTTGTCGAGGAAGTTCCGTAAGGGAAAAGTTCTTAATCGGAGTAGCTCCGAATGGAAGAAGTTCTCAGTTCAGTAGGAAGAAAAAAAGAAGTTTCAAGACGTGACACTTCCACGAGACCAAGGAAGCACTTCCGTAGGAATAAGTGGCAAATCTGAGAACTTCCGTGTTGGGGTAAGTTCGCATCGGGGCGCCCTTCGCTCCGGTCCGACATGGATCGCGAACGGCACGCCGTCATGGAAAACCTTTCGGGGCTAAAAATAGCGAGGAACGGAAAGTATTTTTAAAAATAAAGCAATGTCGATGCACTAGGTGTAATTCTTGGGGTGGGTGCTGCGCGGGGGAGAGGGGATGCCGAGGCACACCGACACCGCCACCGCTTCGCCAAATCTAATAACGAATTTCATGCAAGTTTATAGAAATTCTATACAGTGCAATTCCAATACGCGTTGCGCGCATATCTGCATGGCTCCAATTCTATCGCCGCCTCAATAAAAGTCAAACACGGATAGGAGCGGTCCTTCACAGTGAAAGCCTGCGAAAGCGCCTCACTCAAGGTCCCAGGGTAGGCAACACCAACACACCAGTGTTCACACGGTTGCCAGCCCCACGGACAGACCACATCGGAACTCCTCTATTTCAACACTCAATGAATCAGTAAGTGTCTGAGATTTACAGAATTTTCACGGAATCTCACAGACACACACTGATTCAGATTTAGAGTGAAATGCAACCAAACATAACCTCCCATAACCTACAAGCTTCGCAAAAACCTTGCTTATCAGTTTCAATGAGAAAACTAAAGATTACCCTATCTGATCTGTTACCTCTCGTCACGTGCGATAAAAATTTCACGTAACTTCATTCATACCTCTACATTTGATTGTCAAAACATTTAACAAATATAATCGAAACTTGTGTTTGCAGCACGATAGCAGCACCTAAACGAACAGACCAATGGTATAGGATATTGGAAGAGTTCCTCAGATTTTTCCAGCTTTTTGCTCTTGCCTACCCAGGTTTTATTTTATGGAGCGCCTCTAGCACGAGCTAGCATGCGATGGAGACCCACCCTAATATATATTACTGACGCGTGGATGACAAAATTCGCCAAACAAAACCCCGCCCACCATCTGTAAACACGGCGAAAATTAGAGCATTACTTCCAACGACCATACTACGGGTGAAATCGGACCTGAAAACTATTACGAGGGGTGAAATACGGTTCCAGAAGGTGAAACAAAATTCATCCTTTGAATCAGGAGCGGTAAACTATTCACTCCGTGAGAATGGTTATTACATAGCGGGATAGGCCTACACTAATCTTCACGGAGAAAAAGACTTTGTTGCCTCAGCAGAACGTTTTGTTAATATAGCCTCAGCAAACCAGAATTGTTGTGACAATTTCAATTGTTACAACAATATGCATTGTCACCACAACAATTACAGTTGTAACCGTAACAAGTAAAATTGTCACCTCAACAATTCTGGTTTGCTGAGGCTATATTAACAAAACGTT
>Ga0058701_10002866_pt1 | contig 13378 bp, 9 predicted proteins | sample AgamicOrMae_FD_97039 | JGI IMG/M metagenome (GOLD analysis project Ga0058701, IMG submission 97039) | Agave microbial communities from Guanajuato, Mexico - Or.Ma.e | ecosystem: Host-associated > Plants > Phyllosphere > Phylloplane/Leaf | place: Guanajuato, Mexico | collected 2012-06-04 | reverse complement strand
TTTTAAACCCTATTTTTAACGTAGTAACAATGAATTTCGGCAGTAAGTTGTGAGCTTGTGTATCTTTCCGGGTCGCTATGTTTAAGTCCTCTAAGTTTCAAGAATATCGGGGGCGGACAAGCTGTTGTACTCCCCTTGTGAGCCGAGTGGGGCGCTACACCACACGTGACTTAACCTAGGTTAACTTAAGCTAACGATCGCTGTAAGTCTGATGCACTTCTCGGCGGCATTTGTTGTCAAGAAATAAGCAAAAACTGAGTGGAGCGGCCGAAAAGCGATGCACAAAGCGGCCAAACTAAGCTACGATAAGCTGTACTCGGTTATATATCGCTAATCCTCATATTGGCGGTAAAGGGTTGAACCAGGTTGAATCACAAGGTGGAAAATCCAACCTTTAAGGCCGAGAGTGTAAGAATTGAGAAATCCTCACATTTTAAAAGCATGGGTGCTTTGGGCAGTCCTTAATCTGTTTTGGATATGAATTTTAAACGGGGTTAAGTTGTAGGTTTACTTTGGTTCGTTTCTAAGGTAGCTCTCCTTGGAAACCTTTCGCTTAGCTCGTTCGCTTGAGAGCTATTCAAAACAGTATTTTCGAAAAAAATGCCGAAGTACGTTATTGTGTTGACAGACCTGTTGAATCAGCTACGGTACATAGAGCTATCGTTTGATCCTGCAATTAGTAAGGTTTATCTGAAAAAACCGAAATACGGACGTTTCGTACTGTACATCATACCCAAAACAAGGACAACGCCCAGCGAGTATACTGTAAAACCAGAATCTCAAATTCAGATGCAACAAAAGTCAAATCAATGAACTGAGCTAAATTCAGTCTGATTATTCATTGAATTTAATACTACCGTTTTTAATTTCTATAAATATCTAATTTAAAGAACGATACGACTGAAATTCAGTGAATATTTGGGCTGAAACATTTTCAGACCAGTGATTTGACTTTTGTTGCATCTGAAATCAATATTCTAATTTTACAGTGTACATTTTATGTCGGAGCTTTGAAAATAAAGTTTTTACGAAAGAAATTCTGGAAATACTGGAAGAAGGAATTCTGGGAAACAAAGTCTGGGATGATAAATGAACGGTTATTCCTGGAAACTCATAAATAGATGAGCCTCCAGTAAATAAGAATATAAATTAATAATAAAATGAGTATTATCATAGTTACGTAACAATAATCTTGAAAGAGCAAACATTATGATCTTCGTTAGAATGACTCGACTCTTGTACCTGTTGGGTCCGTATCACCTGCGTATTCCATTGAACGAGGAAGCTTGGTGTCGAGTAACGGTACTTCTTGGTGGCTTCTTGGTGGTAGCAGCCTGCCGCCGAAAAGTAAGCGACTCCAGGCTTGGTGACATATGAGTTGAGGCCCAGGACAGCCAACCCAACCAAACTTACAAAGTTTGACTTCATTTATGGTTGTTTTCCCCTCGTAGCCTATCACTGTATTTTTCGCCTTGAAATACACATTAGGATACCATCCTAAAAGCGCTACCACTACTCTAAGCTAGTGTATCATAATTCGTGATTTCGTTTTTAACCGCGCTTAACTCGTAACCTATCATATGTGGTATACTTTGCGTTGCTCTTGAGCTGAGTAATCCGACGGCTCATTTTATTGGATCATCGTCACCAGTTAAACTGAAAATCGGTGTTGAATTTGGCGAATGAAGGGATTCCGGCAAACCAGATACGGTTCTTGCTAAAACGTTGTCAAAGTCAGCCAGCCAAATATTCGCACGCTCATTAAGCTGTTCGTAGCTCACGTGGATATTAAAGTAACAACTCGTGAATATATTATTCATCACGATATAGAAAGGAAAAAAAATACCATGAATAATTTCCGATTATCAAATTATTCAAGCCTACGAAATTGAGCAATTTCGGCTTTGTTTTGGCATTTGCTGCCAGTAAATTAGCTTTTAACGTGATGAGTACCAAAATATCCTCTGAACTAGCAAAATTGGCGGATTGGACAAATACGATTGTTTCCTAGTGAAGTTGGCTTTGTTGCCTTGCTTCTCGAAAAGCGTAGTTTTTTTGCTCTTTTTCTCTGTTCGGAAGCTTTATTTATCTCTTGTTCAGTTTTTGTTTCATATTCTCCTTCCAGAATACATCTCCATCAAACATCGGCGATTTTTATTTGTTTTTGTTTAACGTGTACGTCACCCTTCTATTATTACGCTATGCTGTAATCGCGTTTAATAGCTACCTTGTTTGCGCTCACACGTAGCAAATATATATATATATATATATATATATATATATATATATTTTAAAAATCAATTTTTTTCTCTTGAGATAAAAAAAATTTATTACACTTTAAAAGATGTATTTTTTCCACTTCTTATGTTTTACCTTTTGTCGCCAAGCCGAGCGGAGCGGCAGCCAAGCGAGGTACAATTCACGAGCCTAACTTACCTCAACCTAACCCAACGATATCCAAGCCTGATGCGGCTTATCTCAAGAAATAATCGACTTGTAGCTTGGAGACAGCTGAGCGGGGCGGGTAAACGAGTCACAGTTTCTTAAACTAATCCATCTTAAGCTAGGTTAACCTAACCTAACGTGCGCAGTTTTGATCGTTAATCGTCGTAGTGTTATGGAAACGCCAGATTTAAACACATCGGTTAGAAAATGCTACCTCTTAAAATTCAAAATTGTCGCGGGAGAACTCGTGTAGAAAAACGAGCATTATTCTACTTCAAGGACATAAGGATTAAGGATCCGACGCTGATGAACCGCGTAAAACCAGCGTATCCTGATCAAGCTACGTCATTTCATTCATCAAACAATGTTATTTCGAAACAGTAAATAAGACCGTTAGAATACGTCTTAACGTTACTTGAATCCATAACGGATAATTTTAGCCAAAACAGCAAGTCATGCCAAAAAAAAATGCTCGTGCAAATATGTTTTGTAATTGAAATGAGCATTAACTCCCAGTGTACTATTTTTGCATTATCGGTAAAAAAAAAAGCAATACTGTACTCTCTCGTCAAATTCTGGCGAGCAGAAAAGCTATTTTTGGGGACAAAACATCCGAATTTTTAAAAAAAAAGAAAAGAAAAAAAAGATTATCTTTCCTCTTGAAGAACTTTTCAAAAACTGTTTTACCATATATTTTCAGCGCTTTTTTAAAGTGATTTAGACAATTGGAGAAAGAAAAATGTTTAAAAACAATAACTTTTTTTTTCCAAACCGACTGCAATCTCAAAAGGCGTTTTTTTTTTGTTTTTGTTTTTTTAGTTAAAAATGTGAAAAGTTGAAATTTTGCATGAAATTGGAACTCATTTTTTATTTCTTTTTTCTTCCTCTACTTTCAGCTTAACCTGTTCCTTATTTCAGTAGTACACTTAACGTATTCTTTTCTTAAGGATGGCTTGTATCGTTTACACATTTCAAGTTTAATGACAAAATGGTGTGGCTGTGTGAATGGTTCTTTTTTTACACAATTTTTTTGTTTATTTCGTGTTTTTTCTTTTTTTATTGTTACTCATTCCTTATTTTTGTTGTTCTACTTCGCTGAATTTTTTTCGCAAGGATCGCCGGTATCCTATGAACTTTTGAAGCATGGGAGCAAAATGTGTTGACTCTCGTATATTTTGGTCTAACAGGACTTTCTGCAAGTAAAATCTTTTATTTCCATTTTGAAAAAATAGCTTTCCAACAATCTTTTTCAGCAATAAATAAAGTCCGCTAAAAACCGCCAACTTCAATGCCTATAAGTCAAATCTCAGTCGTCAAAAATGATAATCACTATAATTCGCGGTCATAATCTAACAGCAGACGAACGTATATAGTCTTCTGTTTAGCATAAATTTCTTGTCTTTAGGTCGTTCCCCTTTAGGCGATTTATCGCCTCCATGTCCCGTTCCAGTCTGGTCGCAAGGTGCACTCTTGCGAGTGATATATCATTGGAGATATAAATATTTCTAAGACTGTCTGGCCGGCCATGGAGTTCCATATCCGGTGGAATTTTTGGAGATATGTCCATTGTTAAAGTTTCAGCAATTAAGTTATTATTGTCTTGTTCCTGCTGCCAGACCAGACCTTTGCTATATTGTATACCAAATACCATTCTGAGAAATGTACGCCCGCTGTGACTCATAGTTAAATCCGGATCACTTATAGACTTTTTGTAGCCGTTTTTGATTCACCAAACTTACTGATTCTCTGTCACGACCCGGATTACGTAATGCGATTCGGCAATGCCATCTTAAAATACGAGACGTGCACGCTGTTCTTTCTAAGAAAACGAAAAAAAAAGTCGTTTTATTCCACGGATTTGTAATCTATTTTGATTATACTGTTTATAAATTGGATAATGCAAAGTTAAAGGAATCGAAAATAAATTTCGAATCATGTACAATGTGAAAACAACGATAGCGTACCAGCATAGAAAATTGAAGCACAATAAAAACAGAGCACCTGTTTGAAGAAGCTCTGACCTGTTTTGGGTAAGAAAATAAAACGGGGGTAGTGAGTATTTTGGTAATTTTTCAAGGTGGACCCATCTCAATCCACATCAATAGAGAGTTCCTGCCAATACTTTTCGATTGATATGTCTGGAAATACGGTACGTCTAGCTTGAAAAATAATCAGAATACGTCACGCCCAAAACAGGTAAGAATTCCCTAAAACAGGTGGTTCGTTTTTATTGTGACCAGGAGTACTTTTGGAATTATTCTCGACATCTAACTTGCATTGTATTCACAGAGCAACAAAAATACCAACTGGATTTTGCGAATTTTACTGAAAGATGCGTTCTCAGCGTGACTAAAGAAAACACGTAACTAGTTTTAAATTGGTATTTTACGAAATTTTAAGTATATTCATCCTTCCTTTTTTTTATATAACTATTTTAAAATCATTCTCAGGGCATTGATTCGGTAATAATGAAGAAGCTGTGATATGGCCTGCCAAAAATTTTGGAAAGAAGACCATAATTAAGATTCTGATTGGTCGGATTTGAGATGAAGCAGCCAATCACGGTGCTTGAATAAGATACGCCCTCGATCACTGCCCGATCGTATCGTCTCTGTGGATTGCGTAATGATCCGTCCCCGCGGTCATCGTCAGTCATGGACTAATAAAGGGATTCTCTTTTGGTTTGTTTTTCCAAGTGACCTTGCCCGTAGACGAAGAGTGGGAAATCCACCGATGACGTCACATGCATTCGGGCCGCTGATACCAGCTCTGCTGGAAAACCAGCTCAATACGACCGACACGTGAATATCTGCCTCCACTTTTAGGTCTTGGGCTGCTGGTACCCCTCCCCCACCTATTTGCCCCAACGCAATTCTTTGTCCAAGGAAAATATATTCGACTTACTCGTTGCATTTCCGGCCTGTTTACATTCCCGATAGGGAAAGGATTGTCTTCGTGAAAAACAAATACGGAAAAAAAAACGATATTGAGATCTGAAGGACTGTGTCTTGAATCTCACATCCGTTAACCCACTGCCGCCTAGCGATGCCGTTCGGAAACAGAAAAAAAAATATAGGATCTTTTTAGTTCAGTGTTGTTAAATTTTAAAAAGTATCACCCCATTGAAACCTGAAATCTAATAATTTAGGCATTTTCCAAAGCTTAAAATGCGTAATTTAATGAAAAAAAAATCTTTCGAATTTCTCTTAAGCTAAATTTTACTCCAAATGCTTTGGGCTGTTACAGGTCAAATACACTTATGTGTGATGCACGTGGTAAAAGGGTCAACTATAGGGACGAAAAAATTAAAATTGTGGGGGAAGCATTAACGTAGTTTTACTGATTTCATTAACTTAGTTTTACTGATTTCATTAACGTAGTTTTACTGATTTTTGCCTCATTAACTTACATCAATGCGACGTCGATCTTACTGTGTCGGTTCGGCCATATAATTCAAAAGGTCTCGGCGAGAGCTTGGCATTTATATGACTGAACCGCCTGTCTTAAAAAAATACCAAAATACGTTCTACCCTTGTTTTATTTTCACACCCAAAACAGGCAAAGACTCTCTGAAACAGGACTTTTGTTTTATTGTGAGATGCCGCTTCTCATCGTAGAAAATGCCATTTGAGAAGCGAGGCTATCCATACTTTTAAACAGGTTAGGTTAGTTTTTAGCTCTCCTCGGATCGGCGGCTATACAAAGGACGCAAAAGGTAAAACATGCAACCTTTGAAATGTAGAGTAAAGAATCTCCAGCGCAGAGGTGGAAATTTGCATGTGACTAAGTACGCAGGCGACAATTTTTTGTTCGGGATTTTGCAATTGGAGGTGTGGCGACCTGTGAGTCGAGTTCCGAAACTGTCGTCAGTTATTCTCTGTCCTTTTCCCTCTCATAAGAACTGTATGCGTAAGAGAGGGATCAATTGATATCGTGTTATTGATGTCAATTGATATTCAATATATTGATATCAATTGATATTCAATATATTGATTTCAATTGATTCTCAAAAGTAGCCCTGGTGGGAATGTTTTGACGTTAATCGGCAAACTTGGCTTTATCACTTTTTTTTTCATTGTGCGGATTTTTGATGATTGCGATTAAATTTAAATATTTTAATGTCTTTCTTGTCAGCTGATTGTTTCTGCTTTTCGAAAGGCTTTCTGCTTTTCAAGAACTCATTTAGAAATCTGGTAGCTTTTTTTAGAAACAAAACTAAATACTATTGCTTTTTCCTGAGCAGTAAGAAACTGAGAAGTGAAAGATCGATTTCGAGATTTCGATAGATTTTTACGTTTTGATGTCTGCACAATCAGGAGTCCGAATGTGATTTTTCAAAACTGTTTGTCAGACTTCTTAAAAAAAATGTTCAGGTAAAAATCTACGTATTTTTTAAGAAAAAAATGAGAAATGCAGTGATATCCGTAAGGATACCTCAAGGATATTCAAGCATATATCAACTTTCGGGCATCCAAGGAATAATTGATATCCATCAACGAATATTTTTTAGATTTATAGATATCCGCCAGTTTTACCCATGGTTTTGCGGATATCCAGATGGTCTTCTAAGATATTTTGTCCATGCGCTGACCGGCCACGGATCCTTGAATCAGTGTGATTACTCTTTCTATTTATGGAGCGTCCCCAGGGACGTGTCATAATTGTTCTTGGTTACTAACAATAGAAATGTGTCCCCGGTTTGAAGTTCCCATGCAATGTCTGTGCCGAATCATACATTTATTGAAAATGCAAATGGATAATCCATGGGTCTATGCTATATCCATGAACCACGGATGTTCATTCAAGTATTTTTAAACGAATACATTTTCCGGCATGGATATTACCATGGACATTGCATGGGTACTTCAACCCAGGTCATAATCGCTTAATTCTGAGCCACATCACAAGAGTAACACCAAACTTTGCGATTTAAGTGTCATATTTCTAATAAATTTGAGTTTCCTGCTACAAACGGAAAACTTACGGAACAGGTTTAGTTTGGCCAACCTTTTTTTGACCAGACCACATTCTTATTAAGCCTGAAAAGAAGTTAGACACTGACAAAAAAGAAGGCGCTAGAAAAATATGAGTCCCCGATGCAAGTATTCGCATTTTTTTAACCTCAAGATGGTGTTTGGGTCTTCTCATAATGACAAAATCTAAATTGAAAATAATATTTTCAGGCGCAGTTGGCAGCTAAGCAGGCTGATCTTCTCGCAGAACTTCAGAAAGTTCAGCAGGAGCAACTCGTCCTCCAAACCCGTCTTCAAGAAGAACTGGCGAGGGGCAACCAACCCCAAGTGTAAGTTGAATCCTTTTTCATTTGGTTATTGCTAATTGCTATTGACCCGACATTCATTAATATAGGGAGACTATATTAATAACGTAACCAACCTAATGCACTTTAATGGGAGTTGACTTGAACGCACGGAACCAAACCTAATACAATTTAAATGGGGCAGTCGGGTCAATGGACACTACCCAAGGGGTAACACCTTGCAGGAAATCTGTACACCGGATATCAGGACATCAAGGATGTCAGCGCTCTATTAAACGGATATCAAGAGAAAATTGACCAAATTTCAATCAAATATCGGGCAGATTTGAGCAGTTTATTAAAAAATATCTACTTGATATACCTAAATATTGGCAAGGTATCAGTGGACAATGGTCAGAGGGTTAAAGCTTGAAAAATCGCTGAAAACAGCCATGTTTCGACAAACCCAACAGCCAGATATCAAGGATATTAACCGGATATCAAGGCCTTTTTACACCGGATATCATGAGTTGTCACCCCTTGGCATTCCCCTTTCATTTTTATTTATTTTTTTTGTACCCTATAGTACGATTTTTTTTTGTTCTATTCTTCAGGTTCAGCGGGCAGTTCCCTCAACAGCAGCAACCCCAGACCCCTCAACCACAGTTCCAACCTCAACCCCAACCCCAACAGTTCCGACCTCAGCCCCAACCACCTCCTCAAGCCCAAGCGCAGCCTCAACGGCGACCCCAACCGCAGCTCCAACCGGAACCGGAAAACCGGCTCGACTTCGACACCTCCCCGCAGTCGATCCCCCCCGACCTGGACGCGGCGTCGCTTCCGTGCAGCACCAGCAGCGGCCGCGCCGGGACCTGTCGCCTCCTCGTCAGGTGCATCAAGTTCTACCTCGAGCTCGCTGAGCTCCGCAAACAGCCTTGCCAGCTGGACGGCAACGGCAACCAGGGGGTGTGCTGCCCCCTGGCGGACACCCAGCCCATCCAGCCGAACCGGCTCAACAACGGCGTCCTGCAGGCGCCCCCGCCGCCGCCCGTGGTCATCCCCCCTCTGACGCCCACGCAGCTCAGGTCCGCCGCCGACGCCGGAGTGCGCCGCGTCCAGGAGAGGCAACAGCTGGAGCAGCAACTCCTCACTCTCAACAGGGTCCTTCCGCCTGACAGCGCCGCTCAGCGCCATCTTGAGCTCTTCCCAACGACGAATGAGACACTCAACACAGGCAACAGAGCGCTCACTGGAATAGAAGCCTCTATCGATCTGGTCAATGAGTAAGTAATAACAGTCGGGGGGCATTCGATAGCGCCAAAAACCACAAGCGCCAGTTCGTAACCGCCAAACGAGCAAAGTTGCAAACGTCAAAGTTCGTATAGGTTAGGTTAGGTCAAGTTAGGTTAGGCTAAGTTAGGTTAGGTTAGGTAAGGTTAGTATTGCGGTTAAGACCTTTGGCGTTTGAGACTTTTCTCGTTTGGCGGTTACGGATTGGCGCTTGCGGCGTTGGCGCTTGTGGTTTTTGGCGCCTATGACAGCTACCCATAACAGTCCTAAAGGTATTGTCCGGTTCTGGTCGCGCAGGAAGGCTCCGCCTTAAGGAGAAATACATTGGCCACCGCCTTGTCGCACGACCTGAACCGGACAATACCTTTTGGACTGATAGTACACTGCAAACTTTTTAGGTTGGATATTCCACCTTGTGTTCCACCTTTCGTCACCAAGCTGAGACTGACCTGGGGCCTGTTTTTTTAAAGCTACTCTGCAAGTCTTCACTTTGCACTCCACACCTAACTCTGCAAAATTGGCAGAAACTGTTTTTTTGCCAGGCATTTTTGTGCTGGCACTTTGCAAATATCTAATACAAAAAACAAAAATACGAGCGCAGAGTGAAAACTTGGGAGTGTGAAGACTTGCAGAGTAGCTTTAAAAAACAGGCCCCTGGTGGCGCGCTGCGCTGTCGTTTCCGGCTTGGTCCTGAAAGGTCGAACTCAAGACCTGGAAAATCCAACCTTTCAAATATACTATCGAGAGCATAAATGTTTGACTAGTATTTTTTTTCTATCTATGTTGGTACAACTGATGTATTTAGATAGGCTCGCACGTTTCAGTCGATTTCTACAGTATTACCAACCTTAATTCAAAAGAGAAAAAAATCGCTTGTCGGCTATTTATGCCCTCGACTGTACAGCATGCCTGTATTATACAAATTATACCAATTTATGCATACATAACTCCTGCCTTTCTTGGGATTACTCTGGTATTCAGCCGTAAAATTTTTCTTTGTTCCCCCCCTCCCAAAAAAAAGAAAAAAAAATCTATCGACAAAAAAAGCTGTTCCTTAATCATCTTCTTGTTTTCGATTATTCAAATAAAATAAGTTTTTTTACCCGTCTGCGAAAGATTATCAGCAATGTGAAAGATAAGGCGGCGAAAGACCGTGGGAATACTCCCGTTTGTTTACAGTGATTATTCTTATTTTACGATTAGCGTGTTTCTTTTTTTTTCTCTATCTCTCGTACGGGAATCCCCTTTGGGACGGTACACAAACCACGTGGTCTTTTTTTTATCATTTTTGACCCCCTCCCCCATCATGGTTTTACGTGGTTTTTCAAGGAATCCTCCCTCCCCTGAACGGACTACGTGGTTTGTGCACAGTCCCTTTACAGAGGGTTCCTCGGTCACAATAGTTTGTCTTTCTGATTCCTTTCGCCAGGTTTTAATCGAAAAACTTAATAACATTTAAAACAAAAGATGGCGAGGAAATGCCCCACTCCAAAGTACCGCTATTCGGCATGAAATGAGCTCATCGGCAATCTTCATAATTTTATGCAAATTGTGGTATGATATTTTGATTTGTTTTTCCTCAGATTCCAGCTGAGTCCGGACCAAGGCCGTTTTGCTCTTCCGCGATTTAGCGTCCTGAACACGGTGATCGCAGATTTGTGTCCGAGGCGCGAGCAATGCCGCCTGGGGAAATATCGCACGCCCGACTCGTCCTGTAACAATATCCAGAACTCAAAATGGGGCGCCACTGGAGCTGCCCTCCAGCGGATATTGCCCCCGAAATACGGCGACGGTACGTAAACCTAACTTGACCTAACCTATCCTAACCTCCAAACCCAACCTTCTTGATATTTCTTGTTGACCTGTCCGTTTTGTTCTTGTATGATTGTATCAACCCCACTTAGGCCTCAACTTTTGGACCTCGATAAAACCTAAGAAATTTACCTCACCTAAGCTCTTATCTGAACTTTACCTAACCTCATAACCTAACTACCCTGTTCTTCATGCATAAACATTACGTAACCTAATCTAACGTGTCCATATCTGATCCACACCAGTTTACGTAAATGAAAAATTCAATCACTTTTACGCTGTTTTCATAAAATTAAACCCCAAGAAATCGCCGCTCAACTTTCCGCACTAGATAATTTTGAAGAACTTTCTGGGCAAAGTTAACCCACTACCATGTGATGCCGTTCGGAAACAGAAAAATTTATTTCAGAGAATCTTTTTAGTTTGGTATTGTCAAAATTTTTAAAAAAATATCACCCCTCTGGAACCCTGAAATTAAATAATTTAGGCATTTTCCAAATCTTAAAATTGTGTAATTGAATGGAAAAAATCCTTCGAATTTCTCTTAAGCCGAATTTTACTCCAAATATTTTGGGCTGTTATGGGTTAATACAGTAAAGTCTCGTTTATACGTTATTGACTTGTACGTATTATTCGGTTATACGTGTTTTTTTTTTCATTCCCCGGTGGAAACACTAGACAGTTTTCGACATACTATTCACTTATACGTCGTATTCACGTATACCATGTGAGTTGCGAGCCCCTGAGGATTTTCTGGAATGACGATACAACCTGCTTGACACGAGTGCCACGCGTGTTATCCACTACTGGCTGAAAAGCCAGGAATCCAGCCCGTAGTAGGCAACACGCATGGCACTCATGTCGAGCAGCTTGTATCGACTTTTCAGAAAATCCTCAGGGGCTTGCAACTCGCATGGTACGTATTTTTCCTCGTTCCCTATTGAAAACGTATAAACTAAACTTTACTGCATCTGTAGTTCAGTCTTTACTGTAGTTCTCATCGTTGTAATGTGGCGAATCCGGAAGTGTTTTAATAGCAATATTTTTTGGTTGCGAAATCAGGAGTGAACTCTCCGCGAGCCCGCAACGACGGAAGTCCTCTGCCTTCGGCGCGACTCGTGAGCAGCCGCCTCGCGCAGGAGTCCGACCGCCCCTCGGAAAACCTGACGCTGCTCGTCATGCAGTGGGGCCAATTCCTCGACCACGACCTCACGCACACACCGATCTCGCGGGGGCGTGGCGGCGTGGGCATTTCGTGCTGTCAGGATGGCAACATTGCCGATCCGCGCGTATCCCATCCCGACTGCTTCCCCATCCCGGTCCCCCGGGACGATCGCCAGCTGGCGCCCTTTGGCGAGCGGTGCATGGAGTTCGTGCGCTCGCTGCCCGCGCCCCGCCCGGAATGTAACTTTGGACCCAGGGAGCAGGTCAGTCCAAAAACTTTTTTATAAATTGAAATACTGTAATTATTTTACCGGGTAGCTGTCATAAGCGCCAAAAAGCACAACCGCCAATGCCGCAAGCGCCTATCCGTAAACGCCAAACAAGAAAAATCGCAAACGCCAAAGGTCTTAACCGCAATACTAACCTTACCTAACCTAACTTGACTTAACCTAACCTGAACGAACTTTGGCGTTTGCAACTTTTCTCGTTTGGCGGTTACGGACTGGCGCTTGTGGTTTTTGGCGCTATCGAATGCCCTATCCTGAGCAAGCGAGAAAACGGAGTGAGAGAGATCGTGCAAACTCAGAACCGAGACAGCATATTCCGTGTGCCAAATGTATCCATTGTTTTGTATCGTCCAGATGAACCAAATCACGGGTTTCCTGGACGGCTCCAACATCTACGGCTCCAACGTGGACAAGATGCGGCAGCTGCGCGAGTTCCGCGGAGGGCGGCTGCGCGCGCAGAGGTCGCCGACGCGGCGTGGCCAGCCGCTGCTCATGGCCAACCCCAACGAGTGCCAGGACCAGCGCACTGGCGCGGCCTGCTTCCTCTCGGGCGACGGCCGGGTCAACGAGCAGCCCGACCTCGCGCTCATGCACACAGTGTGGCTCCGCGAGCACAACAGGGTCGCCAACGAGCTGGCGCGCCTCCACCCGGAATGGAGCGATGAGGCCCTCTACCAGGAAGCCAAACGAGTCGTCGTCGCAGAAATGCAACACATTACCTACAACGAGTTCCTTCCTCTTGTCTTAGGTAAGCAGTCAAAAATTTATTGCGCGATCCATTTTTTTTTAAACTTCCGTTTACGGAACGAAACGAGATACGACAAAAAACTAAAACTAAATTTATAGATCTCTTGAAGGTCCGGGTAGCTGTCATAAGCGCCAAAAAGCGCCAACGCCGCAAGCGCCAATCCGTAAACGCCAAACGAGAAAAGTCGCAAACGCCAAAGTTCTTAACCGCAATACTAACCTTACCTAACCTAACTTAACCTAACCTAGCTTGACACAACCTAACCTATACGAACTTTGGCGTTTGCGACTTTTCTCGTTTGGCGGTTACGGACTGGCGCTTGCGGCGTTGGCGCTTGTGGTTTTTGGCGCTATCGAATGCCCCCCGAAGATCCAA
>Ga0058701_10002865_pt1 | contig 13380 bp, 8 predicted proteins | sample AgamicOrMae_FD_97039 | JGI IMG/M metagenome (GOLD analysis project Ga0058701, IMG submission 97039) | Agave microbial communities from Guanajuato, Mexico - Or.Ma.e | ecosystem: Host-associated > Plants > Phyllosphere > Phylloplane/Leaf | place: Guanajuato, Mexico | collected 2012-06-04 | reverse complement strand
GAGCAACGAAAAACGAGCACCCAGACTAATCCGACGGAGCACTCGGAGACTGCACAGTTATGTCCCACATAAAGTCGCCAAGTACACTTTCAATTCTTAAGATTGCATTTCTCTTCTGGAGATCTACCTTCGTCATCACGTCCACCACAGCTAGGCACTCAGCCCTAAACAAAACTTACAACAAGTTGAGCTGACAGTCACCAAGCCTAACACGCAGTGGAGCGATACCGAAGCGAGGCACAAGGCACGTTACCTGAGTTAAATTAATTGTAAGCGTAGATTAACCTAATTCTGGGAAGCCAAAATAATCTTCACCATTATTATAACCTAAACTTAGCCTAGCCTACGCGGTGGTATGTCATTAACTCTAATAATGTCATGCAGTAATAGATTAAGCCCAGAGTACAGCACAAGAGGTTAACAACGCTAAATTTAAAACCGAGGGTTTCTGTGGAAAAAAAGGGTTTTACACATCCGCGGTCACTAATTTTATCAAGAAGGTTTGTGCAACTTGTTATACTTAGCGCGCATAGAAAAAAAAAGGAGATGGATTGATCATCAGTCATATCGCCCGCCGAAATTTAATGAGCATCTTTTCCAGCTAAACTGGTTGTATTTCATCCGCTTGATGGGTGCCACTAGCGCCTCTGTCGGCAAGGATGGCCTACTCTTCTTCAATATTCGACGAATAGAAAGCGTACGATGTGATTTTAATTGGATGTTCTTAAACGCAAGCGTTACTGCAGCAAACAAGGGGAGACTTCATGTCAAGAGACCTTCTTAAAGGTCGGTTGGTTGGTTGTCCTGTTTATCGCAGGTGGAGTCCTATGTAAGCACACGATGAAAGAAATGTTTGATTTGAGGTGAAAATGAGGTCAGGTTATTTTTTGTTAACAACTTCGTTTGTGAATTTACCTGGCCAAACTTAACCACAATTTAAACTAACTAGTTCAAGGAGCAGTAAGGCTATCAATGAAACTTAAGCCTAAATTTTACATAGAACTTAGCAAATTTCGCCGTAGTTTGCACATAAACTGACGAGCTAGTTAGGTTTAAAATCAAAAGCAGTGACTTTGCCAAGCAATATTTTTTGAAGGGGATGCGAACAATGGCAAATATTTACAACACGAATTCAAATGTTCAAGAGACAATTTCAGATTTTGACTTACTATCAAAACCCCCTAAAAGTCAACTTCTGATAACTATACTACGTATAAACTGGAAATAATACCTTACTACAGTAGATCTGACGGTCTGACGTAAGCCTCGCTCAAACGAATGAATTATCATTAAATTATCAAACAATTTTTAAACAAAATAAAAACAGTGGGAAAAACGAAAAAAAGGAAACGAAATGACAAAATGTGCCCCTGAGGTAATGTTCGATTAGATTTATACAATAGAGTTCAATTTAAGATGAAAGAAGTCCATTTACAAAAGGAGTATGAGTAAGAAGCATTGGTGGAAAAATGAACTATTTCTTGCAAACCGCACCATTGTCACAGCAAAAGACATTTTCTCCGGTGGTGAAGCTCATCCTTCACTGACAATGTGACAGGCGGGGCCAAAATATCCCCCTCCCCCCAAAATAAGGCGCCGACAATGGAGCTACACTTTACTATGCTTTGAGAAAAAAGCGCTTATTCTATCTTCGCCGACGTACAGTACTTTGATTGCAACGTGAGTAGCTCTTCCCCTCCTACCTTCCCCCTTCCCCCAATGCCATCCCGCACCGCTCGAAACCCTAAGAGCAACAATCTATGTTCCGCTTTCCGGGGCAGGAGAGAAGAGCATAGAAGAATCCTTTGCCCCGCAAAGAATTGGGCCTTACCATTTATCAACTCATGAGAGGATGGCTAAAATGGAGAAGAAATAACATTCATGGCGAAGATACGCTTCCGGTACGTTTGTGCATTTCGTCAATATTTGGCTTGCTGTGGAATCGTTGAGGTACAGATGGGAGAACATTTTGACGAAATCGGTTCATTTGCGACTCAGCGAGTGAGCGAAAAGTGAAAGGCGTGTCACGAAATAGCCGTCGCGATGCTGTGCGCGGATTTTTCGTTCAGCCACTAGAGGGCGCTCTCGACCGCTCAGACTGGTGCAGTTTATGCAACCAGCTTGCCGCCAGAGTACCCGTATTACAACAAACCGTCTCTTTAAACAGTTTTGCCGTAGGAATAATAATGGAAAAAAACTTTGAGGTGAGGAAGCTCAAGGCAACAATTTGGGATTTGAAAAGAAAAACAAAAAAAAAAAATGGCGTGCGATCGCCCTCTAGCGGTCAAACAAAAGTCCATTCATAGCTGGAAGCGGCCATTTCGTCACGGAACTCGTTTTTTCCGGTACTTCGAGTCGCAAGTGAGTTTTTGAAATGGGCCGCTATCATTAGAATGGACTCTCACTGTCCGCTATAATTTTACACCTCAACGACCCCCGTAAGCTAAATATTAACTTAACGAAATGTATAACAAATAGAGGAGGCATGCCGAGAATAGTTTCTACTCCATTTTAACGATTCTGTCTTGACCTACCTGGAACTACATTATCGCCTTCCGACAAACACTGCTGGGCTTTCATAAATTAATGTGCAGGCGTAAATCTTCGCTATGCGTTGTGTAATGATGCCTCATTAACTACAGCGGCTTCTCATATACCCCACCCCAACAATCTTCTCAAATTTAGTTTGTTTTGTTTATGTTTAGTTTCTTTGTTCACGCACCTTTGTTAATTTAAAAAGCGGTATTTCCAATCTCGTGTTTCATATCTTCTGTCGCCAAGCCGAGCAAAGCAAAGCGGCACGTGAGGCAAGGCTAATGCCTTACGTAAAACCGCGTAAAACATTACCAAACATAAACCGAAATAACCTAACTTAGGGAACGCAAAGCCTGATACCGCTTACTATTCCGAGGTAATATCTGGGAAGGAATTAGTCGCTTGGCGACAATCGAGAGGAACGGTAGACAAGCAACGCACAAGGCATCTAACCTAACCTAAACCAACCTAGGCGGTAGTATACAGTATTTCCCTTTATTCTAATACTGCGACGGACGATTTAACTGTGATTAAACACAAGAGATACATAATACAATCTTTCAAATAATTATTGTTAGGATTCTAATGATTCCTTAGTAATTATGGCGTTACTGCTGGGTATCTAAAGGCGGGGGGAGGCGAGTTCATCATCCCTCTACTCGAGTTCTCTACATTCCTTTGTAAAACTTTGATTACTATTCCCGAATTCATCAAGCGTACAATTTTATATTAGTTCAAGAAGCAACTTTGGTATCCGCTTGGGAAGGACTGGCGGGAATCTCAAAGTTTGGACAAAACAAATGGGACACTAGGGCTGAACGACCAGCGAGCTGAACTAAAAATCAGCTAGTTGAACAAAACTTAATTCAGGTAAATACTTCCATAATCTCAAAAACTAAGTAGAAAGTAAACTTGAGCCTTAACATTTACGTACTAACAGGCTGTTTACTTTTCGATATCATCCAGAAGGAATCAATTATCATCGAATTATCAACCAACCTTTCAACAAAATAAAAGCAATTTAAAAAAAACGAAATTTGCCAATAAGTCCCAGAGGTAATGGGAACTGCGAACGTCCTTCTTGGCAATAGGTCACGTATCCGCGTGTCTTAACATATGTAGGTTTCCTTGTCTTTTATATTTTCAAAATTCAAAGTGAGAACTCTTATTTTACATAAAAAAATTGTGATCATATCCAAACTTTTTTTTAAAGAAAATAAATACGTTTTCCGAACTGGAAATAACGATGTCCATAAAAATGCGTGGAAGATTTCATAGGTAGAGGCTTCCCACATTGAATAGCGTAGTAAGAATTTTATTCTATTGTGAAGGAAAGTTAACATTGGATTTATCATTTTTCACTCGGAATTTTTTTTCGTCCTTTTAGGGACGTTATTCCCATGGAATGAAGATAACGATAGGATAAAGAGGGCTTAATTTGTGTTTGCTGAGGGAAGGGTGGCGGCGACGACGGCGGCAGCGACGGCGGCGGATGCCACTGCACCTCAATCTGAGAATTCAATTGTGCGCCCCAAACCCGTTCCATCGTTTTCGTTCATTCCCAACCAGTCTGCCAAGCGTCTACAAACAAAATTATTACGGTTTCATAATACATTTCTTGTGTTCTTCATTTCATTAAAAATAAGAGCGTGCCACAACTAAAATAAAGGCGCCACGCGCCTGATGCCGCTTACTGCTTGGTGACTGTTCCGAGAAGCGGCATCACGTGGTGTAAGTGTTAAGCGGAGTACACACGAATCTGAACCTTTATCCTAACCTCACCGAACCCGCGCCATCTTATTTCGTTTCATCAGATGAGGATGAAGGCCAGTAAGGTCCGGAAAACACATCACCGGAACGGGGAGCCCCTGACGACTCAAGGATAGGCAACACCGTAACACGCGTGTTGCTCCGGTTGCATAGTCAGCTTGCTTTGAGAGTTGCATGTCGTATTCTTTCGACTAGCCCAGCCGCTGTCGGATTGGGCTGAAAATTCTCGCCAGACCTTAAGCATATGCCTTAAGAAACAGCAGCTGAAATCTCATAAAACCGACATCAGATACATCGACGAGAAAAGGGCTGGCGGGGGAGGAGGGTCGATGGGCGGTAGGGATATGCGAATTCCCTTTGTAGGCACACGAACAAAGCTCTCTTGCTCGCTTGCTCCCTCCTGCTGTAATCCTCCATGCTCTCACGCTTGCAAAAACTTCGTCTTTTACAAAACTTTTACGAAGTTCTTAAGCTGCTGTTGTTCGAATTCAAAGATCACAATCTGTAGCTCCACAAAATTTCTCAAAATTAGGAAGGATTTTACTTCGAAATTCATTTTCAGTTAAAATGCATTCCGGAATTAGATTTTAAGAATAAATGAAACGAAATTAAGCACCATTCACAATTAAGTGACAATGCTACCACAACTCTTGTGGTTTGCTGAGGCCATGCCATATTAACAAGACGATTTGTTGTGGCAACAAATTCTCCGTGCCCACTTGCACGGAAGTGTTCTGCCGGTCGATACTGGAATAATGAATCGGCTAGGTAATTAATGTAATAGGCTACCACACGTAAGTGTTGATATTATGCAGTTGAATGCGCCAGCCTGCCACAGCTCATAATACTTGCCGTTTAACAAGGATACTTAATCAACAGATAGTGAACATGCTAGCGAGAGAGAATCAGGTTCAGCGTAGACAGCTTAGCAAGACACATGGGGACCAATAAATACCCAGTAATTGGTCACGTTAACCCCCGAAGACGTCTATTAAATTTCCTCCCTCGAACCCTGACATCAACGTCCAATGCCGCTCGACAAACCCCAACATTGGGTTCAATTGTTACTTTTGCCTTGTGCAACGCTACGCCGTTGTCACTGCTCCGTCCGGCTGACACCAAGCTCGATACCGCTTACTTCTCCAACGGGTAATAAGCAGCATCAAGCTTGGCGAACGTTAGTTTAGTGCTACAGTACTTAAGTTTCGTGTCTTGTGCTCCGCTCGGCTTTTCTACAAAAAGTTAAGGTCAGTTCTATTCGCACGCCGATGTTAATACGAGGGAGACTTGAACGTACGGAAACCAACCAAATGCATTTTAGATAGGAGGTGACTTAAACGCACGGAAACCAACCTTATACACTTTAAATGGGGCATCGTGTGAATATTCACTTCGAAAAGTTATACTTAAGAGGACTAAAAATGTACAGTTGTGCAAAAACAGAATTTCGTGCGGCTTTGGGATTGTTGGAGAGCTGTCACTGAGGAAATCTATAACGTTATCGTTGTGCTATTGTTTATGGCGGTTGTAAGTTATCTGTCACTGGTTTAATATCCTCGTTAAGCGGCCAGTTAAAGTCGTTAAGATTATTTTTAAAGCGGCGTAAGTACGTTTATTTTGGGCTCTTTTACGACGCGCGCTTCGCACGTCAATCGCGGATAGAAGGAGCGGCTGCAGGAGGCCTTTACAATCACGTCCACTAAAACAGCAAATTGTATTGCTGTAATAGCAATACTGTACAGCGAAAGGTGAGCTAGCAACCCATGGCCAAGTAAGGGGAACTCGTCTTGAATCGAAGTTCATAAGTGCTAAAGTCACACCTGGACGAAATCTCTTCGGTAGTCGCAACTGAACTGACTAGTTCAAAAAATACTTAATTGAAGTCCTCACTTACTATCCCTACCACAGTGACCCGTAATTGTGCTATGTATTGACCTTGGTTAGTACTGCAAGGTCTACAAAGTCCATAGTCTTTCCAAGGGCTAGCCACTGTTAATCTCGACTGCATTTCAACTCAACTATCGCGTAGGCCTATGAAAGACATCCTCTTTTACATATAAGTGCACATTTCACGAAGATTCTTAACTAATTTAGCAGCAACCATGCCGAGCGCTCGTTCACTGCAGTTCATTTTTACAAACATGATATTATCTCCCTGTAGACTAGGTCTCCTCCTCCAATCTCAGATTTTAAAGTCAAATTTTCTTCGTCTGTTCTCCTTTTGTTAAAGTTTTCATCATATCGATGATTAACGATGTACAAGCGTGAAGGTAAGCCCAGATTTAAGCCTTTTGTGCCGTGTTCTGCTCCTTCAACGTTCGGCTTGGCGACTAGGTAGGACCCAGAGCCAAGTAGGAGCCAGATTTCGCGATTTTAAAGAGTTTAACCGCGATTAGCTCGGAAACAGAGAAAACCTGCCATATGTTTTGGATTGCTCTCGAGTCGAGCAATCCAAAAATGGGATTGATCACTACGTTATCTATACCGGTTAAAAAGTTAACGGCTTTAAAAACAATGGAGTTGCGATATCTGGAAACACTGGGTCGGACACAAAACGTGGTAAATTCCATCCTTAGATTTACAGTCTTTTCTTTTGTCGTCACTGTACAGCAAACCGCACCCAGAGGTGGCACTAGGGAGTTGTGGCGTGGTGGCCCTGAGAAAACACCCTGGGTATAAACCTAATCACTTCCTCGTCTCTGGCTGTGTTAGCGCGGAACCGTTCCGCTAGCTGTCGCTTCGGGCAGACTGCGACGCCTCCGCAATAACAGCTTTTACACCATATCTAGACACAGCAAATCTTCATAGGTTGAATTTCCCTTTGAAATGATGAAAAGTATCAGGCTAGGCTTGGCGACACCCGAGCGGAGTAAGCGAAGCGAGGCTAAGCAAACTTTTGGGCGGAGCTAGATCGTACTTAACCTCACCTATATTAACTTAACCGGCGCAGTGGTATGCGGTTCATCTTCATAAAATGACAAGTTGAGCAAAGCTAGATGGCCGTGGTCGAAAATACGTCGACTTCTTAAACAGGTAGTGAACAGGATTGCGATGGGAGGCATTCGATAGCGCCAAAAACCACAAGCGCCAACGCCGGAAGCGCCAGTTCGTAACCGCCAAACGAGAAAAGTCGCAAACGCCAAAGTTCGTATAGGTTAGGTCAAGTTAGGTTAAGTTAGGTTAGGCTAAGTTAGGTTAAGTTAGGTTAATTTAGGTTAGGTGAGGTTAGTATTGCGGTTAAGAACTTTGGCGTTTGCGACTTTTCTCGTTGGGCGGTTACGGATTGGCGCTTGCGGCGTTGGCCCTTGTGGTTTTTGGCGCTTATGACAACTACCCGATTGCGATTTCAATTATAAAGATTGCATTTTATTCCATGTTAGATCTTCGTCGATAATCTAAGCGGTCGCTAAGGAAGGAGCATTTCACTCAACCAAATTAGTTGAATGTCGTTAGGTATCAAAATGTAATAAAAGGTTGTGCCAGGGCAGACCATAAAGGCAGGAAATGCTTTCAAAATTGGATGTGCGTAACATTTCGCTTTACAAGCTTCCAAAGCGACCTCGAAAAAGATTTCACCCAGTACCTTGACCTAGTTGCATCCCTTGACTCGCTTTGATCTAGCGACCGACACCTACATCCATTAAGCTAACGAGATCTTCTTACACTCCAAGTGACCTCGAAAAAGGTTGCCCTTGTGACCTTGACCCACTTACATCTAGAGAGAGTGACCTACGTCTACCAAGTTCACAACATCTATTTTCACTCACTGTGACCTCCATGAAGGGACCCAGTAACCCTGATCTACTTCATTGACAGTGACCTACTTTTATCGTGTGACCATGACCCCGGTCAAAAACCTCGACCTATTCTTAGGAAATATTTATTGTTTCAGTTGAAAAGGAGAGCTCTCAGAGGTTGATCATCGCCGTAACTAAATTTAGAAGATTCTTTCAAACCTTTTTACTATTTACAATCGTGAATACAAAACCGGAACTCGCCCTGTTCCGGACGCTTTTTTTTTACTCACATGAGCCCATTGCTCGTAACACACTTCCTAATCCTTAAACAATATTCCTTAAAATAGCCTAAACGTAAAGAAATCTTCGTTTAAGGATACTCCAGCGCAATTGTCATTTTAGATAAAGACATGAAAATTTTACAGGATGTTAAGAATATGTATACTCATCTAAATGTCCCAGTTAGAAGAACTCCCACCGTTTATATCTCAAGTTTCAGGCCGTGGAAGATGACGAAAAATACATGGCGTTATATGGGGACTAACGGCGTCCCACACAAAAATTACTGCATATCGTCTATTTTAGGTAACTTGTAGATTCTACAGCTACACACTGGAACAAACACATTAAGACAAAAAAAAAAACACTTCAGCGTTGATTACGGTAACGAAAATGGTTGGAAAATAAAATGTCCGAATACTAACAGCACTTACTGTTAGATGCAAAACTAAGCCAAATCATAGCGACTATACGATTTAAAAATAAATAAATGTTTCTGAAAAAACAGATCATAATTGAGATTTTTAGATTTTCAAAATATCGTTTTGTTTAATAGTTATAATATTTTTAAAGAACATTTTTTTTCCCTCAGCTTGACTGGCTCGAAGCGCTGGAATATACTTGAGATCGTTTCCAAGATATCTGCCAAAATTGGCTATCAAGATCAATAAGATATGCCTCCAAAGGAGGGCCTTAAATATTTCTTCGCTGTTAATTAAGTTGATATTAGTAAGGGCTTTCCAGGGTCTCACCAAAATGAAGTTTCTGGTTGAAGTTTTGACCAAAAACCCCCCAAGATTTTGCCGAAGCGTTGCGTGGCTGAGTGGCTTCGTGTGACGAAAAGTTTTCTTACGGAGCGCACGCCGTGCCGCTCGGCTCTCCCAACTTCACTGGGGGGAGGCACTTCTCATAAAAATTGGAATGTTTTAGTGGTCTCCCTCTCTCTCTTTGAATCATCGATGTAAAACAACTGAATTTTAATCTTATTCGAATAAGAATTTTAATTTCCGCCAATAATCGGAGAAGTGATTGGAACATATAATTGAATTTCGCGCGCTTAAATTACTTGAGCTTGGCGCCACGAAATCCCATAGAGAAAATGCGAGCGTTGTCAAAAAATCAATGAACGAAACACAACCACCATTCCAAAAGTACAAATGTGAAGATGGACTATTTTGATTGTAGAACGTAACATTGTTGATTTTTAAAAGAGGTAACAATACCTAAATTTTTACTTGATCTCATCGGGCGCTGCCAAAGCTGATGTCACGGAGGTCTCTAACAAGGGCTTCTCGCGCATCTAAACGGGGAGGAGGAACCTACAGAGTATTTCAATTGAAGTCTTTCAAAGAAGACAAAAATACACAAAATTAATACTTCCGTACAGCTCCTAAAGTAAACTAATTTTACCAGTGAGTTTTTGTTCTTTTCAATTTTTCTTCCGGAAAAATTCACGACTGCTGTTTTTGAATTGCCAGGCTCTCACAAGACCAGTCCCACAAGGCGCCAGCACTTCACTAACCGCACGCTACAGACTTCAGGAATGTATAACACACTAACTTCTGAGTCAGAAGCTCATTTATTCTTCGATGGAGTGATATTATTCGAAACGGTGCTAAGAAAAAATATTTTTGAAAAAGTTAAGCTTAAAAATTTCGGGGGGCATTCGATAGCGCCAAAAACCACAAGCGCCAACGCCACAAGCGCCAGTCCGTTCCCGCCAATCGAGAAAAGTCGCAAACGCCAAAGTTCGTATAGGCTAGGTTAGGTCAAGTTAGGTTAGGCTAAGTTAGGTAAGGTTAAAATAGGTTAAGCTTGGTTAGGTTAGGTAAGGTTAGTATTGCGGTTAAAGCTTTGGCGTTTGCGACTTTTCTCGTTTGGCGGTTACGGATTGGCGCTTGCGGCGTTGGCGCTTGTGGTTTTTGGCGCTTATGACAGCTACCCAAAATTTCCATGTTTGAAATGATTCCAGCTCTGGAGTTCTGCCTGAGGCAAATTTTTCGGTCCGAACAAGCGCGATTTTCACCAGAAAGAACTGGACAGAAAGTTTCTGTCGCACCAAAACACTTTGGCGTGTAAGCCATTCCCCATTAACAGGACGATTTACCAGGCCCAAACAACTGGCGTTAATCTTAACGCGGCGTTTACGACTCGATCACAGAAAGATATTCTACACTGTAAAGAAACGTTGAACTATCCACCACAACTATTGACGCCTCGCTAAGCGATAGCGGAGCGAGACACAAGGCGCGTGAATGCAAGCCTCGTGTCGTCAAACAGCTTACAGGTTAGCTTACGTCCCCTGAGCTTCACTTCGCTCTGCTCTCAACCCGTCTTCGCCAATCCTTCGCTTTCTTCTTGGCAACACTTAACGCCGCGAACAAGTAAGCGGCATCAGGCTTTGCGACCGTTCCTTTAACTTAGGCCACGTGCCTTGACCCACAACAGCCCAAAGTATTTGGAGTGAAATTTAGGTTAGGCCTAAGGTAGTAGGAGCGACATTGGTCGAGTGATCAGAATCGCTTAAAATTTGTGTGGCAAGCTCTTTAGAACACGCCGAATCCATTTTTCACAGGAAAACCCACTGTCACCGAACTCAATTTTGAAGTAAACATGATTGAATTATACATTGTTCTTATGGGAAAACGGACATTCTTGCTTGTGTTTATGTGATTTTTTAGGTTTACGCTATGTTTGAGTGATCAGAATTTCCTTAAAAACAAATCCTACGCTCATTTCAAGGAGGAAACAAATAGATAAAATAAAATGTAGGGGTCACCGATCAAATAACGACAATAACTAGCTTTAAAAAGCTTGTTTTAGCCATATTTTGGTTAATTTTGCGTTATGCGTGTTTTTAGAGATCGAGAACTCGTTCGCATGAAAAACAGGGTGAATTTTTATGGCCTTAGATGATAGTGCAGGCCCTTCGTAACACACAAAAATTTTCAAGGGTTTTGAAGCAACTTTTTTTTTACTCGTCCCGCGGATCGGGCCGGACGCGAGTCTACTACCTTAAGAGAAATTGAAAGGATTTTTTCCCACTAAAATACGCAATTTTAAGCTTTGGAAAATATTTCAGGTTTCCAGAGAGGTGACATGTTTTAAACTCTGACAATACTGAACTGGAAAGATCCTCTAAAATATATGTTTCGGTTTCCGAACGGCATCAACGGGATTGGTTTAAGACTCACATAGCTCGATTCGGACACGCACGTGGAGTAGAACAAGAGGTGGGATACACCTTGCAGTACAACAAAGTAAAAAAGTGACAAAAGTTTAGGGAGTTCTTGAGTAATAAAACGATGTGGAGCGTATTTCGGTAATTTTTCAAGATAGACCTATGTTCAGCCACAATAGCAATCTACCGCCGAGACCTTTTGATTGATATGGCTGAACATCGGTCTATCTTGAAAAATTAATCAAAATACGTTCTACCCTGGTTTTACGAAACACTCAAAAAACGCCAAAACTCCCTAAAACAGGTGTTGCGTTTTTACTATGAATAGCAACTACTGTGGAAAGTAGCAATTTCCAGAGCAAGAGGTGCTGACCTTGTGCAAGGAGGGATGTGACGGCGGAGGCAGGTTGTGCTGGTGGTGGCGCATTCTGGAGATGTCCTCGACGAGGACTCTGCGTCGCCGAGCTGCTGTACTCGGACGAGTTGTCGGCGGCGTAGTCGCTGTGCGAGTCGTAGGCGGCCGCCGCAGCAGCAGCCGTCGAGCCCAGCGCGGCCGCCGCCGCCGCAGCCGCTGCCGCCGCATCGCCGTCGCGCCGCCGCCGCTCCCGGGAACGGCTGCGCGTCCAGCGGCTCTGAAAACAAAGTTAAGCATTTACACTCACCTCTTTATTTATAGCATCGGTAATTTTACCCTTTATTTCTCAAGTTTCCCAAGGCAAGATGTAAACATACGACGTAAATATCCAAAATGAAAGCACTTCGACAATATGGATTCTCACCTGCTTAGCTCGCACGCCTAACATAACATAATCTAGAGGTCTGGATATACTAGAGAGGAGGCATTCAGGGTGCAAAACCATGGGCGCCCCCATCTCGTTTCCAAAGTTTCTCCGTAAGCTACAATGCATTTGATGGTCTCATATGAAACAAAACGGGCTGCCCAATTCCTCTCTCTAGTATATCGAGGCTTCTAACCTAATCAAGTCTTGCTCAAGGTCCCTGACCTAACATATGCGGCATGTTAGGATGCTCTAAGTTGCTCCAAATGATAAAATCGAACAGTCCACACGAAGTTTCAAAGGCATTTTAAACCTGCTGTGTTCGTTCAACCTCTGGCTCAAATTTCCACTAAGGGTGTGTTTACATGGACGAACGACGTACTTAAAATTTTATAGGTTAGGTTGTGTTGGATATACTGTCACTCGTTTCGATATCGCTCCGCTCGGCTGCCGTCAAGCCCCAAACAGAGGTAAGCTGCATTGGCGACGAAAATGGTTGCGTTCCGTTAAATAAGGTGACTTGCCTCGTCATCTCATCACTAGTTGCCGAGGGTGAAACGTAAGAGACATAAACACTTGTTGAACTGTAACTCGAAAGTAACTTGATAGTTTCCTTGATATGAAATTTTAAGATCGTGCACATACTACGTGCCACAAAAGGGAGGGAGTCTCAAAAAACACTACGCAAGGACTCATGGGGAGAGGGGTCTTTGATAGCCCGGGTAAGAAGTATTTTTAATATCGCTTTTTTACTGCAGTTTGGCGACTTACGTATGCGAACCAGACGCGAACACAAGTGAATTCCGACCCATCCATAACCGGCTTTGAATAGTCGGGCCGCGTAGCGAAAGGCCGGGCAGACCCACATTGTTAGCGGTAGGGGAGAGTGGGGTCCATTGAACCATTTTTTTTTTATTTTCAACCTGTAGGCTACAATTTTCAAAGAATCTCACGGTTTCTTTGTGCAGTAGATTTGGTAAGCATTGCAGAACAAAATGTAAAGGACATAATTTCGTAATTTTGTATGTTATCTGATAAAATGGCTCTGGTTCATTGGTCCCCACATTGAATCATTGGTCCCCACCCGTGGGGTCCAATG
>Ga0058701_10002864_pt1 | contig 13382 bp, 4 predicted proteins | sample AgamicOrMae_FD_97039 | JGI IMG/M metagenome (GOLD analysis project Ga0058701, IMG submission 97039) | Agave microbial communities from Guanajuato, Mexico - Or.Ma.e | ecosystem: Host-associated > Plants > Phyllosphere > Phylloplane/Leaf | place: Guanajuato, Mexico | collected 2012-06-04 | reverse complement strand
TCCCTGTTTTTTTTTTTCTTTTTTAAAATTGCTGAAAAAGTGTTTTTTCCCCTTTTTTGCCCCAATACAGAGTAAAAGTGTACACAAAAGATAAAAATTATTCAATCAGTAAAAGAAAAATCGTGTTATTTGAGAAGATCTTAGCACTATGATATCTCAACAATTAGATTATCCATCTCCCCACAACATTAAAATATTCTCAAAATAAGAAAAAATGTGTTGAATGAACCTTAAACACGGCCTTCTTGAAACAACTTTTTTGATATCTCCACCGTAGAACGACACACCTATCTCAGAATAGCTGAAAATGTTTTAGTAGAGTTCTGTTTTATATCCCGCAGTAGATAAACAATGAACCTTGGAGCCCTTCTTTTAGAAATAACGAACAATTTTCATCCTTAGGCCTACTCTTAAAAAAAAACTTCTGCGACTACCGGTTTGCCGTGCCTTAACAATACACGCATTCGTTTCTCTTTATTTTTAGTTCTTCTCGTTTTAATGGGTGCCTATCACGTTCAGTTAGTTTTGCATATCTCTTATCACGTTCAGTTTTGCATATCCTGCCAATAATGAAATGGTCCTCAATTTTTACGGGCATGTAGGAAAACTTGTCCTTTTCTATCTAGAACACTTGTTGGAGTAATTCAACCGCTTCTTCCCTTATTACTTCAAAGCATCATTACTAACGCGCAAATTCATCTAAATTATGAAGAGTGACTAATGCTGACCCGTTTATCCTCTGGCAAAGATAACCAATTGCTGTGCGAATACGCGACCCGCTTCCAACAGGCTTTCGGAACGTTACAAACCTGCTGCAAACGCCATTTGACCGAAATCGTCTCTTCGAGAGAATCAACCATAAATGGAGACCTCTATTTCAGAAAGTCAGTGGATGGGGCTCACTGAACATAACAAGTAGAAGACTCGAGTTTCCAAAAATCTTCGTTGTTGATTGATTGGTATGCGAAAGTTCCCTGCTTATATCTGCCAAACAGGGGCACAGAGGAAAATTTTATATTAGAAGAGGTCGTCGTAAAAATTGGCATGAAATTCCATGCAACTTTGAAAAAGACGCAATATGAGAATTAATCATTATTTTTCCTGAATGGTCGTTCGCCAGCCCACTGTTGATTTTAAGGTAGAGAATTACTAAAGTAAGAGGAGTTTTGAAAAAAAAGGCTCATGAGGTAGAAACACATTATTGCGAACTCAGAAAATGGAGTGGGAGACAAATTATTCGTGGGCTGAGTTTGAAGATGTATAACGCGCTCAGAGTGAAAACCTTTGGAGATTTTATATTTTTTGCAATGCCTTGTTTATTTTGACGGAAAAAATTTCCTTAAATAACTACCGTTAGGCAGTTTTCAATGCAAGAATAACAAATAGCATTATCATAATAGAGTTTCAACATTGACATTAAAGCGAAATTATAAGCCTTAAAGTCCTGAGTATTTTTTAAATTTTATCTTTTTGCGTAATTTTGTGTTTGGACCTCAAGTTTTTAACAGACATTTTCAACGGCGATTTCGTGGTGCACACTTGGACGCAGAAGCAGCAGTACGGGCGTGGCGCACACTCTATGCGCGCCTGTATGAATTATGGTACCGTTCAAGGGAGACTTGTGCTTGCCGCGTGCGCAAAATATTCTTACTTGATATAATATGGGGTTCTGCGTGATATTGCGAATATTCTGAATTATTTTTTCCCGTAGCCTCATCCTACAATAGTAGTACCATTAGGGCGTCTGATACCTTGAAAATCCCTCTGTACATCTGGAAAACGGCGATTTCTACCCCCTATGCGCTACCCAAGTTCAATCCGCGGTTCAATCTTTCATGAGGTTATGGAAACGAACGACATAAAAGTACGGTTTAGGTTAGCCGGAATCTGGGCTTATTAACCTAAGGCTACTTTGCTTTGTTGCGCTCACAAAATGAAGAATATGGCTTCATTGCGTTCACAAAGTGTTTGGTTGATACACATAGCAAACCATCATTGTTATAGTGATCATTTCTCTTGTTACTGTTACAACTGTGTAATAACAAATCAAAGTGTTGTTCTAAAAATTTTAATTGTAACCACCACTATTCTGGTTTGCTGAGGGTAGATCAGCTAAACGTTTTTTGGCAAGAAAGTATTTTTCTCCGTGAATTAGCTGTCAGCAAGCCTGATGTGCCTCTCAGCAGCAGGAGCAGCTCGTGTGTGAGAAGTAGGCGGCATCAAGCTCAGTGACTGCTACAGTTAACCTAAATTAAGTTACGATATGCCCTGCTCCGCTTTGCGTCGCAACGAAAGTTTAAACTTCATGATGGAAAATTTTCACTTTCCAAATATGCAGGCCATTAGTGAATTCTCTGTAGCTGTTCATCGGTCAATAATTCCGGGCAGTGTTCTTTGCCGTCTAGGTTTTGAAACTGGACAGACTCGTCTCGTGGAGAGATTCGCTTCGCAAGCGGTGATCCCATTTCTTTGTTACTGGATGACGTCTAGCTCGGTGTACGATGGACGCAGTGTAACCTAAGAGGCAGGCTTCTCCTCTCACTTTTAGACCCTCTCCGAGTAAAAGTACTGGAGAAACAGCTTCCGGCCGGCCGGCCGCCGCGCCGTTGATGTAAGCGTAAACATCAAAGAGAGGCTTTGCTAAGGATTGCCTACCATCAGCTGGTTTTCGTTACTAAAGATGCCGATGATTCATTTGAAAACGAGAGTTTGAATAAGATGCTAACAGATTTGAAGGACCATCAAGATCCTGACCTCGGACATTCACATTAATTATTCGTTCCGCCTTTTAACAAAACACCTGTTTTAGGGAGTTTTTACGTCTTACAGGCGTGGAAATAAAACGGGGGTAGGTCGCATTTTGATTATTTTTCAAGATAGACCCATGTTAAGCCACACCAATGGGAAGCTTTCGCCCAGACCTTTTGATTCATCTTGCTGAACATAGGTCTATTTTGAAAATCAATCAAAATACGCATCATACCCCCATTTTCCTAGGTAGACCTATGTTCAGTCACATCAATGGAAAGCTCTCGCCGAGAAATTTTGAATTATGTGGCTGGACACAGGTCTATCTTGAAAAATAAAGTAATAAACCTGGGTTATTTTCACACCCTAAGCCGCTAAGAGTCGTTCCGTTTTAACAGTGCACTCTCATTCGGGATTGCAGAGTCTCCTCACTCTCAGATCTTTTATTTATTTATTTATTTATTTTAATATCTTCGTCGAGGAAGGATTTTGTATCTGGCCTTTGGTCGCGAATAAGAATAGTCAGTATCGGTTAAGTAAACTTGTTTTGTGGGTGAGCACATTAAATACAGTAGAATAATGGATGTTATGGCACCTATGCGTGCTAAAAAACTATGCGTTACAAATAAGCCAAGACTTTATCAGGAACACATTATTTCGGGAAGTCCCATATGACTGTTGCGACTGTATGACTGATGCAGGGATAGAGGTCTATCATGGGAGGAGCGTGATTTAGATATTTTTCAAGACACCCCTCTAAATAACCGCATCAATTAAGATCTCTCGACGAGACCTGTTCATTAATATGGTTATTGATAGGTTTATCTCTAAAAGTTAACAAATAAGGCTCTTATCAAGTTTTACCATCGTAGCTATAACAATGGAAGTACCTAAAAAGAAGGGTCTTTTTTTACTGCGAATGCAGTTATTACCGCGTTCGTTATTACGTTAAGATGAGACAGGTATGAACGCACATAAAAAGATCACTGTTTTATTTGGTAAGATCGTCTAGTGCATTCCTCAGTTATTTTAATATATTGGATAATTACCTTCTTTATTAGTTGTCCAATTTAGGTGCTTAATCAGTAAGGCTGTGACCCTGTGGAGAATCACGTTATTCCGTTCCTCACTCCTTTTTGGAGTAAAACTAAGTCAGAGCAAAGTTTGTGGTGGAAAGAGTTCCACTCTGCGGTTCTCTCCATTTACGCCATTACCAAAGTAACTTCTTCTTAAGTACTCTTGGTCCCGCGTAGCTTACCAACCGTTTGAGACAAAGAAGGAGGCGTGAGCGGAAGTAACAATAGTGTTGGCAAACAAACTCCTGCAGAATACCCCGAAAAATTGAGGATCATACAGTCAAGTTAATTTGTTGTATGTTCCCTTCTATCGTACGTGTTCCGCAATTCACTTCTTACAAAAGTAAACCGATTTGTTCATATTTAAACGACCTTCTTTCATTTTGATGGTTTTTTTGAAGGGAGTGCAAAATGAAATTAATAGAGGCTAAATTTGATTTTTGATTTTTTTATGTTTCTTCTTGGAAAAAGGAAATTTTGGTCGAAATCCCTGTTTAAGGTACATTGCAAGTCGTGTTTTTGTTCACAGAAAAAATAAAATGTTACTTCAATTAAACCATTTTTGTTAAAAATGAGACAGCAAAAATATTTTGTCACGGCAATTAATTAACTCCTCCATCCACCCTATCCCAACCCATATTTACACAGTGCTCCGAGCTCTCGAACATTGGCTGAGGCCAAGGGAACATCTAAATAAATGTTTTGTAATATCAACAGAATGTTTGGTTGCACCAACAAAATTTTATTTGTTGTCCCTAACAAAATTTCATTGCCTTAACAAACCTGTTTTATCGTATATTCTCTTATTTTCATTTTGAAGTGATTATTCTCACGCTGCCCCATTTGAAATGCATTAGTTTTGTTTTCAAGAGTTTAGGTCTCCCCTATACTAACATAAGCGTGCGAGTAGGACTGACCTTTTTATAAAACACACGCTTTGAGTTGGGATTAGTCAACAAATGTAGTTTTTATCCAAGCTTTGGACATGAGAAATTGGAAGCTCGGAAGAAGCTCTCACGGTAAGTTAATCAGAGTGCAGAGACTGATGATACAAGCTCAAGATAAACTTCTAAACGCACTTTTACTCTAATCACCTCTCAGCACTTTGTCGAAAAGGTTGCATTTCCTGCCCCTTATTTTCTTCTTGGACTGAACATTTTATTACTTCATCAGGATGGATGACATGTAATATCGCAATTTAGATTTATTTATTGATATATCATAATTTAAGCACGATAAGCGCCCTGCGTCTATCTCTACTCTTGCTCCGCTCAGCAGAGCTTAAATGAGCATTCTTATGATTAGTCTTGTGCTGCGCCTCGCTCGACTGTCATCGAGTCTGATGCCTCTTAGTTCACGTTAAAGGTACAAATGATGCCGAGAAGTAAGTCGCATAATTATTCTTTACCGTCAGGTTACGCTAACCGAGGTTTTCGTTAGATTCCCCAGCTTGTGCCTCGCTCTGTTCGGCTCGTTGACGAAAATGGAACACAAAAAACGATAAAATAATGTATACCTTTAGAATTTACTCTGCAAGATTTGTTTCTTTCTCGTTGAGTCAGTGAACGATTAGGTTCCAGTCAAAACATGAGTAATGGCAAGCCAAGTAGCAAAAGACCTCCGGCAACCGGGTTGAAGTGTCTATTCGCACTTGAGCACTACACGCCCTGCCCCCTCCTGAAACGGAAGTCATTCTGCGCACACGTAATAAATAAAAACAGCAGCCGGCGCGGCGCCCAGTCACGCAGTTACTGCATTTTTCACAAACTGGGTGCATTCGCAAAGCCAAAGTTCAAACCGCACGATGGTCACGTCTCTATCCGACTTTACACAGCATAATTCAGTTTCTTTGTGAATCGAGTATATCTCATCGTATGAGCACGCTTTTCTTCAGGACTATGACAGCGCTCAAAACATCCTTTGAAGATGGAATGTTTTTCGCCTTTTCCGTGGTCATGATATTTTACCGACTAGCAATATGTACTGAGAGTTCTACGTCTTGAAAATTAAGTTTATCATTATGTTTTGAACATTCTTCCGTAAGTCAAACACCTGACGAATGCTGACTTCTACGTATAACCCTTTGAAGTGGACCTATGTATAATTTACATCAGGCTGACGACTTGTAGGAAATAAGGAGTGATAGCTACAAAACAGGTTGCGTCGAAGTCGAAATACCTCTCCCAAGATAAACCGCGTTACTATCTCTCCCAAACTGATGTGTTACCGTACTTTCTACCGAAATATAACGAGAAGGCATCAATTAACCTCCAAAGCATATTGGCAGCGTTCATGACCGTTTAAGGGAAGCGTAAATGGAGGCATTCGAAACACGTCTCACGACTGGATCAAGCGGTGTTTTATACAATATATTGCGGAATAGGCGATGACTTTGGTTCATTTTAAGCACAGCGTTGTCTGATCCTTGTGAAAATACTCGCATGTCTTACTCAGATGATCAATTTCAAAGCGGAATAATTTTTAGATATTTTATCTTCTTGCTTTGAGTTACAATTTCTCCGATTACGCGGGTGGTATACCAGTTACATATTTTATTTACTTTAACAAAAATAGTTATGTAAAAGAGAGGAATCTTTAAACCTACAATACTTACACACAATCGTCGGAGATTATTTGTGATATGGACGAAGCTGTGGAACAGAGTAAAATCTATCCTCGATTTGAGGTAGCCCCATACCTGTTTTTGGTATGCATGTGAATCAGTGGAAGAGCGCGCGTTATTTGGTTATTTTTCAAGATATCCCTGTCATTAACCGTATTCGTTGGGAACTCTCGACTGTTTAGTTTTTGATAGGTTTATATTTAAAAATGACAAAGCTACGGTCTTCCCCTGTTGCATCTTTATGCCTAAAACACATATGAGACTAACTAAACCGGGGGTCGGATTTTACTGTAGAGTGATGTTTAGCAATGAGTGCGAGTTAACAAAGAGAGAACCTTAGTTACTTCTAATATTTTCTTGTAACTTATACCCTTTTGTCAGATTTTCTATTTCTGGAAGGATGTGTTAAGGGGCTTGTTTTTTCGGTGATCTGTGAGCCTTAACCGGAGATTGACAACGAGGGAGAGAGCTTTAAAATGAATATCTACAACATGGAAAGGTAAACATTAAATTCTGATGGAGGATCCTCGTAAGTGGCTGGGTGCTTTTTTTTTTACAAACTGACACCGCTTTAACTAAATCCTAGCAAAATTAAAACACCAGTACGCTGCTTTTACTTTGCATTAGAAAAGGAATATCTCTTTCTCCAAGCAAAAGAGTCACAGATCCACTTGAGTAAAATGCATCCGTCACAGATGCACCAGCTAGTCAAACCGGACTAGTGCAACGCATTGCCTCGGACTGCATCGAATACTGACCCGCTCAACGTGCGTTTACGTAAATCGCATTCTTCCGGGCGCATCTACCAGTTCCTTATGGAGATTTTCTTGATAGTCACTTTTACTCGTGGGAAAAAAAGGTCTTTTTGTTTATGATGAATAGCTGTAGGAGAACTGGCAAACGATTGACGGTGTCATAGCCCTCCATCTGACTATCTTCTTTATGGCCAAGATTTTTGGATATTGTGGACATCGGGGAAAAGTATCAGCACTTTGTGATGTTGCTGAGCTCCGAGGTCTGGTATTCTTATTCTCAAGCAAACTTTGCATAAACTTTGATCCTGGAGAAAATGTACCCAAGGAAGCTGGTCAGTGGGAGAGTTTGAATTTTTTCCTGTTTCACAAGGAACTTCATTTACAACTAGAGACGGTATAATAATACATAGCAGATACGACAGTCATGACCGAATACTCGGGTTTTCGGTGAAAAACAACTTCATTTAAATATTGAACTTATCTTGGGTGTAATGAACTCTTGATCACTCGCTCAACAACAAAACCTAATTCGTAGTTCACTCCCTCTTCACCTTTCAGTTCACCTCCAGCGAAGGTGCGCGAGAGGTAACCCATGTTTTTGAGATAGCTTAGTATTAACAAATATGTCTCAACACGGTTCAGGTCAATGTATCTGGCTTTGTATCCAATTGAAGTGTTATATCCAGTGACTCATTTTCGGATTAAGATCAACCCAGTTGGCGAATTTGTTAAACTGCCACATCTACCTGCTTGTAGACTATCTTTCCAACGATGGCCTTTTTGGTTACTCGTATCCTGTATAACGAGCAAAACCATAGCCTACATTCTGTAATCCAACCTTTTAAAATTGTTCACGTAACCGTACTCTTACACCTTAGCATCTAATTTTTTGGATCCGGACCCAAGATACGTTCCATAATACCGTACTATTTGTGATTTATCTGACGTGAACACTGCTTTAAGACCAGTATTACAATACGCATCTTATTTTCAGATTCCGGGAAAACTACTTGACGAATCCACGTCGTCTCGTTGACACCCATGGTCTACTATTTCACTTTCTGTGACATCTACAGTATAAAATAACGGAACGAATAAGCTTTTATTAGCTCAATTTTGGATTGTGAGCCGGTATTCCTGATGTCCTTGATCATCGTCCGGATTGGCGATGGAGACAGTGATTGCCGTGATGTTCCTGGAGAGTGTCGCAGAGAGCGCCAGATTGAGTAAGCGCTTTCTGGACGATTGGCTTTGTGGTTCTTTACCCAGGCGGGTGATGACTTCTGCGGTGGATATGATCATTATTGTTTTATTTTGGCTCTTGCGGTCACGGGTGCCGTAAACAAGATGTATTTGTTTTGTTGGAGCACGCTTGTAATCACATTTCTTTTGGAGGTAAAATTTCAGCTCGTCTGCAGAAGATGACTCTTTTCATCGTTGACTTCATCCAACGGATCTGATATATGAAAAATGCCCTCAAGTGGTTACCTTATAACTAATATACGCGTGGATTAGGTCTCGAAATAATTAGCGATTTACCCAAGGGAATTTTTCATGGAGGCCAAAAGTAGCATTTCGTTGGCTGCATCAAAGCTCTTCTGCACCTCACATATTTTACCTGCTCTTTGACTATTTTCTGTTCATATTATCAGCCACAAGAATTTCCTAGGTATTGAAAGTAGCTGCTTCTGAGAGGTTAACGTATGGAATAGGTCACGTAAGAGGAAACAATAGGAACCGTACATCGTAAATTGGAAAGTGATCATTTTGATTTTTTTCGGGAATGATCAAGAACAATAGAGGTGTCTAGTTGAATAATTACATAATACGGTTATGAAATTTCACGCGTTTCCTACCAAATAATGCAAGGTAAGTGAGTCCTTTTTTTCACGACCAGAAGCTGTCGAAATCGATGTGTTTTAGCGGCATCACTTAATTTACTTTCAACTTTCACGTGCAGATCAAAAGTGCATAAAACCTGTTGCTGCATAAATTTATCACCTAAAAGTGATTTATTTGTGACCGTTGAACACGATTGAATGATTTTATTAGACAAAGTTTCATTGGAGGGGTGTTAAAGTGATGACCATTACGACGTAATGCACGACTTCCGTCGATTGGCCCAATGATGCAAATTATGGGACGACATGGTAACATGTCATAAGATGAGAGTCAGTGCGTTTTTATGGTTTTGAATGTTTTTACTATTGAAACAAGGGAGTTTCTGCCCTTACCTTTTTAGAAGGAGGGGTACTGGGAGGGTTGATGGTTTCCTGACCCCATAATTTTAAGCTCTCCAATTATTAAATTACATACTGTTTAGAGACTGGGGGGAAAAGGTACCTCTTACATTAGGTATCAGAGTGTCCATTTGATTGTCTGCCCTCTGCGTACCAGAACTCTTACAAAATATGATCTAACAAAGACAGAGAATGTATCATACAATCGTACCTTGAGATGTCTCTTAAAAAGACCTTTCATCATAGAGGTGCTGAAATTATTCATCACTGAGAGTTCAATACCAACGTTAAAGTTACGTCAAGAAAGAAAGAGATCCCTTGATTCCTCTTGATAGTACTACTCAGTGAATATGGTCCAAAGTTATGAGCTCCACGTTAGTTATTTTTGCGAATCAAGAATATTCTTCTCTCTTCATTAATAAAAGAACGACCTTATATCAGTAATAGAACCAATGTTTTTGATTTCCATATTATCGCTATTGAATAATGAGAAGGCTGAAACTAAGCTTTGGTGACCTGGAGCGTCAGGGACCGCTTGAAAACAAAAAGAATTAAACAAACTCTGGGCTGAACATTCTGAATAACGCCACAGGTAATACAGGGGTACCTTCAATTGATTATTTATTCACAGCAGGTGGTCTGCCCTTATCATAACATCGGTTGGTTACACTCCACTCACAATTGTCAGTCAAGGTGCCATACTAGGTTACTTTAGGGTAATTGGTTGTGTAACCAATTAACATCGAATGGTGCAGGCTTACCTGGCCTTTCGAGCTGGCTATTCATGTGGAGTCGCTCTTGTGTGCTTCGTCCCAAAAATGTGTGGTGTAGTGTGCACCTTTCTCTAGAGCACCTCCCAGTTTCTGCATGAATGAACAGGCAATGCCTTTGTGGAAGCATGCAAGGACAGTCTGTTCGAGTAGCCATGCTTTTCGCTTGTAAGCTGAGGTCGAAAATCCCTTTTGCAGCCCTTTTACGATTGCTGAGATTTCTTATCAAAATGCATCGCTGCACATTTTATCCAGTCAATTCAGTGCAAGCATATTTTTTGGATATTACTTCTTTTTGCAGAACATTTGCATTTTTAAAGGCCTTTTTTTTGTCTTTATTGCTCGCAACAAAGTAAAACGTCTGTTCTTCCATCGCTTAACGTGCTTTAAACTTACGGATCTTTCATCGACTTAGCCAGTCAAATTCACGAACAATTTGTGTAAAAATGATAAAACTTTGTTCAAATATCTGAAAAGCTCGAAAAACTGAAACATTTGACTAAATAAACAATCGAGATTAGAAGGCAGCCAATATTTACGGTTATTCCGATTTTTAAAGCTGTCGCTTTTGCTGATTTGACTCTTTTTTTATCTGAAGAAAATATTGTTTTTAGAGGTTTTTATCAAATATTTTTCTTAAACGACGGTAAGATACTGTTCTTTATTTTCTCCTTTTTTGTTAGTCTCAATTAGTTTATCTTGACTCGATCAGTCATGTGGAATGTTTTTGTTTATTTAAAAAAAAACTCATCCAGCAAATTTTCTCGTAAAATGCAAAACAAAAAAAAAGCTTCGATATTTTGGTACACGTCTATATAACGTCAAGTAATTCTTGCTATCTTTGAATGCCTAAAACTCAAAAGATGGGACGGTTACGGATCCTTTGTTAGTATGGTCAGGTGTGTGTAATAGCATACCTTAGCTGTATTTCTGTTAAATAAAAAAGCCTATCGACACCCTTTATCTCGATGAAACATTTTAAAGAACTAACAAGTAAGACTTGCTGTATACAACAAAAACAGAAAGAAAAAAAGAAAACTCCGCGGTCATGTCCAAAGTATGATTTTCAGTTATTCTAATTTAATTTATTTTTTAAACAAACTTAATTTCTAATCATAGGACTTACTTCCCTCCTGGTAAATACGGTAGTTGAGTGTGCAAAGTGCATTTGATTCGGGAAAAACAAAACATACTACTTAATGATTGCTTTACTCAAAATTAGACTCGTCATCGAGCTAAAAATTAACGGTGCGTGGTGCATACATAGCTCGTAAATAAGAAAGCTGAACTGCAAAAGGTATTAGAACATTCATCGTCCATCCTCTCTCGTCAGAAAACGTTCTAATAATTCTTTTAGCTTTAATTACCAGGTGAGCGCGCGCCCGCCCTTTCAACTTCTCGTGGCCCAATACTCGGGTTTTTGTCAGTCATTAACTATGTAATAGTTCATGTCATAATATAAGCTAAACCTTCCAATCTGACGGCACACGTTCTATCAGCTTTTCAAGGTACTTCCGATAGTAAAAAACCGGTTGAAGCTGTAGGAAATCGGAAAGAACATCCAACCGCAGATTAAGACTACCTTCTAATTGGTCCTAATAGGTGTTATCCATCGAATCTTGTAATGTTAACAGCTGAACACCTTGGAGAATATTTTTTCATGTTGCCGAAATCGTCGAGAGATTACTTTCTTCTCGCTTGATGTTTTTTCTTATTGGCACTAAATTTTAACTCCGGGTGTGTGTACTCGAGAGAGATATGACTTATTTTGATGCATTGTCATTTTATCGAGATGCAGGAAGTTGTCCGACACGTAAGTTGTCCGACACGGATGTTGTCCGACAAAACCCAACCTAACGACACGCGAAATTGTCGAACAGTTTCCCTGTCGAACACTTTCCGTATCGAACACTTTCCTCCGTCCCATTTTATCATTTCACGGCGTCACAACCCCTATTAAGTGTCACAAGAAGAACAGACACAACGAAAATCTTGCGTAAGAAAAATCTTGTAGTAAAACACCTTTTATCTCTCAAAAATCAAGTCTACCATATGTTTTGTTTGTTCTCTATTTCCATGTGTACATTAAGATGTTTGTTCCGTCATCATCTTTATCCATAAAGCCGCGTGAATCAAAGGCCATAGGGCGAGTGGATTATTCTGTACCCTCATATAGAAACGTCGTTCCTTCAAAAATCCTTTATTCGAACCTTCTCGTGGTCGTACTGTCGGTCCAGTTTTGGATGACTTAACCGCTTGTGACTTATAAGGCCATTGCCAAATCCCCGATCACGAAATCGGGGACCTCTAACATTGTAAAGTGAAACTCATTCGAAATAAAAGTCCAGCAGAAACTTTCTTCGCATAATTGCCCAATATCGGCTTCCCATATAGCACGAACTCCCAGTACAACTTTATACAAACTTCGCAGCACCTTTAACAGCCCATTAAACTGGCCATCACGTGGGAATGCAAATTTCAGGGGAATGTTCGCACAGGCGGATGATCGCTTAAACCGACGCTGAAAGACGATGTCTACTGTCATAACTCGGAGCGGAAGAGTCTCTGGTTTCCACATTCACTTTGGACGTATATGGTACCTATTTTTATATTCATGGCTTGCCTATGCGGGTACCAATAAGCCCTCTCAAACTAGTTAACTCGCCGTTTTTGCAGTGCTCTTCTCAATTATATTACGTAATAATTTTTTGTCTTACCGCACTGCTTCAACTAACGATGGTGCTCCAATTTCGGTGTTATGTGTAGATTGTATTAAGCGCCTTTCAAATAATGGCCTCATCTCTGAGGATGGTTTTTCACATGAAGCATACATTTTCCGACGCGATGCGTTGTGCTATGAATGTTTGTTGTCACGAACCATATGAGGGGAGGTAGTTGGACTACCAGGGACTACAATCAGCTGATGCGTCTGGAACATTGTTTTTTCTTCTTTTTTTCTTCAAAATTGGGGCGTACAGAAAAAAAGTTCGCTGAAATCAGACAAAATGGTCTTTGGAATACATTTTCATCCTGTTTTATGAAAAGGCAACGTCGAAGTTTTTACAAGCTAGAAGCTTTGATCGAAATAAGATTTTCGTCTTGGGGCAGATCTTCAGAGGACCGGCAACAGCGCGTGATGCCGAACGAGGAGGACCACGCAGACTACCTTC
>Ga0058701_10002863_pt1 | contig 13386 bp, 7 predicted proteins | sample AgamicOrMae_FD_97039 | JGI IMG/M metagenome (GOLD analysis project Ga0058701, IMG submission 97039) | Agave microbial communities from Guanajuato, Mexico - Or.Ma.e | ecosystem: Host-associated > Plants > Phyllosphere > Phylloplane/Leaf | place: Guanajuato, Mexico | collected 2012-06-04 | reverse complement strand
GAATTTTAGTTTAATATTTTCGTCGTGGCGAGCAGCCTCGAGGCGCTAAAGGCCGAACACTGTCAAGTGGAAACACAGTCAAATGGGGCGAAATTTTTACACTTCAGTGTTCAGCGACTCGTGGGTGCTTGCTACGACAAAAGTACCAAAACAAAAGCTGCTCTCATTGTCAGTCAGCTTCCCAACCTATTCCACCAAAAGGTGTACTCCAACGACTGGTACTTTTGAGGGAAACCGTATGAAATCCTCCCGGTTCTTCGTGGTGATGAAAAGTGGTGTGTTCCCGGACATAAGCAACTTCATTTATTTTATTTTTTTTGACGGATTCTGCCCGTCATTTCAGTATTTTACACAAAACTTGAAACGCTTTGTATTCTCTTTAAGTTAATTCTAAGACACTTCTGGGATTGGTTTTCAAAAGAAAGTCAGCCATAAAAATCTAAAGTTTTCATTTTTTTATGCTTTTTAGCGCAGTGTTGGCCTCTTACCAGCCAAATCGTATTGTTAATGGAATCCTCCCCTCCAAAATATAGACTTTTGAGGTGCAGTACATTTATTTAGGTCAATGTTTTTTCCCGCACATTATTTACAGACGGTGTATCAAACACAACTCTATTAGCTCTAATATCGGTCGAAAAGAGAGCCCGAGCATAATGTGTCAACCGAAATCTGTTATAGTTTCATTTTGTCGATTGAAAGACAAAACGTCACTGGTGTGTGCTTGATTTCAAAGCTCCAAAAGGATGAATACTACCAAAATACGGATTTTAAAAAAAAGAAAGTTCAAGTTCAACGCAACCTGTCAATAAAGATTACGGTACTTTATGTCCAAAACTTTTTTTTTCCGTCTAAAACTTCAATGTACAGTCGATCACAAAAGCCATGACCCCTGCTTCCATAAGAAATACATGAAGGTAGGGGTCATGACTTTTGTGGCCGGCTTTGGCCCACCGTACTGTACGTCTTAGGTGGTGGTGACCTTAGGCTAGATTTCTGCGTACAATTACTACCCATCGAAATGCCAATTCGCCGAAGGATAAAAATTCTAGAAGCGACAGAAAGTTTTTCTTTTTTTTAGTTTTTTTTCTTATCAGGTAACATTGTATAAATACCTCATGAAATGTCACCGTAGAGCTATCGACACGCAGTAGCCTATTCTTACAGAGTGTGGCAATACTTTTTTGCGGCAAGTTTACTACCGTCCGATTTTTTTCCCAAAACTAGCGAACAAACGAGGAAATGAATGAACAACTGTACAATAGATGTTGTCCTTACGCGTATGGGAAGATCCAATACTCAAAATACTGTGTGCTTCCTGCCCTAGTTTCCCTCACCCTACTTTCGTTCCCCAATCTCCCCCTGCCTTCCTCCCCGGCCGTCACCTCGACGCCGCAGATGCGCACAGACCCTCCTGTCGACAAGTGTGTCTGCTACGCGCTCCCTCGTTTTCCAGGTGTCTCCATTGCTCAGTGACAGGGTGCGGCAAGGTGTTCATGAGAATGCACTAGGTGCATGAGGTTCTACATTTAACACTTCCTTTCATGCTTGTTAACCTTTTGGCAGAAGTGTATTGGCAAACCGCTTTACATGATTATACTGTAAAAATACTAAGGCCGGGTGCCAGCCAATCCGCTCATATTGTGAGGTATTCGGGCAAATGGCTTTTTAATGAAGACTTATTAACCATTTAGCAAAAAAGGAAAGTATTTTATCAAACGCCTTGTAATTTATAAAAAATTGTTTCCGAGACAAAGTTGCAGACTTTCCAATATCCTTTGACGTAGTTTCACTTCTTGATGGCTGTAGTTTTAACAAAACGCGATTTGAGCGATTAAAATATTTTCACTCCTCCCACCCACCTCGACGCGTGATCCTATTGGCTACATTATAATTGGCCGCGCGTCCTTTTCTAATGGTAGATTTCCTAAAGATTTGGTGGTGATTGAGTAACTTAAACACAGCTTTTGGGCAACTATTGAAAAGGGGCACATGGAAGAACACCCGAACGTTTCGCTAAAAATGTCGTGTAATGAAGATATTCAAAAGCCATTTTTTTATTACCTTGAAAACCACTTGAAATTGATTGATCGAATTGCATTGAGTACGGCGATGGCGACATATCTGAAGTATCAAGCCTTAAAATATCCTAACAATGGGCTTCGATTGATCGATAGGTCCAATCGTTATGAAGATACTAGTGGTTTTAAAAAATGCATCCCTCCCTTAATCCTCTCGGAGAAGGAGGGGTAATTATCAAATACTAGACTTTTTCGTGAGAAAAAAACTTTTTTTCATTCTGATATAACTTTTTGGTGTTGGATTATGTTAGGGGGCACTAAGGGAAGAAACATATTCACTGGGCACAGTAAATATCCGCTGTTAAGGGCGATGTTGGACTAGTGTGTTCGCTGTTCCACGGAGTCTAGTCAAATTGGCAATTTCATCATCTGAATGCAACGCATCATGTGACTAACCGATCATACATACCATAAGCACCTGTTCCAGATCAGATATTTAATATACCATAATAAGCTTTATTGAAAAAACTAAATATGCTACCCGCCCCCACCGTATAACTTTTTTATTGTTTCGGCTTGATATTTATTGCACTTAAACGTCTCAGAGTTTTTTGTTTTTTGTCGTTTAAAAAAAAGAAAAACAAAAACAAAAAAATACAAGCGAACGTTTGAAATTTTGATCCCTTTCTTTTATTAAAAATAATTGTAAAAACTGCTAAAACTTGCTGGACCAAATACGACACTCTAAACATCATACTTACTGCATGTTTTTCATTGCAAGGGCAGTGTCCTGGGTGGAAGGTGTGGTGGTAAATTAATAAGCTTCAACTAGTTTTTCAATAACTTTTTTTTCTAACCGACACAATCTAGCACGTACATACTATTATTTGTTTAACGAAGACTTTTATTTTCAACGTTGACATACATATTTGACTCAATCAGAGGAATATAGAAGTTACGACTTACACATATTAGCAACAGTAAGAAAAACTGACCAAACTAAGTACCGGTACCTGGTAAGCGTGAGAGTAACATTCAAACTTTAGAGAAGTCCCAGTTGTGCTCTAAGTTACAAAACAATAAGATTGGGCTGATGCTGGATCTTAAATAATAACTCTTCGTCACAACGTAAATACTTTTTAGCAATACACGTGCAACTGTATGCATGGTTCGTAACATATCATCTACAACAAATTTGACAAAAATAACACTGGGTATAAAAAGAAATAAACAACAACAACTTACACAAATTTAAATAGAATCTTAAATGACCAGTATATGACTTTTGATTAAAGTAGTACCCGAATAGAGTTGACAATCGCTTAAACAAGTATTTTAAAATCACTTTTCGTTAAAAATGAATACATTTCTTACACATCTAAGACAAGCTTGTCAGGGTAAAGACTGCCGCCATGAAGACACGCTAGATAAGGTACTATGCAAGAAATACATGCAGAATTTTCTAACAGCGCTCGCTTGCCAAGCAACTCGAGGCTCATATTGCACTAAACAGTTTCCAAACGTTGACTCCACATTCAAGCATCTTATACAGCATCATCACAGTGCAACCGAAAAAAAAATCTTAAGAATATTTCTTAGCGGGACGCTTCTGTCTTACATGTCCAAATCATCAAACACAACCATCATTCCAAACTCTATTGGTCACCTATGGCTCAAAATTACTCTGCATCAATACTGCCGAGAGTTGTCCCGATTTGATAAAATAGCACGTCTGCTTCTGAGGAGAAATCCAACACCACGATTACCGTACTTGATAAGTGTTCATTCGCCGCGTCAGATTCCACAATACACCAGTCGTAGGAAGCTAATTACAGGACTAGAGATATGTCATTGCAATAAACTGGACACTTCACACAGTTTTCTGTTTTTTGAGATACACAGTGTAAGCGATCCACACTTTAAACCACAAGATTCGGTTTTGGTAACTTGGAAAATGCACCCGATGAGAATTAAAGGTGAACACGATCACCCGCCCGCAGCGGATGCACTTAAGTAGCAGCACTCTCATACTACCACAAGAGTCAGGTGCTACAATGGGCCTTAGTTTTCATCTCGCCGTGGACTGGAATCGTAGGCTGCAGAGCCATTATCCGAAAAGTTCAACAAGCTGTCCCCTGGAGAACGGGCATCCGAGTACAGCGGACCTGAGTGTACAGCGGAAACTCCGGTGCCATTGCTAAGCAGGCCCTGGGGAGATGGGCACTGTCGGCCCAATCCGGATGTTCCGGGGGACGTGAGTTTTGGGGACGGGAAACCCGCGGCAGCACCAGGGGGAAGGTAATTCACGCCGACGTCCGACGTATTGTCATGGCCCCTGAAAGTAAAAGCACTGGTTGAACAATCGTTTATCTAATATTAAGTAATTGCAAATAGCTTTAAATTTCGGGGAGGTTTACATGGAGGACTCAATCGTATGAGCAGGCGTTAAAGGGAAAAATAATATTGCGTTTAAAGAAAGGCGCAGGGCACGGGCATTGTAGTTGGAGAGGTGGCTTCTCCCTCCCCCTTTTATTTTCAGATGCAAGGAAGGGACGCACACATAAAGAAAAAAATGGAAAGAGGGAAAATGAAAGAGAAAAAAAGAGAGGGAAAGGGCCAAGAGGGGGCTCAAAAGTTGAGGGCAATGTATGGGGACATAACGCATCCAGCGTAATTCACTTGGATATGATGACCTAATTCCTTCGATTTCCTTACGACGTTACTATTTCAAGAGTATGCAAAACGGAAAGGACACCCTTTATACAACTATTTGTCATGAATATTACCGGGGCTGTCCAAGTAAAGAGGTATTCAAACGCTGCCTCAGACATGCTCATTTGGTACCAAAGTGCTCATCGATGCCTCATAAAGTTGAGTCTTATTTTAAAACAGACATACTGTATCTTGGTGAAAGTTGCGCAACATGTTTCAAAACGCGTTTGTGATCGAGTGAGATCGGAACGACGATATAATGATGTAGAATTGACGACAAATTCATCGAAGAGATATCGGTTTGTCATCGATTTGACGTCGTTCTCATTACTTGTTATATCTTTTTAACTTACAGAAAAAAAAATACGGTGAATCGTTGATATTGAAACAGCGGAACATTGATGTTTTAGGGTTACTGGTACTACAGCACAATAAAATCACTTTCTAAGCTTTTGTTTTGCTGTTTTATGACCAATATTTCACCGGTGAACTTCACCGGCAAGATTAGACATTCAAAAAAAAATCGAAATTTTCTTTGATCAAGCCATTAATCAAGGATCAATGTGAGAAACACGGTGTTTCTCAGTGAGAAACAACATTGGACTCATTATTATTATCGGAGGACGAGGTCTATTTAAGAGTGCTTTTTTGGGCCCCAAGCTATACAAAGTCACCCGTTTATCAATTAATCAATCAAAAATGGTCTTGAGCCCAAGAGGGCAAATATCAGAAGCATGCATTGGCGGGAAATGCACGCGTAAGTTTTTCGCAACTGCTAATATTCTGCATAAATATCCGCTCATCTGCGCTCGGACCAACTATAGAGTGACTCTTTTTGGTTTTGAATTTTTTGTGAGCATTACTGTTATTGTTAGCTACTGGTGAGCGCCCAAATACACCGACATAATATCCTTCAATCACCCATAGACTAGAGAGGCTATACGATGTCAAGAGAAGGTATAGAGACTTTACTCACCACATCATGTCTGACCGCCTTCGCTTCATGAGAGCTTTGTATTCCGAGATCCTCATTTTTTTCCCATCTACCACGCATGTCCTTTTCGGTCTGGGTCGATACCGATAATCAGGGTGTTTTTCCATGTGATCTTTGGATAATCTGGACTGCTCCTCGTAATACGGTTGTTTCTCTTCATTTGACATGGATTTCCATGTCGCTCCTGAAATATCGTTTACATATGGTTACCAAATACTCTTCCCAAATGAGGAGAAAACTTGGAGTACGATGCACCAACCTAAAATTTTCGAGATGCTGGAATTGTGCATATCAGGACATGCTTTAAGAATTTTGCGTCGTTCATCCTTGGCCCATACCATGAAAGCGTTCATCGGTCGCTTGATATGAGGCTTACCACCACCATCCCTTTTCTGTTGTCTTATCACTTTAACTGCAATCAGAAGTTAATCCTTAATTAACCAAGTATTCAAAGCGGAAACATCTAAAACTGAATGGCGCTTTAGTTACCTCTATCTGAAGATTCCTCAGATGACAATTTAAACTTCGGATCTGATCCCCAAACTGAAACAATGATGAAAAAATAGCAGGTACTAAAAAGATATGAGTCTTAACCGGTCTTAACGTACCTGGTCTGCAAAATATATCTTAGCGATTAAGTTCATGGAGCCAAGCCTTGCTTCAAGATCCGAGAGTTTAGATACGTGTATCTATGTAAGGAGAAAAATATTGGCGTATACTTACTGTGAGCACTATTCATAACATCAGAGTCATCTTTAAAAATTGCTCTCAAGGATTGTTGCTCTTCGCGATCGCGTTGAGCTTCTCGCTCCCTCTGCTGTTGCTGCTGCTGTTGGAGCTGTTGTTGAAGGATCTGTTGTTGCTGTTGTAGGTGTTGTTGCTGTTGATGATGCTGATGGAGCTGTTGATGCTGGAGCTGTTGTTGATCGTGTGGTAGTGGTGGCAGTGCGTAAAGGTGAAGTGGGAAGTAAGGGTGATGGGGCAGGGGAGGCAAGGCTTTTTTGTCTAACGGGGGGCTCCCTCGGGTCATCGAGGCAACGAGATCATGGCTTGACCCCCGGCTGAGCTTCCCTGTAGGAAACAAGAGACAGTGTGACTCTCTATTTACTTGCTTCGTTATGCATTAACTTGCTCTTGTTTCATTGGTTGCTGTTCTTACCCGACGAAGGAGGTGGCTGAGGGTGGACGCTCCTTGGTGGCAGACCTCCATACGGTAAAAAGGCCCTTGGCATTACCAGGCTTGGAGGTAATAGCTTGGGCGCTGATGCCGCGACTGCCGCAGCTGCTGCCGGAGATAAGAGAGACGCGGTCGGTTCGGCTGGAGACTGCTGGGGAAGAGGCGGGGGAGGCGGCTGGATTTGGAGTTGGGGAGATGGAAGTGGAACGGGTAGCTGAGGGGCAGGTCTTCCAGGACTTAGCCGTTCGGGACTTCCTCGGTCACCTGTCTTAGGCTTACTAAGGTTCAATGGGGCGTCGCTGCCGCTGGGGACTCCGTTTAGTACGGATGGTGTAGGGACTGACTGTAGACCTGGGGTTGCCGATGATGAAGTGGGTGATGTTGGTGAGGTTGGGGAGCGACTTCCCATAGCGAAAGACAGAGCCATCGGTACGTCAGTGTCTACGGGTAACCCTGAAGACTCAGAATTTTGTGAGTCTCGTCGACAAGATCGAAGTATGTTCTCTGTCCATGATGAGCTGTTGAACGGTGAGTTCATCTGCAAGAGTAGCAATGAAAGACTCTCTTCAGCACTTTGATATCATACTTTTAGTCGTATCGGTAAATAATTGATCGCTTTTATAACGATGACACTTAGGCCTTATGGCGAGATCCCCATCAATATTTGTTTATAGCGTTTGCAAATTGGAAGTAAAAAAAACCTTTTTTTTTTTAAAAAAAAAGGGGGGATTTTGAATGAAAAGGAGTCAGTTTTTACTCTTTGACCTGAAAGAATAGTAATTTTTAATATAGTAATTCTAGATTTCCCAGCAAGGTAAACAGCAAAAAAAAATAAGAAAGAAGATGAAACTTATTTTGCAAAACCGCTGTCCACAATGTCAAATGAAAAAAAGGAGAACAGGAAACTCCGAGACAACCCCTGAAGAAAGGAGTGAACCGGCGCATCATGTGCAAATTTTGATTCGATATAGCCTAAGCTTATTTTAATACCGAGTCAATCCTGAATAGCAACCTATTCCTTGCATAATGAGGTACTCACATTTGCGCTCAAAGAAGATATTGTTTTGATTCTTTGCAAAGATGGGACATTTATTAGAGGTCCTCGAAGCTGGTCCATAAACTGCGCTGGAAGTTGATTCTGTGAACAAAAAAATAAGAAAAGAATATTTAAGCTTTAGTAAAATATAGGCATCTTGTTAGTGGTGGTCGTAGAAGCTCCAAGGAGCAAATCGTCACAGGCAAGTTTATTAACCTATGCCTATATGCCATTTAAGTTTCTCTGTGCGCACTCTGTACAGCTGTAATGATCATGTCCATGCAAAATCCCGACAACCCTTCATAACTTGATTTTTTTTCTCCCATCTCAAGAGCATCGCAGATGCTTCCCCTCATCTTTCGTGAAACGTCAGTAGGAGATCAATGCTCTGGACACCTGACCTAAGTGGCTCTTGTTTTCCTTTATTGTTAGATGTCATCACCAGGAAGGTAAAACAAACACAACCACTCAGCTCATTCTACATAATCAATAAGTCGTTAAAAAGATGAATTAGCGCCAGGTGTTATTTACAAAAGGGTTGTTTGTAATTAAAGCACTATTGCGCTTCAAACAAAATTGATGTATCTCCAAGTGGGCGTGACTATTGTCAGAGTCTGGTCAAATATTGACCTTAAGCGCTCAAAACAGTTCTGTCCGAGCACATAATTATGACAGCGCACCTGTGACCTGTCATCACCAGCGGACGCTTTGTGCATGTATTCGTTAGGAGGTGATGTTGCGGTCATATTTTGTTCTGACCGTGAACTATAATCATTGGTTCCATCTGCTAATCCTCGTTACTGGTTTTTGCACGAACGTATGCCTGTGCTAAATTTAATTTAACTCATGGAGACTAACTTCGCATCAATTATAACAGAGGTTATCCAAAGACCGAAACGCGAAGAGTGGGCACCGAGCAACGGGGTAGATCATTGAATTTTCTCGTCTATTACCACAACCAAGACGTGAATTTGTGTCAAAAGAGGAAATCGTAAGGGTGGGAAACTGGTAGCTCACCGTCTGGACAACCGCGTTCCCAAAATTACACACACACACTGAATTATTTGGCAATATTTTATTCGCTCTCACTTCAAATTGGTCGACAAAATTTGGATAAGATAGACTTATATATCAAAGAAAAGATAAAAAAAAATCTTATTTAAAATCTAACCGATTTTATCTCACTAATCTTCTTAGATATAAGTAATTACCTATCGTTTTGCAAGTTATTGAACTATCATCAAAAGAAACAAATCGTGGTTAACATCAGCACGCTCGGGAAATGTAAAGGCATTGTCTTTGTCACCTTTTCGGCTAGTTGAAATGAAAGGACATACCTACTAGGTAGGTCACCGACCAAACGCAAAAATTGGCGTTACAAAGTAAGGAAAAAAATGGAGAAGCGCGCGCAAGCACGTTGATTTCCGGTTTCTGTACCGTTTATTGGGCATGGATTGGCTTCGAATACAGAAATAGTTGTCACAATAGACGCGGCAATAAGTTTATCGAGCACCCTTGAAGGCCGACACGCGCGGCGCACCGGACAATTACAGTGGCGTCCTGTTTGCAGGGCATACATCACCTTTGTGGTGTATGTGAAAAGAGGGGGCGGAACTGTCCGGACACAATGCTCGTAACTTACCATTGTGCCGTGCAAGCGGGAAAGGCTTATTACCGAAATACGACATTGTGTTACAGGTAATCTGCATGTTTGAAGGTTTATGAGCGGGGCCTATCTTAATGAAAACGTAAAATTCAATGGCCTCTGAACCTTATGGACTTCTTTTTCTGTAAACCCGGTGAGCAAGGAGCAGTCTTTGAGTAAAACTTTTGAAACTTAGCCATTCGATCCTTTTTCATAGTGATTCCATTTTCCGCGCAAATTTTACGTACTCCATATAATGCTACTTTTGATCTAGTCTGCTAGTCTCGACCATCGTCTTTTGCATGGAAACTTAAAAACACCCCTGAAAATATCAGTAAATAAGATCAATTAATATGCAATTTTTAATAGCTCCAAATGCGAAAAAAAGGGTTTTTAACTATTTAAAAAAAACAATATGCTTTTAGTAAGTTTATTCTTTGGGAGTGTCTATTGACCCGACTGCCCGATAGAAAATGTATTAGGTTGGGTTTCATGCGTTCAAGTCACCTCCCATTTAAAATGCATTAAACTAGTTACGTGCGTTCAAGTCTCCCTATATTTATTGCATGTCGGGTCAATAGCAACCCCCTTATTTTTTCCGTCCACTTTTCTAAATTCTCTTCGTTACAGCAATCTTGAAAAGTCTCCATAAAATACAGAGAATTTACCAAAAAGCCTATTACCACAAACTTTAATAATTGTGTCCCTAAAAATATCTCAATTTTACCGGTTCTGTCCTCAGTATAACCTTTGGTTCAATCTCTCAGCACCGTTCCGTCCGAATAAGCCAGCCGCCAAGAATTTCCTCAGAAAACTAATCACGCCATACCTCGGAGGTCACAAGCCATGACGGAGTGTTGTCACCGTAGTTCACCGTCTAACTAACAAGACAGTTAAAAAGAACTCAGCGAACATGGGGAAGAAACGAAGAAAAAAAGTCACAAGCTCAAGAAGAGAAAGGAATGTCTGAAGTTTGGGGAATAGAGAGGGCGGAGATGGGGGCATCGAGGCTCGAGATTACATAAAAGAAATAATTCTTCGATGTGAGGAAGGGTTTCACCACTGAACACGAAATTGGAGGTGAAAGGTTGAGAAGGGGGCCGCCTCCTCAGCTGTCAATTTTTACACATGGACGAGATTTTTTTTCGACTCGCAAGAGTGGGCCCCGAAAACATTCATCTTGACGAAATATTTTGGGATTGAATACGTGGTTAAATAGGAAACACGGTTCGCAGTATGTGTCGCTAGTCGCTCGTTTTCGCTTGCCATGATGTAGCGCACCTTTAACAATATTTTTGCATTCGTTTGTCTTCGCAGCAGAAGTGTTTATCAGTCATGTAGAAAATCGTCAGTTAGATTTGGTCGATTTTCTTTTTCTCTTTATTGATTGCATTGTATTACAATGCTCGCTAAAAAAACTTTAACTTGCGACCTCATAACTTCTTTGACCAGTAAATATTTCATACCCCTCATAAAGCTACGAAAAATTTCGAGCTACGGTGTTGACTGAAGTTGTGCATTTCTTGCATGGGTGCAACATATAAATTATGACAATGAGTAGGGCGCGCGGTGTTTATTAGGCAATACGCACTGAATTTGTCTGCTTGCTGTTGATGCCGGCCCAAAACAAAGTGCTTTGTTTCTGTAGATAAAAGAACACACATCCCATGTTTGTAAGGCGCCCCCCTGAGATTCCGTGGTTTTCGAATAAACACGACGCCAACATCCCTCTGAACGGCGAAACGCAGTTTGCCTTTTTTCCAGCCAGACTTTTTGTCGTCTTATGCAATTCTCTTTGATCTGTCTTCACTTTGGTGTGTCTGTCTGTTGTAGACTCCGCCCTCTAGTACGTCGTCTTATCTATACTCCGGCGTGCCAACCATTTGCATACTAGCGCTTAGCTTTCCTGTGCTCGTGCAGTTGGTACTCCTGTGTTCCTCGGTCAATAGGCTGCTCACATATAAAGGGATCGCCTGTCTCATCAATTATGGACCATGTAAAAAGTTCATTGCGTTACCAACGGTGGTTCTTGGCAAACGTAAGCTGTGCAAATGTAACCTCCATTCCCGCACAAGTTGATTTCGTTGTGTGTGTTTTAAAATAAGTAAATAGCGTTGGCTTTTTGTGCGTTTCCGTACAAAGTTAGTTACATTCTTCTTGACGGCTTGTCATCCTGGGATAGCTTTTGAGATGAAAGGTGCTACGAGTGAAAGAGATATAATGATTCGTTCCCGAGGTTTATCGCGCTACTTTTAAAGTAGGTAAGTTAATCATCTCTCAAATACAGCATCAGCAAATAAATAATTTCAATGAATTAATCCAGCTATTAATAACATCCATCCGACCTACTCCACAGAGAAAACCTACTTTTTCTCAAGATTTTTTTTAATGAATGAATGAAATTGTTGATCAATGCCCGCAAAAAGCATTTTTTTTGTGAAGTCAAGAGTTTTAATCCCACAACATAGTTTTACCACAAACCAAATTTTGAAGTAACGCCGGCTTTATTTTCACAAAAATAGGAAAAAAAAGAAAGGAGCAATGCTGTGGTAAAACGTGCACTTTCTATCGTGAAATTGTTTCACGTACGCTAAGAAAAAGGGAGGAAAAAATACCTCTTCGAATGTTTAGCAAATAAAAAACCCATTCATAACTTATCGTTGAAAATGACAAATTCAAACGTCCACGAACAAAAGTAAGACCAAATCTAGTCCAGTCGACCAATACGAGCATAGAATAAAGTGATTATTTTCGTTGTTTTTGACGGTGTCTGCTTTGGGTTGTTTCCCCTGGCAACACACCAAAACTGACGCACAGCCCAAACGCGGCTTTATTTATTTTGGAAATAAATTATTAGTCTGGGAAACGTTCCACAAAACACCTTGGCATCTGAAAGGGATGGATTAAAAGACACGTTTTTCGAGGAAAATCCCTTCCCTCCCACAAAAAAAAGTTCACGCGTGAGTTTCCCAGCATCGGGAAGATTTCCGAACAATCCAGTTTCATTCATTCACAGGGGGTTGTCAGAATGACTGACCAGTTTGAAACGTATAAAATAAAGTGAGAGTATTGCTGGTTCAAAGAATAAGAAGTATGATGATGCAGCGTTATAGTTAAAAAGCGAAAAGGAGTTTCAAAAAGCAAAATTGATTCTCAAAAAAGAAATCTCGGATGTTGCCCTTAAACCATTAATTTGGCCTGCTTGAAGGCCAAATACGGTTTAAAGGTTTAAATTCCGAACTGTATATTAATCTCTGTATAGTACATGTCATGTTTTTATTTAGCGTTTAAATAAAGACCCAAAATTATTTTTATTCGGCTTGCGTGATATTTCAAACTGTTTGGTCTGTTTTCTGATTTAAACACAGGGGTAGAGGTAGAAAAATGCCAAAAACAAAGGAAGAGGAGGAAAAACGCTGTTGATTGGTGTCTTCCGCTAAACCGCTATTGAGAGTTTGTTAGGCGGTGAGTGTACACTTTCAGCAAGTCCTATCCTCTACGGAAATCACCTCCTAAGCCCTGGCTATGGCTAAATTGCTGACAGCTAATTCAGTCATGTTCGGGAAATTTGTGATAAAAGCGGGATATAAAGACCTGCATGTAGAATGAATTTATTCCCACCTTTTGTGTCTTTATGAACGTACCATGATTTCACTACATATCGCTTGTTTGTAGATCGCATGTTAAACCTCGACCATTTGATGCTTGCGAAATTGCTGAGTATCCGAAGTAGAAACTTACAAAGTCTGGATCTTCCACTAGGATGTTAGGATATTTAACGCGCATAATGATACCTTACACGTT